>Ga0163109_10002894_pt1 | contig 13191 bp, 9 predicted proteins | sample CRUFie1St13metaG_FD_108704 | JGI IMG/M metagenome (GOLD analysis project Ga0163109, IMG submission 108704) | Marine microbial communities from the Costa Rica Dome - CRUD Field 142mm St13 metaG | ecosystem: Environmental > Aquatic > Marine > Oceanic > Photic zone | place: Costa Rica: the Eastern... | reverse complement strand
TTAAAAAAAATCCCGGATTCAATACGTGTGGTACATCATTCAATTTCCAAAGATGCTTTACGCAGAACGAGACACGACAGACCAACATTGGTGTAATCTATGGATTTAATGACGGTCTTTGCGATAATTTGTCTACTCATAGTAGCTATCGCATTTAGCCCATTAGGCCTTGGAGGGGGCATCCTATACGTTCCAATAATGCATTACATGCTGGATTGGGAAATCAAAGAAGCATTAGTTGCATCTTTGACGTTAGTTTTAATGGTGAGTTTAGGTAGTAGTTTAGCACATTCAAAATCAGGATTTGCAGATCATAAAATAGCAAATTGGGGTAGGATGGCCGCGGTTCCTTCAGCAATAATTGGTACCCTTTTGTCAGGCGTATTATTGTCATTAGTTGGTGACATAGGAATAAAAATCCTCGCTGCATTAGTCATTACTTTTGTATTAGAGAGGACCATAAGAAAATCAGTAGCGCATACGGTGGAATTTACTGAAGAACAATTATTGGAAAAGAGAAACCAATACTTAGCAGGATCATCATCCGCAGGAATTGCAGCTGGAATATTGGGAATAGGAGGAGGAGCAATTCTAGTTACTCTAAACCGTTCAATGTTGAAAATGGATGCAAAAAAGGCAGCAGGCACAAGTTATTTAGTTACGGCTACAATAGTCCCGGTGGCTTTATTGAGCCACCTTGTGATTAATCAAAATCTAGATGTAATAGTCGACCATTCAGGAATATTTGCTATGGTATTAGTTCCGTTAATGGTATTTTCATCCGCCTTTTTCGGTGCAAAATATGCAATCAAATATCTTCCAAAACAAGTAGTTACAGGTGTATTCTTATTTGTAGTCTCAATTAGTTTATTGAGATATATTGTAGATTTCCTTACTGTAATATAGATATAATCTAATTACTGGTAATATTGAGTTCAATACTCGTTTGTGCTACACTTTTTGTTTACGGTCTGACATTAAATCGCAAGCACCAGCCCCGATACAGGATAGGCCGCCAATAATCGCTAAGTAGAACGAAATACCTGGGCTAAGATCAACCACTTCAAAGAATGAATTTTTAGAGAACATAATCAGCCAAATAACCGCCCCAAGAATGGCAATCCCACCGCTAGCAAAAGCCGCAATCATCCCATATTTTGAAGTATAAACTCCAATATTATTCAGACACAAAAATATCAGAGACGCAGTTGCGACGATTGCAGCAATCCATAGGAATATTGCACCTGTGGTTCCAGCAGAACCTGCATCTTCAACAATCTCTCCAGCATCCGGTTCCGAGTAGTCACCAGTAAAGGTGAATTCTTCTGAGTGGATTTCAAATCCCATCCCATACAACCCAAAATAGTAACTTGTGTCATCTTCGCTACCAGTCATCCATGATGTTGTGAACAGTGATACAAACAAAACTAGTACTGCTCCAAGTACCAATCCTATCGAAATAAGGTCAAGGTTTCCTTGATCAGAATTTTTTATTTCGCTAAATTTCCTTCTAATTGGCATCCATATCGGCTCTTCTGTTTCAGGAGATTTGAGTAATGAGAATCCTGCGCCTACGCTGAGTAATCCACCAATTATTCATTTAAGAAGGGCTTTTTAATTTATTTACCTAATTTTAATATTCTAAATGCTCCTTGAATTACCAATACAAAAACGATTGTTCCGATAATTAAATCAGGTGTACTTGAATTTAACCAATTAACCAAAAGTCCAGCTATTATAACTCCAAAATTGATAATCACATCATTTGAGGTGAAAATCATACTAGCTTTCATATGAGATTCTTCTTTACTTTTTGACTTTTGTAAAATGTAGAGACAAATTCCGTTTGCAATAAGTGCGAAAATCGAAACGATAATCATTGTTGAAAAGTCAGGAAGTTTCTCGTCTACAAAAAATCGTCTTAAAACTTCCAAAAATCCGATAACCGCGAGCGTTATTTGAAAATATCCAGCAAGTTTTGCTATCTGCTTTTTTTTTATTAGAGTTCCACCAACCGCAAATAAGCTAATTCCGTATACAAAGCTATCGGCAAGCATGTCTAGACTGTCGGCAACTAATCCCATTGATTTTGAGATTACTCCAGTTGTCATTTCGATTAGAAAAAAGCTAAAGTTTATCAAGAGAATTGTCCAGAGTAGTTTTTTCTGGTTTGAGTTTTCACTAAATTCAGTTTGGTCGGTTTGTTCGGTCAAGATTTTCTTTCCTTCTAAATTCAGTTCAATAATAGACTTCTCGATTTGGTCAATTTCTCCGTGATGAAAAACGGTCAATTTTCGGTTTGGAATGTCAAAAGCCAAATGCGCAATATTTGAAATTCCATCCAGTTTCATTTTTATTAGATTTTCTTCTGAGGGACAATCCATTTTGGTAATCTCAAATATTGTTTTGTACAATCCAAGATTATTCAAGCATAACAACACCAGAGAACTTGTGACTACTAGTATAGCAATCCATAGGGAAATTAGTGCGACAGTACCTGCCGAATCCGCATCTTCACCATCAAACATAATCCATTCTCTACTATCATAATCTCTGGAATAAGATGTGTACTTGTCAGATTCTTCTATTTCAGATAATCCGAATAGATAATCATCTCCATCGTCACTAGCAGTCATCCAAGAGTTAGATGAAACCGTTGTCAATAAGATTAACAAAGCAACAATTATCAAAACAATAGATACCAGGTTCAGCAAACTAGGTTTGGAAATACTAAATGAGAAATCGTTCTTTTCACTCATTGAATTTCCTTTTTACACAAAGGATATAATTTAATCCCTAGATTTCCGAATTTAGAAATCCAGCAGTATTAGGGTTGCTATTTCAATAGGAAATAAACACAAAATTCTAATTATTAAAAGACGAAGTAAATTTAGAGTAATCATTATTCTACCACTTTACTAAGGGACATCATCAATTTTTATTCGTTGATTTAGAACCGAGAAAATCAATACCACCCCCCCGGTCCATGCAAATATGGGCGAAACACCATACTTCGTTGAAATTGACAAAGCTTTGGAAATTTGTAAGCGAACAACAATACAAACAGTGGTAAAAAGAGTTCCATTGAATCAGTCTCATAATAGAATACTGGCTGTGGACTTACCATCTTTGGTTGACGACCCACCATTCGATAATTCAGCAATGGATGGTTTTGCAATGAGGTTTGAAGACACCGTAGATGTACCGGCAAAACTAGAGGTTATTGGCACAATACAAGCAGCAGGACAAGAAGACAACATAACTGTTGGAAAGGGCCAAGCTGTGAGAATAATGACAGGTGCACCAATTCCCAACGGAGCAGATTCGATTTTGCAAGTAGAATTGACATCGACAGAAAACAACACAGTCACACTTCAACAAGAATCTATGAAACACTTCATCAGGAAAAAGGGAGAGAATCTATGCAAAGGCGAAATAGCGCTAGAAGCAGGGACATATCTCACACCATCTAGAGTAGGTCTTTGCGCAACCATGGGACATTCATCTATACCCGTAGTTGAGCGTTTGAAAGTGGCAATAATTTCTACTGGTGATGAATTGAAACAACCCGGAGAAGAATTAAGACGCGGTCAGATCTACGAATCTAATTCATTTGGTCTATGTGGTTTAGTTAACTGGTTAGGGCATGATGCCACACGATTACATTGTGTTGGAGACACAATTGAAAACCTTCGTGAAACATTGAACCAAGCAAGTTCTGAGCACGATCTAATCCTGACAAGCGGGGGGGTGTCAATGGGAGATTGGGATTTAGTTCGGAAAATAATGGAAGAAGAGGGAGACCTTCACTTCTGGAGAGTGAAATTACGTCCAGGTTCCCCCCCGTTGTTCGGTACTTGGAATAACACTCCAATTTTTGGATTACCTGGTAACCCAGTAAGTTCACACGTTGTGTTTAGAATGCTTGTAGCTCCTTGGATACGACACATAACTCGTGCTAATGGGCCAATAGAAAGCAGAGCGATTGCAAAATTAGCAACCAAAGTAAAACCCACTAAAGATTGTCTTACTCTTCGCAGAGTTAGTATTGAATTTACTGAATCCGGCCTAGAGGCCCACCAAAGGATCCACCAAGGCTCGGGAAATATTGCTAGCATGGCACATAGTGAAGGTATGGTAATTTTACAACCTGGGTGCGATTATTCAATCGGAGACAATGTAGAAGTGATGTTTTTGTGAAGTGGTTGTATGAAGTTTGAACAGGATATCGAATTGATTGAGGCTCTAGCATTAATTTATCCTAATTCAAAAAGAAATACCCTTAGAAAGATGCTCACATCTGGACGTGTAATGGTTGAAGGAGTAATTATTCACAAAGCAAAACACTTGGTTAGTTCAGGCAGCAATATTACGATTTCTAACAAACAAACAGCTGCAAAAAACTCTCCAGCCCCTAACCTAAAAAAACATCACTCAAGAATAAAAATCATTTTTGAAGACGAACACATCATCGTTGTAAACAAGCAAGCAGGCCTTCTTTCAGTAGCAACAGACAAAATGGAGCCAGACACTTTACACTCTAGGGTAGTGGATTATCTCAAATCAGAGAATGAGAAAACATGGGCATTCATTGTTCACAGATTAGATAGGGAAACATCAGGCGTAATGATTTTTGCAAAACACAAGTGGCACAAGGAATATCTCCAAGAGCAATTTGCTAACAGAGATGTACACCGAATATATCACGCACTTGTTGAAGGCAGGCCCGAGAAATCTAGTGGAACAATTAACGAATGGCTTCTAGAAGATAAGTTTCTCAAGGTGAAGGCTGTGAAGAAAAACCACCCACAAGCAAAAGAGGCAATAACTCACTACAGCGTAGAGGATAGTGATGAATATGCAAGTCTCATTCAATTAACAATAGAGACCGGAAGGAGGCACCAAATCAGAGTTGGATTAGCAAATCTTGGTTGCCCAGTTGTAGGAGACACAATCCACGGGGCAGAAGGCAATCCGATTGGAAGAATTGCACTTCACGCTAGTTCATTGGAATTATTACATCCACAAACAGATGAGCCGGTGAGGTTTGAAGCACCTATTCCTTTTGGACCTGAATAAAAAGCAAGGACTCAAGAACTCTTGACTAGCGAGATACAGTCATGCCAAAGTCTGCAAGTGATGACTGGATAGAGGTTCGTGGAGCACGAACCCATAATCTCCAAGACATCAATGTTAGATTACCAAAGGGCAAATTTGTTGTTATTTCTGGCGTCTCAGGTTCAGGAAAATCCTCACTCGCATTTGATACATTGTATGCTGAAGGTCAGCGAAGATACGTAGAGAGCCTGTCATCATATGCACGTCAATTTATTGGACAAATGAAAAAAGCAGATTGTGATAGCATCGAAGGATTATCTCCTGCAATATCGATAGATCAAAAACAAGGTAGCCATAACCCTCGTTCCACGGTTGCAACAGTCACTGAAATAATGGACTATCTTAGGTTAATGTGGGCAAGAATAGGTAAACCACACTGTCCCACATGTGGTGTTGAAGTTGCTAGAAGAACAGTCCAGGAAATTGTTGACGACATAATTTGGAAAACAGAAGGACATGCAATTGCTGTGTGGAGTCCTGCAGTCAGAAACAGAAAAGGAACCCATGTAGACCTATTCCGCCTTTTAGTGGAACAAGGTTACACGGATGGAAAAATAAATGGCCGCCCAGCATCATTTGAAACCAATCATAATTTAGACAAAAATCTCCGTCACGATATAGACGTTAGAATAGACAGAATGAACTGTTCAAAAGAAAGGAGACAGAGACTGACTGAAGCTGTAGAATCCGCACTTAAAATCGGCGGGGGAACAGTTGCTATCGAGAGCATAAAATTACCCAAAGAGAAATTTCAATTAAGTGAAGGTTCGAAATCACATCAAACCAAACTTGGCGAAATAATAGTCTGGTCTGAAGAATTTGCTTGCCCGGAGCACGGGGCATTCATGCCTGAAATGAGCCCCAGAGTGTTTTCATTCAACTCACCTTTAGGTGCTTGTCCATCGTGCCAAGGATTGGGTGTTCAAAGAAGGTTCAGTGAAGAACTTCTTGTCGATAAAAAAGCAACAATATCTGATGGTTGTATTAAACCATGGCGCCAATCGATGTCCCCACACTGGTATCGTAAATTGATGGAACAAACTGCTCTACACTATGGCATCCCCACAGATATACCATTTTCTGAGTTAGATGATGATGCTAAAGATATAATGATGAATGGTTCGGGCTCTACAATTATCCACTTTGCATTTAGGTCTGAGACGGGGTCACAATACAATTACAGTAAACCATGGGAGGGTGTTTATGAGAGGTTACAGAAGACTTACACCGAAACATCCTCTGATAGAACTAGAAGCCGTCTAATAGCGTGTATGAATGATGAACCCTGCCCTGTATGTAATGGCGAGAAACTGAATCCAGCAGCTAGTAGAGTTACAGTTGGTGGTAAAAGGTTACCAGAAATTGGAGCATCAAGCGTTCATGATGCACTAGATATAATCAGGTCAATGCGTGGTGAAGGTAATACAGCTGAAGAATTGGATGAACGCAGCGCATTCATTGGGAGAGAAATTCTCAAGGAAATAGAGGGGAGACTCGGGTTCTTGAATGACGTTGGACTGGATTATCTCACTCTCGATAGAAAAGCAAACACATTATCTGGTGGCGAAAGCCAAAGAATCCGTCTTGCAACCCAGATTGGCAGTCGCCTTACTGGAGTAATGTACGTTCTTGACGAACCATCTATTGGACTCCACCAGAGAGACAATGAAAGGCTACTAGCAACGCTTCGAGAACTATCTGACTTAGGTAATACATTACTCGTTGTTGAACATGATGAAGACACCCTTCGTCAAGCAGATTGGTTGTGTGATTTAGGCCCAGGTGCGGGATTAGAAGGCGGCCAAGTTGTGGCCAACGGAACCCCAAAGTCTGTGATGCGAGCAAAGAATTCTATTACTGGCGCTTACCTCTCTGGTAAGAAATCTATACCAATTCCAGAGGAAAGAACTGAACCATACAAAGGGTACCTAAAAGTCAATGGGGCAAGACAAAACAACCTCGCTAATATCGATGTTGAATTCCCACTGGGATGTTTAACTGCAGTTACAGGGGTTTCAGGGTCTGGAAAGTCATCATTGGTCTCAAGTATATTGGCTCCTGCTTTACAGAGAGAATTAAACAGGAGCGACGCAGTTCCAGGATCACACGATGATATTGAAGGAATAGAGAATGTGGACAAAGTCATAGTGATAGATCAATCGCCAATAGGGAGGACTCCACGATCTAACCCTGCTACCTACACCAAAGCTTTTGATGAAATTCGTAAGTTATTCTCAGAAACCAAATTATCAAGAGAAAGAGGATATACTCCTGGTCACTTTTCCTTTAATGTCAAAGGAGGTCGCTGTGAAGCATGTAGTGGAGGAGGTTCAATCAAATTAGAAATGAACTTTCTACCAGATGTGTGGATAACTTGTGATATATGTAGCGGTAGAAGATACACAAGAGAAACTCTAGAAGTTACTTGGAAGAATAAAAATATACACGACATCTTACAAATGCCTGTTAGTGAAGCAGTAGAATTCTTTGCAAATCACAGGAAACTTCACCGCACTCTTTCTACTCTGAATGACGTAGGCCTTGGATATATCAGATTGGGGCAGCCAGCGACCACTTTATCCGGCGGGGAAGCACAAAGAGTAAAACTTGCCAGCGAATTAAGAAGGCCCCCTCACAAACATACAATGTATATTCTAGATGAGCCAACGACCGGACTATCTTTTTCAGATGTTCAACAATTGATTGATGTGTTAATTAGGTTGAGAAAAACAGGTCATTCAATCATAGTTATCGAGCACCACATGGACGTAATAAAATCCGCTGACTGGGTTATTGATTTAGGTCCAGAAGGTGGAGATAGAGGCGGCAGATTGGTAGCAAGTGGAACACCTGAAGATGTTGCTAAGATTAAAAATTCATTCACAGGAAAATTCCTCAAGGAAATATTGTAAATTTCCAAATAATCCCAAGCGCAGTATTCATGGACGGTAGTCTCTGCCGAGTCCTTGCCCCCGTAGGGGGCAGGTAGTGAAAATGACCTCGAATGTAGTAAGGGTGGAAACAACTCCTCGCCTAGGTGAAAGTATGAGAGACGTTCGCGGCGACTCTGTAAAAAGGCAAATCCAAGCAGATCACGGAATAGAAATTTCAGAAGTAAGGTCTATTGTAGGCTACTTGATTTCTAGCGATATAAGCTCAGAGAAAATATCGGAAAGAGTAGACGACGTATTTGCAGATCCAATAATCGAGGAGAGTGTAACAGACACCTTCCACTTAGAGAACAAAGATCTATTTTCCAACGGTTATGACATGGCAATAACAATCGCATTCAAGCCAGGAGTTACCGACAACCCAGGAAATGCAGCTTTAGATGGATTTAGAACAATATTTTCCGATGCAGGAGAGGATGCGAGAATTTCAACATACATTACTTACGTTTTCAATGGCGTTCCTGAGGGAGTAAAGGTTGATTGGCTTGCTAAGCAATTACACAATGGATTGATTGAACGAGCAATTCACTCATCAAGTATTGAAGCCATACCATCAATTGAATACGTTCCAATTATTCCTAGTGATTATGCAAAGCCAGCTATAATAGATCTTGAAGTGTCAGATAATGAATTGATTAGAATCTCAGAAGACGGACTGTTAGCGTTAAATTTAGAAGAAATGCAAACAATACAAGCCCACTATCGTGATGAAAACGTTAGAGCGAAAAGGAAGGAACTGGGGTTACCTGAAAATGCTCCAACAGACGTTGAATTGGAATGTCTTGCTCAAACATGGTCTGAGCACTGCAAACACAAAATCTTCGCAGCGCACATCCATCACATCGATACAGAGACAGGAGAAGATAGCGAAATCGATTCCTTGTTCAAGACCCACATAATGAAACCAACTCTTGAGATGAAAGAAGAAGTTGATTGGTTACTTTCGGTTTTCCATGATAATTCTGGAGTGATTGCTTGGGATGATAATTGGTCAATGTGTATGAAAGCCGAGACTCATAACTCTCCAAGTGCCTTGGACCCTTATGGTGGGGCAATGACTGGAATTGTTGGGGTCAACAGGGACATTCTTGGAACAGGCCTTGGTGCAAGGCCGATAGCAAATACAGACGTTTTCTGTTTTGGTCCACCTGATTGGGAGGGGGACCTTCCAGAGAATCTATTTCATCCTTCACGAGTCCTTCGAGGCGTTCATGCAGGAGTAAGAGTCGGAGGAAATGAAAGTGGTATTCCTACAGTAAACGGAGCCATAGTATTCGACGACAGGTACATCGGAAAACCACTAGTCTATTGTGGGACAATTGGTATGATGCCTCGTAAACTGCCAGACGGCCGGGAATCTCATTTAAAGAATCCAGAACCCGGCGATAGGGTGTACATGGTTGGAGGAAGAGTAGGCTATGATGGCATCCACGGAGCAACATTTTCTTCACTAGAGTTGACCGAAGAATCACCTTCTAGCGCAGTTCAGATCGGAGATCCAATAACCCAGAAAAAAATGATGGATATGATTCTTGAAGCTAGAGATTTGGGTCTGATAACATGTATCACTGATAATGGTGCAGGCGGCCTATCTTCAAGTATTGGCGAGATGGCAGAATATACTAACGGGTGCAGAATTGATTTGGGTAAGGTGCCTCTAAAGCAAGAAGGATTATCATCATGGGAAATCTTAGTCTCTGAATCTCAGGAAAGGATGACTGTAGCGGTTAGGGAAAGCGATGTTGAAACCTTTGAGAGTTTAGCAAAACTCCACGAAGTTGAAGCAACCTGGGTTGCAGATTTTACTAATACTGGACAATTTCATGTTGTACACGATGACGATACAGTCGCTAATTTACCAATCGAATTTTTGCATGATGGCGTACCTCAATTAAAGCTAGAAAGCGAGTGGTCTCCGCCAGAAAACCCAAAATTCTCACCACCTCCAAACTCAAATCATTCATCCCTTTTGGTGCGAATGCTTGCTAGACCAAACATAGCAAGTAAAGAGACATGGGTTAGACAGTATGACCACGAGGTTATCGCCCAAACTGCAGTGAAACCATTTGTCGGTGTGGAAAGAGATGGCCCAGGAGACGCAGGTTTGTTAGCACCAATCCACGGCTCAACACACGGTCTTGTAGTATCGAACGGGATATCACCAAGGTACAGCGATATAGACGCTGGCGCTATGGCAGCTGCTGCAGTAGATGAGGCTGTTAGAAACGCAGTCTGTGCAGGCGTTGATTTATCGAAAATAGCAGGTCTCGATAACTTCTGCTGGCCTGACCCAATAGAAAGCAAGAAAACCCCAGATGGTAAATTCAAATTAGCTCAATTAGTAAGGGCTAATAGAGAATTGGAAAGGATTTGCAGAGCCTATTTCGTTCCATGTATATCCGGAAAAGATTCGATGAAGAATGATTATGGGTCAGGAAAGGATAAAATTTCCATTCCTCCGACATTGTTGTTCTCTCTTTTTGGCAATCACAATGATGTCCGCTATACTACAACATCTGACCTTAAGCCCGGTGAAAGCGTATATCTGGTTGGAGAATCAAAGCAAGAATTAGGGGCTAGTGAGATATCATACATGCTATCTGAATCTAGCGAGGCAGAAGGCATCGGTGGTGAGGTTCCACGCCTACCAAATCCTGAGAAAAACCTCTCTTCCTACAAAGCTCTGACAAAAGCAATACAGTCTGGTATTGTTAGAACCGCTCATGATTGCTCAGAAGGTGGAGTAGCCGTAGCAATCGCTGAAATGTGCATTGGCGGTCGATGTGGAGCTGCTATAGACGTCGACGGTCCGGGAGATGCAGATTTGTGGGGACGGCTTTGGGGAGAATCCTTGGGCAGAATATTAGTCGGAGTTAAACAAGAAAATCGCGAAGAATTCCTTGGTATGATGAAAGGACAGCCACTCACATACATGGGCGAAGTAACCGATAGTGAAACATTGACTGTATGGGATGGTGACGACTTAATCATTGAATCAAAAGTAGACGAAATGGTAGCCGCATGGAAGGGCAGTCTTGACATGACAGGGGGGGTGGAGTGATGGTTGAAATTCCAAAGGTAGCCATTTTATTTGGCTTCGGAATCAATTGTGATAGGGAGACTGCTGCTGTGTTCGAACTCGCTGGCGCTAGTAGCGAAAGAGTTCACGTTAACCACTTTGTAAACGGGCATAGAAGTTTGGACGAATTTCATATTCTTGCAGTGCCCGGTGGATTTTCCTTCGGTGACCATCTTGGCTCAGGTCGACTTCTTGGAAACAGAATGAGATATTCAATGAGGGAACAATTGATTTCGTTCGTATCTGCGGGCAAGCCAATCATAGGAATTTGTAATGGATTTCAGGTCTTGGTGAAAACAGGCCTATTACCGGGACGAGAACAACCTGATTTTGAACAGAGAGCCAGTCTGACTCTCAACAATAGCGGCAGGTATGAAGATAGGTGGGTAACACTTGAATTTGATCCAAACAGCCCTTGCATTTGGACCAAGGGCATTACTAGAATTGAATGCCCAGTCAGGCATGGGGAAGGGCGATTTGTTATGCCCTCTTCATCAGATTTAGACGAACTTGCAAATAACAATCAGATTGTAACACGTTATACAGATCCCACAACCGAGCCTGGTAGTGGATTAACAGACGAAGACCTGCCTTTCCCAATCTGTCCCAATGGTAGTATTCGCAATATTGCTGGTATATGTGACCCTACTGGATTGATATTTGGTCTAATGCCACATCCTGAAGCGGCTTACGCAACATTCCTTCACCCTAACCATACTAGAGGAGAAGTCACCGATCATATTCTGACAGAGAGTATGAAGATCTTCACTAATGCAGTCCAATATGCGAAGGAAAATCTTTGACAGGCACCCCATCCGTTGTCCAATATGACGTCCAATAAGTTGTACATGGATAGCATAGATGCTTGCTATCTAAAGGAATTCACAGCCGAGGTTATTGCTGTTAGTGAGGATTCTGTAGTCCTTGATCAGACTTTATTCTATCCACTGGGAGGGGGCCAGAATTGGGATACAGGTACTTTACTTTGGGAAAGCGGAAGACTATCTGTTACCGAAGTAAGAGGCAGGGGGGACATCCAACACTTTGTAGGAGAAGATCACGGTCTACAGGTCGGGGACTTAGTCGAGGGAGAAATCGATTGGGATAGGCGCTATGCCCACATGCGAATGCACACCGCACAACATTTGGTCAGCGGCATTGTTTACGAGATGTATGACGGTGCCAGAACGGTTGGCAATCAAATTCATGCAAACCGGTCTAGGATTGACTTTAATCCAGTAAAATTTTCAGATGAGATGATTGAGAATTTGTTTCACAAAGCGAACGAAATTGTTGAGTCAAATCCTAAGGTTACTGACGGTATAATGACTAGAGAACAGATTAATGCAATAATGCCGCCAGACAGAACTAATATGGATCTATTACCCATTTCCGTTAAGCAACTACGTGTTGTTAGAATTGGCGACAACATCGATTTGTGTCCTTGTGCAGGAACTCACGTAAGGGAACTTTCAGAGGTCGGAGAGATGCAATTTTTGGCTAAGAAAAACAAAGGTAAGGGCACAACAAGAATCAGTTACACATTAGACGGGTGCGAAGATTGAAAATAAACCTACTTTTACTATCCACTAATAGATTAGTAAATATATTAAACACCTATTGAGAGAATTATAAGTCTAAATCATCATCTAATAATTCAGATATGTCCTCTTTGACATTTTTCCAATCTTCTCTTTCTCTCCTACGTTGCGCAATGGTTGCAGATTCAACGACGTCTTTCAGTACATCTGGTGCATTAGAAGAGGCTCTCTGTGCTGCGATTCTGTCGTTCATTTTCGTATCCTCTCCTAAACGATCAGATCGGTCTACAGTATCGATTGGCCTACTTGGAATGGTTCTAGCACCGTCTTGCCGGTCCTCTGCTTCTAAACTTTCAACCATCTGTCTAAGTATCTCTTCAGCTGGAAGCTCATTCTTCCATTTGTTTTGGTTACCTACCTCTTGGACTACGTTCTTTTTGCTACGTTTCTGTATTGCTTCACTCATATTCGTAATTATTTCTTTTACGCGCTTCAAATCGAT
>Ga0163109_10002893_pt1 | contig 13195 bp, 13 predicted proteins | sample CRUFie1St13metaG_FD_108704 | JGI IMG/M metagenome (GOLD analysis project Ga0163109, IMG submission 108704) | Marine microbial communities from the Costa Rica Dome - CRUD Field 142mm St13 metaG | ecosystem: Environmental > Aquatic > Marine > Oceanic > Photic zone | place: Costa Rica: the Eastern... | reverse complement strand
TTTCCTTGAGGAGTACCCAAAGAAAAATAACGGTCAAAAAACCCAGATTTAATATGCCTTTGAGGATTTTCAGAGGTCATTTACAACACATTATTCTTCGTTATCTTTAAACTGAGTTGGCTCGACTACCTTTGTTAAATCTACATATACAGTTTCAAGCTCTAGAATCTTAGTCCTGAGCTCTTCTAGAGTGATTTCACCATCTTCCCATTCCTTAATTAATTCCTCCGCGCCCTCAACTCGGACGTTTTGACCTTGGGTTAGAATGTTGATTCCTTCTTCCATTTTTCAAACTCCTTGCGAATAGTTAGGTAGAAAGTAGAGTATGTGTTACGCCAAGATTCTTCGTATTTCCTGACGTATTTAAAATAGCTGGTTTCCCAGACTTCTTGAGTATATAATTCTTTATACTCATCGGGTACTGTTTTAGAAAACTTTTTAAGCTCTATTGCTAAAATAGCGCTCATAAAATCTCCTCTCTTCGCGATCATCTGCTCTTTAAGTACTCTCAAATCTATCGAAGGAAATTCTTGCGCGACTTTTTTAAATAGTGGCGAGATCAAGAGATCTGATTTTTTCTTTTCCTTCTCTTTCTTAATTGTATCTTGATAGGCGTTATCAAGAATTCCTGCGATAAATGTTGAGTTAAATTCAACTGTTGCTCCGTCGTTGATATCAGCCCAGAATTTCTTAAAAGAATCATATCCCCTCACAATTGTTATGTTGGCATAAGATCCCATCTTCTGCTTGATATCTCTCTTAGCTGCATCTATATAATGCATGTCTTTTCCATCTGGCCAGAAAGCGTATCTTTGGGCCAAAGAGTTTGACCACAAAAACGTAGTCAAAAGCTTCTTAATCCTAGGATCAGAGATGTCTTTTTTAGGTAAATCGTCAATGTCTAATATAGCTTTCTTCCAATCATAGAATATATCAACGGCTTTATTCTCTGCAGCTTGCCATACAGGAGTCTTAGAGAGTTTGCCGATGTGAGTTTCATCGAGTTCTCCATATCCCGTCAAATCATTAATTAGTACGTCATCTTCCGATAGACTTTCAGCTGTGATTATCTTTGGCTTGCTTAGTCCTTTTGCATTTGCGTTAAATTCAACAACCCATTTATCATGAGCCAGCTGCTGTTCAAATTTCCACTTATCATGGGCGAGGATCTTATCCAGAAGAGCCTCTGGTACATTACTTAGTGTCAGTATTTCCTGTGCTATCATTCGTGTCTGACTGACGTAGTTTTAAGTCTATATAGCTCATTATATCACGATAATTCCAACAGTCAACAATATTTTCAAATAAGTTAGGATCAATTCTCTCTAGGTCCATTCCAAAGGTCATGAGCCTATTTACGTCTGTCCAGCAGTTGCTACCAGGCTCGTCAAATAGAAAGATCTTCTTGCTATCTGTTCCTTCCAGCTTTTCGATAGTAGCTAGGGCTCCAAAGAAAGTAGAAAGTAAAGAGTTGTCCCATCCTGCAAAAACTAAAAAATCAGAGCTTTTTACTAAAGCCTCTGTAAGTGATTGCCTTGTTTTAATTTCAACGCCCTCTTTCTCTGTTAGAATCTGGTCTAGATGAACGACCATCTTATTGAGATCAGAGGCGTTATCAACAGATTTAGACTTTACAATGACTACAGAAGTTTTAGCTGGCATAATTCGATCATAGCTACAAAGCTTTAAACTTAAAGTTTAAAGTTTAAAAAAAGTGTTTTAGCATGCTCTCGGATCTAACGAAGATACAAATACAGGGTATAAGGGGAAGCCTGCCTAGAATTGTTGATGCTGCATTCTCTGCTTATGAAAACAATGTAGAGAAGATACAGAGCTTTGAACAAAGAAAAAAGCTCAAGGAAGTACTGTTTAATTTTGTTATCACCATAATAACAAGGATAGAAAGAGAGAAGCCTCTAACCACTGTGCCTCTTTATGCTGACTTATCATTTGTTTTAGTACAGCTAGAATTTGATGTAGCAAAGTTTTTAACATTATACTCTATCATAAATGACTCTATTATTGCTTTTTTAAAAGAGGCTTTTAATAGAAAAAACACAACTATAGAGTTATATATTAATCAGTATTTCCAAGAAATTGCTCAATCTTTAGAAAACCTTGATTTATTTCTTAAGGGGCTGGGGACCGAGCAAATTGTTCAACTCATCTCTGATTATGCGCCCTCGTTGGCAGTTGTAAAAGACTCCTACTCAACAAGAGAGCTAAAAGATCGTGTTATTTACTCCTTATTTGGAAGAGATAACTACTGGAGTATTCAAGCTAAAGAATATAAGTTAAATCCATTTTACGGAAGAAAGATATACACAATTAAAGATGACGTTCTATTAGTATTAAATAGAGATATTGAAAAGCCTGATCCAGAGTTTGATCCAGAAGAATGGAGCGAATACAATTCAAAGTATCTAAATAAAGAAAAAACTTTTAATAATAGATTGAGAAAAAGTGTCAATAAATATGTAGTTAATGCTCTAGAGGAAGCAAGTGATATTAATGGCATTATCTCTGATAGCCAAAAAATAGAAATAGATCCTGGATTAGTATATGATGAAAAGGATCTTTCTTTGACTTTTGGTGGTTCTGGTAAAAGTATTATTGACGGTATAGTCTCTCTTAAGACTGTACTAAAATATTTTGGAAATAAGCAAGCTTCTCCTGTGGGGGATATTGATTATATAGCTTCTTTTTGCGAATACCTTTATTCAGGTTGCTATGGTAGAAACCTATCTACTGGTTTCTCTTCAGTGTCTGGTGTTAACTTATTTGGTAATTTTGATTTAATTTATTACTACGCCGGGGGAACTAATAGGATCGCAGGACTAAAGTTTATTGAAAAATTTAAGTCTCTAAGGTCTTTTAAGCAAGGATTAGCATTATTGCCTGACGTTGAAACAAAAATAAAAAATGAAGGAAAGAAGAACGAATTAATAGAAGTCACTTATAATCCATTATATTCAAGATATAAGTCTGGTATAAAGGATCGTTTTATTTTTAATATTAGAAACCCATATACGGATAATTATCAATATAGCGTAGACGTCATATTGTTTGGATTAGAAACTATAACAAATATATCAAACACGCTAGGAGACACAATTGATGCGATTAAGAGCTCACTAGATAAAAATGGATCTTTACCGGGATATGAAGGACTAGGATCTATTTCATTGCAAATCCAAGAGTTAAGTAAAGTTTTTATACCAAGACCTCAAATCGCAGCTCTTAGCGCAAGAGGAGACTCCGTATTGCCTGGATTAAATGGGGTAACTACTTATCTATTGAAGTCCTATCAAAAACTAACTTCTGTTGTTCCAGACATTCCATTCACTGGAGAGTCTTTAAGAAAACTCAGCATATGGAGTAGAAACGTACAAAAGTTCTTAGAGAGAATCGTGGACGAGGTAGAACTAATAGGCTATATGCCCGGAAGTTTTATTTCAAACATATCTTTTAAGAGCTCTTTGACTGACAGAGAAACTTTGATAGATCAATTAAGATCTTTAAATTTCCAAGAAAGCGAAATAAACGAATTTATATCTGCAGAAACTTTTGAAGACTTATTATTAAAATTTGCGCCACTTTCAGACTCTAAAGACCAGACTTCTTTCTTTAAAGGATACGAGTTATCTCAACTTATATATGAGTTTGGAGGAGAAAGCGCTATTGACGCTTATCTGGAATATCTGTATTCTCAAGATGAAGCAGGACTTATTAACCTACTTAACATTGCCTTAAGTAACCAATCTAAAACTACAACTTATAACTCTAACAGGTTTGGAAAATTAGTAGGATTATTAATAGGCTTAACTTTTGCTATAAACCCTGATCAGCTAGAGCTATTTAAGAAATATCTATCTGGCAATAAACTAACATTTTTTGAGTCGATTTCCTTCCTATTAAAAAACAAAGAAAGGAATATTCTTTTGACAAAAGAAGAGGTAAATCTATTAAATCCTGTCTCTAATTCATTGATATTTGGAAAATCAATTTTTGATATAGACTCTTACTCTATAGATTATCAAACCGCTAATGAAAACGCTCCTATAGCGTTAAAGCAATACACGGAGATACTGGATAAAAACCTAGGAGACGCATCTACAAACTTTTTGCAAAACTTATACGATCGAAGCCAAGGATTGACTCTAAAAGAAACAATTAAAATCATAAATCCTAATTCCTTTAGTTCTGAACTCGGGCAGCTAATTGATGGTTATGAGGGTGGTAGATTAACAAAGATTATAAATTATGCATATTTAAGTGGAGTATTGCATAAAGTTGGGTATTATAACAACTCTTATCAGCCTCCAAACTTTTTTGTAGTACCTCAAGGACCTTTTAATTTAGTTGCGCTCGTAGAAGTTATTAAGTCTCTGGTGCTATCCTTAGACATAACTATTACCAATTTCATCAATACACTAGAAGATGATTTTTCTCAAGATGTGCCAGAGCTATATCCCTTTGATAACATTATTGAGTCTTACAATAAAAATACTGATGCAATCTCTCAACTAATCAGGGAGTTGGTTCCTATAGGAGGAGACTTAGGAAATCTTGGTTTCCCCTCTCTTAAGGGTACTGAAGAGATAATAGGCTCTCCTGGTATCGGCAACTCTCCTGTGCCGGAATCTATATCTAAAGAAAATAGCATCACTCCAGAGCAAGCTGAGGTATTAGCTCCTCAGATAAAAACTAATTTTTCATTCTTAGCTCCTAGGATTAACAATTCCATTACAGAAAGTAAAATCTTAGATAAATTCACAAAGATAATAGAAGATAATAGGCTAATTACAGGCATTTCTCCTATAAACTCTATATCTGTATCTGATTCTTACGTTAATAAACTAAGCCCTGATTCTAATGCTAAAGAAAGAGTTTTAGTAAATAAAGACATTGAGTCTATTAACCCGTTGTTATTTACGCAAAATGATTTTAAAGCTAACATAGAAAACAATGTAGTATCCAGCTTATTACGATCAGGCTTAATTACAAAGTTTGATGCAATAGAGTCCTGTAAGAGATTCGGAGGAATAAGTTGTGAGGATAGAATAGAAAAAATTATAAACAGCTGCGGCGAGCCAACAAATAGAGCAATATATTCAGAGAGAGACACTACTCCCTTTATTCCTATAACTAATAGTGGTGTGCTTATAGACAGACCTTACGGAAAAACTTCAGAAATAAAACTCAGTAGCGTTTTTCTGCCTACTAAGCCAAATAATAGACCGTCGTTCTTTAATGTTTTAAGCGACAAGGAAGTAAAAATAGGAATTAATGGGGATCCTATTTTATCCGAGCTAAGTCCTAATCCAATTGTTTTCACAAAAACATTGCCAGATTCTAAATCTGGAGAGTACACCTTTGAAGCAGGCGATCCAAAAGAAAAGTTCTACCCTAAATATTATAATACAGAGTTTGGGTTAATAGAAGCAATAAAAGCAAGGTGGGAAAAAGATGAACCGTTTAAATGCTCGTTGTTAGAAGATCCCTACGCATATTTAGCTTGTATGAACTTATTAAAATGCAAAAGATTTATTAAAATAGACGAAATAGCGGGTTTAAAATTTTGTCCTAAAACTCTAGCAGGGGGTATATTTAAATGAAAATATCTACACATTTTTTATTGGAAACTGGTAATTCAGTTCTTTTGCCAATAACAAAGAAACAAAATAGTTCGTTTAACTATGTGGAATTTAAAAACGAGAACATAGTATCAAACGACGAAGTGTATCTGTCAAAGCAAAAATCAAACTCTTGTGTGCTAGATATTATAGTTACTTCACCTCCTCCACTGGGGGAGTTAAAGCTAACAAATCAAGATATACTGACTTGGGATGATCTATGGATCGATGGCGAAACAGGCAATAGTGTAGATCCTCACATAGAATCAATGAATCTACAAAGAAACTCTCTTTTATATGTTAATATGAACCTAAGGAGAGATTCACTAAAAGTGATTAACTTAGAGGGTAATATAAATCTTAAGTCTTTCACGGGGTCTAATTTACCTTCTTTAGAGTATCTTGATTTTACAGATTGCATTAACTTAGAATCTGTTTTATTAGGGATGTCAAAGAATATCAAGGTACTCAGTTTAAAGAACTGTAGGTTAACAGAAGATGGACTAGAAGAGATATTAAGCTCTTTTAGACCTACAAAAACTTCTTCAGCTAACATATTTCCAGGTAGTTTGCCCCCGTTTAGAAAGTCTTACACCACTATGTTAGACTTAAGAGGTAATGACATACCTTGGAGTAATTTTAAAATAGCCTCTAAAATTAGGCTATTAGTTACGAACAATTGGTTAGTATTATGGGATAATGCTCCTCCTACAAGCGTAATTCCAATTCAAATGTACGCTTTCTTCCCTAAGAACGTAAGTGATACTCAAATAGCCCAATATTATAGCGGAGCTCAAATTCAGCAGGTCCCCCCGACTCCTGAACCTCAAGCGGCATCAGCACCAGCAACAGCTCCTGTTCCTGTTCCTGCTTCTCAACCGCAACCTCAATCTTATCCTACTCCTCAACCTCAATCTCAGCCCTCTCCCCCCTCCAGTCCCGCTTCTCAGCCCCAACAGCCCTCGCCTCCGCCCTCTCAGCCTTCATCTCCACCACAATCTTCACCACCACCTTCTCAGCCTTCACCTCCACCTGCTTCCCCACCACCGGCTTCTCCTCCTTCTTCTCCTCCTCCCTCGCAAGGCGGCGGTTACGGCGGCGGCTACTACTAATACACAAATAGCTCAATATTATGGCAGACCTCAGATCTAAGTTTATTGAAGACTACGCAGGTGGTCTCTTAAATGTATCTAGACAAGAACTTTCAAGCACCGGAGAAGTACTATCTCAGGATGGACTGCTATCTGATAGCACAATATTTGTAGAAGATGGTTCTGGATCGAAAAGTGGATTAAAATTAGGAGTCTCCTTATGTGAAGCAGTAGATCCTACAACAACGCAAGGTATCGTAAATGTTAGATACGCCGATAGAACCTACGCGAGCACAAGAGATCTAAAGATATTTTCTACTGCCATCGCTTCTGCTCAAGCTGCATTATCAGATGCAACTGCTACTTCTATAACAAACTTAGAAAATGCTTTCCAGCTTTTAGAAACTGCACAAGATACTCTTCAAAATAGTTTTTCCGCTAGACAAGACATTGTAGATCAGCAATTAGAAAGAATTGACGAGCTAGATCCCCTAGCTGATACTATTTCTAGATTATCTTCAGAAACAGAAGCATTAAAAACAACGTTAACAGCCTTTATCACACAAGATCAGATTATTGATTCTTCAAGATTTTACGTAGCTACTGGCAATAAGAGCAAAGGTTCTCTTGTTCAATTTTATAAAACAAGAGGTGCAACATCTAATCAAAATGGCTCCATATGGAGAGAAGACGTTATAGGTGCTGTAGAATTTGCGGGTAATGATGGTAACAATAAAGTGGTCGGATCTGCTATTGAGGCCATAGCCGCAACTGCGTGGTCCGCCGATCAAAGGGCCACTTATATAGGATTTAATTGGGTGGGAACAGAAGACACAGATAACTCTAAAACTGTTTCTGAATGGATCTCTTTTGGTAAGCCCAAAAATAACACTGACAAGATTGGGCCTAAGACTATTACATTTCTTTCTATTCCTGAGCCTGAGGGTACTCCTACAAATAGGCCTAATATATTTGTTAATGGAGATGGTCAGCTTTTAAAAACTACAACCACAGCAGTTACAGTTAAAGAACTAAAAGCTGCTGCTGCCGATGCTGCTAATTTTGCAGAATTTAAAACAGCGATTGGGAATTTCTTAGATTAATTTAAGAATACTTCTTCTAACACAGCTTTTTCTAGTCGGATCGCGTAAATCGGTCCGACTTTTTTTAATACTGCAAATAATACTCCTTCTTTTTTGTCTTCCTCAGAGGGCAATAATTGATCAGTAACATCTTTAAGAGCATCGTCTCCTCCTAGCATTGGAGCTATATGAGTCTTGCCAAATAACCAGGTTATATCAGACTGGTCTTCAGTTGCGACGTACAAACCAATAGGCTCGTTCTTCTCCAGACTTTTTTTAAATTCCGGGACTAATTCTTTCTCTAGGGTAGAGATATTTTTAAATATGTTCTTAATTTTTTCTCGTGCTTCTGGATGTTCAAACATTACATTTTTTCAATTTCTACACCAAGCTGTTTTAAAACATCGATACCGTCAGTAATTCTATACTCATGCCGGTAATAGACCTTTTTAACTCCGGCTTGGGCAATCATTTTTGAGCAATCAGGACACGGACTGTGTGTACAAAATAACTCTGCTCCGTCGATAGATTCGGAAGATTTTGCCATCTTAATCAAAGCATTTTGTTCAGCGTGTAGGACAAAAGGATTTGTGCTGCCATCTTCTAGTTCGCAACAATTAGTATGGAAACCCGAAGGTGTTCCATTCCACCCATGAGCTAAGATGCTTCCGTTTTTAACTACGATGGCGCCTACCTTCATTCTAGAGCAATTTGAGACTTCAGAAAAGACCTCTGCGGTTCTCATGTAAGCTGCTTTAATCTCGGGCTTCATAAAATAGGTTCTTCTATTTATTATACCATTTAAATTGTTTTATGTCTAATATCCTTAATACCTTGTTCCTCCTTTAAGAATTTTTTATAAGCTTCAAAGTGAAGGATATCCTCTTGCCCTAAGAATATCTTATTAGTTTTTGGTGGTCTTACTCTCTTCTTCTTTGCGGGTTCAACAACCTCATCGGGTTCAGGATCAGTAAAAAACTTTTCTAGCTCTTGCTGAGGAATCTTATACTCTTCTTTCTGAGTAGGTTCTACGGCTTTAGCCGACTTTCTTGGTCTTCTTGCGGTCATATTCTCCTCCTTCTACAGGTAGAGCAACCGGCCCATCCGTTCACTCTAGAAGGACCGGGATATTGTGTCCCTGGAGCATCTACATAGCTATTACTTTCAAATAGTCCTGGAGCTAGTGTAGAAGCTTTTTTAACTTTTTTATCGGCCCAATTTTGCCAGCCCCACATATCTTCTGATCCGTAGACGTGAGGATTTTGTTCAGAATTATTAGCCATAGAAGCTCTGGTATTTCTAGAAGGTCCTGGGTTAACTCTATTGGAGGATTTTAGATATCTGTCCTGAGATAAAGCCTCTCTAACATATGCCATGTTTTGAGTTGTTCTGGCTCTATAGTCAGAATTTTGTCTTAAAGTTTTCCAAGACTCATAAGGTGCATTGGAAGAGTTAATAGCCATTTTTGTTTCTATCTAAGATGTCTTTAAACAAAAAATTAAAATTAGAGTTTAAAGAAAGGTACGTATAAATTAGTGTGTACCATGGCTACCAGTAAAATGTCTAGACCTGGCACTGAAGAAAATAGTGCCTTGGATACTACGGGCTCGTTTGACTTTGGTGAACCAGAAGTTATTCCTGTAGAAATTAGCAAAGGAAAATTTCTATATCTTAAGGAACCCTGCGCCGAAGATCTCATTCACATCTCTGATATAAATGACGATAAAGACTTAGGAGAGATCGAGGCCACACTTCAGACTATCTGTGTGCTCCACGCTCCTGAGTCCGGAGGTAAGAAGCTCTCTATGAGAGATGCTAAAAGACTTACAGCTAGGCAATTAAAGAAAATTGGAGGAGCTTTAGCAACTTTGTTAGGATCGGATGAGTGATAAGTACTCGGTAATAAGAGAGTACAATTACACTATTTCTATAACAGATAGAAATGGGAAGTCGTTGCACTTTAGAGATATTACCGGCGAGGACTTAGAATTCTTAGAAAGATTTTTTGAAGAGAGCTCAGATTTAACTATAGACGACGTAATAAACATACTAGAGAGAGTGAATCTATCTGACGTAAAAATAAGTAGATTAACACCAAAAGTTATAAAGGAAGTTTTTGACATTGTAGTAAAAGAGATATTTTGCAATTTTATGCCGAAACTCAAATGGTTAGAGGTATGTTACGCTTTACAAAATAATTCTTTTGTTGCGATAAATTTTTTTGAATCTCAGCCTATGACTAAGATCATGGCTATGATCCAAGTCCACCAGGATGCCATATCCGAATTAAAGAAATCGCAATCTAAATGACAGACAAACTAAGACTGAGACTCATATTAATCCTATGTTCGATCGTAGTAAATAAAGACGATTCCGAACTAAAGGGGTTTGTGAAGGTGTGTTCTCATCATGTAACAGACTCTGATTTTAATAAAATAATGCGCAAGTCTCTCAAGATCTTAGAGTTTCAAAAATGCGGAAGTGAGAGCTGTCCAGATTGGTTAATGAACAATTTATTTGACTTGTATAAAAACGATCCGGAAGATTAAGGGTTATAAATAGCCGTTTGTTTAAAGGCTATCTGAAAGGCCTCTTACTTTGCAAAGATTTAATTTATGGCTGATTCTTACGTAAACATTAATGTCGGCGCTATCCAGCGCCCCGGAGTGTTTGTTACTCAGTCTGCGACCGGCGGATTGCCTCAGCCCCTGGCATCTCATGCCATTGGCTACATCTTTGGTTCTACACCTGTAGATCCTTATGATAACAATCCCCTAGACGAGTATTCATCTCTACCTCCATATTCACCAACACAGATTGGTTCTCTAGAAGATTGGGTCCAAAGAGCCGGTGGTGTTCCCACTGCTGGTAACAACCCCCAGTCAATCGCTTCATACGATTCCGTAAAAGCATTCTTCGAGAATGTCGGTGTTAACGGAATTCTATATTACACTCGTGTGACTCCTACACCAGAATCCAAGGTTGTCGTAACCAAGGGCGCTGGCTGGAATCTATTCTCAATAAAAATCGCTGATCGTTACTTCGGAGATAAGTCTCTAGGAATTAATGATTCTGACGGTGTAGAGATCAGAGTTATCACAACTACTGCTCTTGATGCAAATGATAACGCGTTTGATATTGTAGGTTATCTTTCTGAAGATGACCCAGACTTTAAAACGTTCTACAGAATTGAGCAAACAGACGAAGAGTCCAAACAGGCTACCTTCAGAGTTTATTCCAAAGATACACGCGTAATTCCTACAATTCAAAGCTTCAAAGGTTATCAGATTTCTGATACCGCATATGCAACTCCAACAGATGCAGGAACAATTAGTCGCTATGTTCCTATCAAAGAACTTGACTTTAGATGCGTTGCGAGAGACGTAACAACTCAAGAGCCTATTCTTCCCATCTCTGGTTCTGCAATTGGTAACTTCTTAGAAGAGACTTCTGTATCTGGAAGGACTGCTTCCTCTGGCTCTTTCACCGCTTCTACTGGCGTTGTTACAATGGGCGCAGGAGAAATGGATAAGCTTAGCATCGGAACAGACGCTCTTGCTGCGGGCGATAAAGTTGTTTTTGAAGGCATCAATCCTGGCCAAGCTGTTTATAACGGTGCTGGTGAGCTTCCTGCAGGAAACATTTTCTACAGCCAAGTATATTCAGTCTTGAGTGTATCTGGAGATACCTTCATCCTTAACAACGGATCAGGTGCTGCTCTCACATTTACTACTGACGATGCCCTAGAAGTTAGAGTTCGTAGACTAGCTTATGATCCCTCTGTATCAGCTGACGCTCTTCAAGCCATTGAAGACTTCCTAATTGACCAAGAGATCTACGCAGCTGCTGCTAACATCCCAGATAACAAGATTGTTGCTGTTACTACTGATGAGAGAGTCGGAAAAGACGATCACGTAAAATGGTCCGATGAATTCGCTGCTTATTATCAGTGGGATTTACCAAATACTACCTTCAAAGTAGGAGCCGACGGCAACAACATTGCTAATGTTCCCAACGGATCAATCAGTTCTGTAGGAGGTAACGTTACAAGATCTGGTTATGTTCCTGATAGCGTTCAAGTCTTCTATGTAAATATTGCAGGAGAGAATAAAGTCATTATTGCTAATGGCGCCACTCCGGATGAACTTACAGCAGACATTGTTAAAACTCTAAAAGAGTGCTTGGCAGATAAAGAACTAGATGCTTTCTACGATGTAGAAGCAGTTTCTGTTGACTACTCTGGACTAGGAGCTGGTAATTTTGCTCCTAACAACGGAATTGCAATTGGTACTTCCACTGCTACCGCTGGTAAGCCTGCTCTTCGTCCTACAAATGACGGACAGCCTCTTACAGGAAGTGTTGCAACAACCGCTTCTAACACGACTATCCAAGGATCCACAACTGCCAGGACCGGTACAGTTGAACTTCTAGCAAGTGGCGCTCTACTAGGTACTGGCACAGAGTTCACTTTAGAGATTGCTCCTGGACAGAGAATTCTTATCGGATCTGCTACATATGAAGTTGTAGAAGTTACTTCTAAGACTCAAGCTATTGTAAGCAACCGCGCTGGTGATACTGTTGCTGCTGGTGCCTCTTATAGCACCGTATCTACAAGATTCACTGAAGACCTATACGCGGGATCCTATGTTGTCATCAACGGATACAGATTTGAAGTTGCTAGCGTAACTAACGACTCTGCTTTCGTAGTAGCCTCTGCCCCTACATTCACTGCTAGCTCCACCACTGTATTCTTAGATAGCTCCATCGCCAACGGATTCTATCGTCATGATTACATCCTTAAGGTCAAGATCACTTCTAAGAATGGTATTCCTTCTCCAGTAGTTCCCGGTCTTAACAGATATGGACAGAGAGATACTAACGTAGTTAGAATCAACTCACTATCTGAAGCTGCTGATTTCAGCGCTTATAAGCTTACTGCTAAAGCAAGGGCTCAAGATTTCGTATATGCAATCGAGCAGGGTATGGGATCTAGCGATTATCGTCCAGGTTTCGTGTTTGCGCCTGAAGCATATGCAGCTTTCAAGCAAGAGACGGGTGTACTCACTAAAAAAGATGCAAGAGAAGAAAGAGTTAAAGTTACTCAAGCGCTTCTAAGAGCTGCCGAAGGTAAGCTCGGAGAAGTTGAGGGTATCTCTGGTACTCAGCATATTGCACTTATCGATTGCGGAGCAGATGAGCTCAGCTTGAGTGAAGTACAAGATGAACTTGCTTACGTCAAGTCTACTGCCGGTGCTCCCTTTGGACATGGTGCTTTCTATGCTCCTTACATTAAGAACGCTGCTGATAGATTTGTTCCTCCTAGCGCATTCATTGCCGGTATCGCCTGCTCTAGATATGTTAACGAGGGATTCCAACAAGCACCTGC
>Ga0163109_10002891_pt1 | contig 13200 bp, 9 predicted proteins | sample CRUFie1St13metaG_FD_108704 | JGI IMG/M metagenome (GOLD analysis project Ga0163109, IMG submission 108704) | Marine microbial communities from the Costa Rica Dome - CRUD Field 142mm St13 metaG | ecosystem: Environmental > Aquatic > Marine > Oceanic > Photic zone | place: Costa Rica: the Eastern... | reverse complement strand
TGAGGAACGGCCTCCATTTGGTGTGCACTTACACCGAAGGTATCTAAAGAGTCTAGATCTGCCGACGCATCAAAAACTTGATCATAGAAGATATGAGTTGCCGAGAGCCCAACTGTTCTGAGTTGATCGACCTGTCGAGTAGTTTGACCTTGTGTAATATACAAGCGCCCAGCGTCCACGTCCTCAAAATACTCTAGGTGCTCGGCGTAAACGTAAAGATAGGCATTGGCCTCGCCATCATTGGGGAGACGATACACAAGCCCATCCAAACTACCGATGAAATAACTGGAAGCAACCTGTTCGAAAGCACCAAAAAGTACGTTGTCACCGTAGCCCAAGCCAGAGCGCAGCTTTAGATCCATATCCCAATTCGGATCTTCCAAAACTTCATCCGTAAAGTCATCACCCAACAATTCATTCAATTCATCATCGCTGAGAAAATCCTCGCCAAATTGCTCCTTTAACTCATCTGCAATCACGGTATCCAGTGCAGCATCAGCAGTCTGACTGGATAACTCCTTTGCTAAGTATATTGAGCAAAGAAAGAGAAAAAAATATAGAGGGAGGCGGTCCATCAAAAGTTGAGTCTTGAGTAGTTGTTTTGAGGATTCGGTTCAATGATTAAAGACTTCTATATGCAACGGAGCGGACAACCCGCGAGGGGTGTCCGCTCCTTTGAATCCCCGGAATGAAATTCCAGTTAAAATAACTTGGCCTAGCGACCTGCTGGTCGACGGTCGTCAGTCTTGGAAGAAACGTCAGGGCGTGGGCGTGGTGGGGGACGACGCTCTACGCGAGGTTTCTCTGCAATGACATCGGTCTTGGGTTTATCGATAGACTCGCGGATCTGACGCTGGATGTTCTTCATCTCCTCCTGAAGCTTCTTTTGTTGTTCACGGAAGCCATCGAGAAGATCCTTTCTTTCTTCCTTAGATGCCTTGGATAAGGCAGACATTAACTCACGTTTGCTCTCGGAAACGCTCTTCAAAACCTTGTCATGAGCAGCGCGCAGTTCGAGGACCTTTTCAGGGATAACGGGCTTGGCCGGACGTTCCGGACGGGCGGCCTTCAAGCCATCCTTCAAGCTCTTGGCCAATTCTTTCTGGGCATCAAAACGATCTTTGTTCGTATCATGGAACTCCTTAGTGATCTTTTTTACCTGATCACGAGTTGGGTTCTTTAGCGCCTTAAGCTTTTCGTGCAACGCCTTACGAAGGTCATCATGCTCCTTTTTGTAGGAATCAAGCTGGCCCTTTAGGTCGTCGGAAAGCTCAGGACGAGCAGGACGGGTTGGGCGTTTGATTTCAGGACGCCCAGCAGATGAGCCATCAGTTTTATTACTGTCAGCAATACCAGGCTTCGCAGGCTTTGGCTTTGGAGGAAGCGGACGTGGTTTCGGCTTTTGGGGACGATTTTCGCCCTTAGGCAGACCAGGGCCTTTCTGTTTACGGTCGTCAATGTTATCCCCATCAGTGTCAATCCAGTTCTCGATTTTGGGACCATCGGTTATGAAACCATCTTTATCGAGCCATGATCCAAATAGATCCTTGTCAGGTTTGTTACCACCTTCTCCTGGTTTAGGCTTCGGTAGGTAAGGGCGTGGATCAGGCCCGCCAATAACAGGTTTTTCGCCACCCTCACCTGGTTTAGGGCGAGGTTTAGGCTCGGGCTTCTCACCACCCTCTTCAGGTTTGGGCTTGGGAGGGAAGGGACGAGGGTCTGGACCACCAGTTTCTGGCTTTTCACCTCCTTGGTCAGGCTTGTTGGGTCCAAGGATTTCTTTGTCTGGACGGTTTTCACCGATAGGTGCGCCAGGACCCTTTTGCATCCGGTCATCGATCCGATCACCATCGGTATCAATCCAGTTCTTGATTTTTGGACCGTCAGTGATGAAGCCTTCCTTATCAAGCCACTCCCCAAATACGCCTTTCTTTTCTTCAGAAGGTTTTTCAGGGCGTTCGGGTTTTGTAGGGGGTGACTCAGCCACAACCCAGTTTACAAAGGCAGCGGAGGCCACAAGGGTAAGAATTTTAGTTTTTTTCATGATTCAGGTTATTTGTGCGTTTAAAATGATGAAATATAGATAACTGATGGCAGGATTCATGCCAAGCTGATGATAGTAGGAAAAACCAACCTGAAGTTGCATGAAATGGGGGATTAAGTTTGAAATTTGAATCTTTTAGGCACGAAAGGCATTTCAAATATGGGGGGATATTTCCCAATTTGAGTGGGGGATATTTCCCAACTCACTCCCCCGTAAAAAGACGGCGGGCAACCAAAGGTACCCGCCGTCCACGTATTTAGGAATAGAGTCGGAAATTGGGGTTAGTTGGATGGGCGGCGCGCTCCACCTGGACGTGAAGCTCCAGGTTCAGGACGGGGGCGGCGAGGCTTTTTACCATCAGCTTTTGGCTTCTCTGGTCGCTCTCCACCTATGGATTCACGTATTTCCTTATGCAGAGCCTTCAATTCCTGAGACAGCTGTGCCTGTTCTTCGCGAAAACTCTCCATGAGTTCCTTACGCTCTTCTTCTGAAGCTTGAGCCAATGCCTCACGAAGCTCTTTCTTGTTCTCTCCCATGCTCTTAAGCAAGGCTTGGTGCTTTTCGCGCAGTGCTTTAGCTTCTGGAGAAATCTCAGGACGCTCAGGACGCTCTGGACGAGCAGCCTTCAAACTATCACGAATTTCTCCACTTAGTGCCTTTTGGGCATCAAATCGGTCCTTGTTGGACTCGCGAAAGCTCTTGGTGGCTTCGCTGATTTGCTCACGCGTAGGATCTTCTAAGGCAGCAATCGCTTCCTTCAATTCAGCGCGTAAAGCCTGACTTTCCTCTTTGTAGGTTTCCATCTTAGTCTTAAGTTCTTCCGATAGTTCGGGTCTCTCTGGACGCTCTGGACGCTGTGGCTTACTTTCTCCACGTTTGCTTGGACTAGGACGGCCAGGCTTGGCGCTGGGCTTCTTTCCAGAAGGCTTACCGGGACGAGCTTTTTCTTTTTGGCCCCTACCCTGAAGGGAGCGCTCTTCCTCGGTTAGCTGGGGCTTGCCCGGCTCTTTTTGACGTTGTGCCAGAACGTTTAGATTGAAAGTAGCAAGGGCCACTAAGGCGCATATCCATAATTTGATCAGTTTCATGATTGTATTGGTTTGGAGTGGTTTAGGTTGAGAGGGGACTCGTTTGGCTTAAGTTATTGCATAAGATATGCCAGCCTATTGCAGAATAGAACCAGACCGCATAAATACTGGGAAAATGACACTCTCAGAAATTAAACCTATTCGTGAAAAGGAACCCATTTGAGTAGTATCCCCAAATATGATTGGGAAATATTTCCCAATAATAGGAAAATTAAAACTCAATCCTTTTGGAGGCGATAACGTACGTAGTCTCTTGGCACACCGAGCAAACGCGCGGCTCCAGAAATATTTCCACCAGCCTGCTCAATCGCCTGTTGGATGAGTCGGTTTATGGCTACTTCTAAATCAAACTCGCCTTCTGCAGGAAAGATCCAGTTAGGATTGAGCCATTCACTAGAATCGGCTTCAGGAGTTCCAGCGCTTGAAAAGTCCCCTGCCCTAGGCTGCAGTTGGGAAAAATCCAGCTCTTCCCCATCAGCTAAAACAATAGCTCGCTCCAGTTCATGAGCTAGCTCACGGACGTTGCCCGGCCAAGGATATTGCGAAAGTCGCTTGAGTCCATCCTTGGATGGACGAATATTTTTCATTCGGTATCGCCGGAGGATTCCTTGAAGTAAAAAATCAGTTAACCCCGATATGTCCTGTGGTCTTTCGCGTAAAGGAGGAATGCGGATTTGTAAAAGATCAAGGCGATGGTAAAGATCCTGCCGAAAAGTACCCTCACGGATAGCCTGTTGTAGGTCTATGTTGGTGGCAGTGATCAGTCGCGCATCGACTTCAATCTCCTTATTTCCACCAACTCGCCGAATACGACCAGTCTCCAGAGCAGTAAGAACCTTGGCCTGAATCGTCAAAGAAAGGCTAGGAATCTCATCGAGAAACAAGGAGCCTCCCGAGGCTGCCTCGAATAGTCCCATACGTGCAGTACGAGCATCCGTAAACGCCCCGCGCTCATGTCCGAAGAGCTCACTTTCAGCTAGATTTTCAGGAAGAGCGGAGCAATTAAGCTCTACAAAAGGACCATCCGCTCTGGGACCTCCGTCGTGAATGAGTCGAGCTAATGTACTTTTTCCTGTTCCTGTCTCGCCCTCGATCAAGATGGGTGGTGGTCTATCCAACAAACGGCTGTCTGCCTCTCGTATTTTTTCTATCTGCTTTTCCAGAGCAGATAGACCTTCTCCGAAATAAAAGTTTCTCGATTCTTTCTCCTGCTTGCGACGGTGTTGCTCAAGCCTATCTGCCTGACGAGCCTTGCGACAAGCGCCAAGTATTAGAGGTAGCTCGCCTGGATCAAAAGGCTTTGTGAGATAGTCTGCCGCACCCAGACGCATGGCTTCAACCGCAGTTTCGACACCCCCTTCTGCCGTCATGATCACCACTGCGGTATCAGGCGCAAAATCTCCAGCGCGAAGGAGATCTAAGCCGAGACCATCAGGGAGGTGTACATCCGTCAGGGCAAAATCAAAGAACAAAGATTCCAAGCAGTTTCGCGCCTCTTCCAAAGAGTCCGCTGTAGTAACTTCTGCCCCATAGCCTTGAAGACTTGCAGCCAAACGCTTCCGAAGGAGCGGCTCGTCTTCAACGATCAACACCTCTGCAGAGGCAAGATGCGCATGTGCCTTTCCCATGCTTTGAGAGCTACGGCATTTGTCGTTTGAGCCAAGGAAAAACCGGCAAATTAGTCCATAAGCCAGCTCTTGCTAGCAAAATCATATCGCCAAAGGCCAATGCCAGGAACCTCGTAGAAATAGACCCAAGAATCAGTCACGGCAGAGAAGCAAAATGGATAAGTCTCCGCAGAAGTCCATAACCAGCCTTGGCCTCCACTAGTCCGCCAAGACCAAAAGCCATCCTGCTCTCCTGATTCATCCAAATAGAGCCATCCTAGATTCTCATGGTAGACCCAAGGATGGTATTCTGTATAATAACGGCCGAATTGATCGAGTTCGTACCAACCCTCCTGTCCGTCTTTAATCTCTACAGCTTGACCCAGCTCCAGATAACTCAGTATTGGCTGGAAGGTCCAATCTTCGTCGTCAGGAATCGTAGGGCCAGCGATATCAGATATTTCCTGGATCTGTAAATCAAGCTTGGGTATTTCGGTCCATGCCTCAGCCGTTGAAGTTCCTGACCTTCTATTAAGCTGCCCACGGATCGAACCTTCAATGGGAACAAACTCAACGCCATACTGGTTTACGGGGACATAGAACCCTTCGCTAGGCTCATACCATGCTTGATGGAAATCCATGAAGGGCCCCTGCGGGAGCAATCTCCATTGAGGAACTGAACCAGCTTCAGCCATATCTGCCCATTGAAGAAAGGTATGGTCCCAGACAAAAATCTTAGTTTTCTCAAGTCTTAGACTTCCACTCGAAGCGTTTCCAAGAAACTCCCACTCAGCGATTTTTGTAAACTTGCCTTGGGAATCGAGCTGATACTGCCCAACTGTGCTCAAATCAATCTTTTCACTGACTTCAAGCGGATAGTAATAGTAAGGTGTGTGCGCTTCTTGTTTGAGTAAGATGTGGTCCGAGCCCCATATCGCAGATTCAAAGTCGAGGTCCGAAAGTGAATCATCAAGAAAGTAAAGCTCCGCTCCATCGTAGAGGGCAGCAAACAGTTCAGAAGAACTTTGGTTGGGCCAGATCATATCGCCATAAGAGGGTTCAACTGCAATATCAGCGAACCGCCAGTGATGGTAGTTACTGGTTGTAAAATAAAGGGCTGCAGAGCCTTCAAACACTTGATTGGCACCGACCAACTGCAGATGGCTAGGAATCTCCAGTGTTGAGAGAAGGCGGGGAGCTTGTGGTTTCTTAAAGTCATAGACCCTGAGCTGAGAATCTATGTCCTGCGAGAAAAGCCATCGGTCCTCAGCTAGAACAAGACCTTCTTTAGAGGTGTATTGGTGAGGCAGTGAAAAATCAATTGTACTAGAAAGAGTCTCGATGCTGCCATCAGGAAGGATTGCAAAGGAAAGAAGCATTTGGGCCAGCTTACTCTCATAGTACAGCCAATCTTCGCTCCACTGAGAAGTTGTAAGCGCTAGAGGAGGATGGCCCTTTACGCAAATACCCAACCAACCAGAGCTCTCGTAAAAGAACTCTAGACTATCGATCGTCCAGAGATTTTCACTTAGATCTATCTCGGTAGTATTTATCAAGCTGACCTGCCCCGGAATACTACAATCAATATTTGCAACGATGAAGCTTCTGTTATCGTCTAGTCCAACAGGGCCCTGCAAGCTGTTGTCATAGTAAACATAGTTAGACTGAGAGTTTCTGATCAGACAAACCAACCGGGAATCACTAGCCTGCCAAGCTGTATCCATTAAGACTCCCTCAGGCAGAGAAAGTTGCTGCACAAATGTCTCTGGTTGGCTACTGTCGATTAGGCGAAGAACGGATGGCTTATCAGACTGATAGGATTTTTCCAACTCCAGCTGATAGTCTCCAATACGATAGACCTCGTGTACGGGCCAAGAAAGTTGCTCACGGGCAATGATGGAGGATTTATCTGGGTCACGTAGGTCTGCGACAAGAAGTTCCTCACCGGAAATGGAGGCAAGTAAGCTACCCAGCATCGTGGCTCTACGAGCACGAACTTCGTGAGAAACTTGACCGGCTTTGCGTAGGTCATCACCCACAATCTCAATCTTCTGGATGGCTGTATTGTAACTATTTCGGCCCGTATCCCAGTTCCAATCCCAAGTCTCATAGGGTACAAGCAGCACATCCTCTTCCGGAAAGTAACCTACTGCTTTTTCATCCCAGTTTGCTTCGCTCCGTGTATATTGACCGGGTTCGCCGAGGAAGATACGATCGGCCATGGTCGGATTTCCGGGGTCAGATACATCAAAGATAGAAACCGCGACCTGAGTGTTCTCCACTCCCACCGACAGAAGCCGGTCTCCTCGTGGAATCAGATAGGTGGACCAACCCGGAATCTCCAGTTCGCCGTGGACCTGAATATTTTGGGGATCCACCAGATCGACCACAAACAGGGGATCGATTTGAAGGAAGGTCACTACATAAAGCTTAGAACCGTCGAAGCGCGTGGCGTGAAGGGTTTCGTTCTTAGCTAGCGACACCGAGTCCAAAGGAGTATCAAGCAGTTCCCCACCTACAGCAAGCTTGAAGGTCTCAACTAAGGTGTGCCGGGAACGCCAGTTCCATCTTTCTCCATAGGCTTGGGACACGGTGGTCAGGGTCCCATCGTACACCTGCATCTTAAATTTGTCCTTGATTCTCCCACCAGTTTGGGCCGTAGCTAGTTGTTCAGGAGGCAAATCATCGTAGATCCGAAAAACATCTACTAGGTCTCGCGAACTGTACCAATCGTCTTCAATATCACGGACGACTAGGAAATGTGTACCTGTAGCAGCAACTTCCCGAGCTCGGGTGGGCAAAGGCTTCTCGTCGACAATGACAGGAACAGCAGGAAAGGTTAAGTCCAGCGTGCTGAGGTAGGCGGGTGCCGATTCCTGCAAAACCTTCAAAGAAGGATCACTCAAAGAAGATTCCCAATCTAAAAATCTCCAACTACCACCGAGAGAATATCCCCCACTATTGCAGACTGCATACAGCCTTCGACCCACCATACGGCTTTCAAGATACTTGCCTGGCAAAGATGTCCTAGAAAGCACCTCTGCAGCTCCTTTAGACCAATCAACAACAACAACTTCGGAATTGGATAAAGTGGTCTTGTCTCCAGGAACCACAGCCTCGAGTTCCCTTGGTCTACGAAGTAGGAGGACCACCCTCTGGTCATCCAAAACGTACATTTGCTCCCCTAGAGCCGGCATACGGAGGTAAGCCAAGCGCTCAGGTTTCCATGGAGTGGTCAGGTCATAAATCTGTAGGCCACGGTTTTGGTTGAAGAAATAGAGTGTGTTTCCCTCGATTTTCCAGATGTCTGATTCCACAGCCTGTGGATTTGTCGCCGAATCGTTATCTTCCTGTGTATCCTGAGATGCTTCAGGTGTTGTCGCGGTGGTATCCATAGATACCGCCTCTAAACCGCTCCTACCGATACCATCGTCAAACTTAGACCAGTGATGCTTGGTCTCCCAGATCTTCTTACCACCTAAACGAAAAGCTTTACGGCCTTTGTAGTAGGCGAAAGGGAAAGGGTCGCTATCAGAGGCAAGGACTCGGAAGTTTTGTAAGACACCTTGAGGCAACCGCAGTTTAACCTGAGAGGCTCGACCAGGAAGGTGCAGCATGCGATGCGTAGACCACTCGCCAGTTGAGTCATCAAGTGTTTCAATTTTTACCCGGCGCGTACCTGACTCAACGGAAAAGAACAAATCCTTCTCTGTAGCAAAGACAAAACCAGCAGATAGCAATATAGCCAAAGAGAAGGCAAAAAATGGACGACTCGTTATAAGCTTCATGCTTAGAGGAATACTCATTAAAGTAATATTAATGACAGTATCTGACAAATTAATTCAGACAGCGCTTTAATGAAGGAAAACCTCTACATAAGACTACCCTAGGTGCACCTTGCGTTGCACGAGAAGCGAACTGCCAACTAGACGAGTGAGCAAACGTTGCCAAGGCTCAGCATCCTCAACAGATGAATGCCGAGGATTACTAGCGTAAGCGGAATGCACCTCCTCACCATACTGAAAATTCAAGATGTAATAATCGCCACCAGATTGAGTGTCTTGAAAGTTGTGGCAATCTAAGCAAAGCCCATTCTGTACCTCTATGACGAGTGGCTCGTTTTCGTCTAATTTTGACTGTCCACGCTCAGTTACTACCTGCTTTGAAGGTTCAGCTTGAAAGAAATTTTTTGCAGACTGCTGAAAGCGTATCTGGTGGATCTCACCGACTCCGTTTTGGTAATGGATATCCCATGCAGACTCTGGGGACGACTCGGGAAAATGAACCACCCTCAAGGTCCAATCTCCAACATTAGATGGAGTCTTCCGAGGAGGCAGATGCCCCATGACAAAATTAAAGTAACTGGGATCTATGGGAGGAGAGCCTGAACCGGTGTCATGATGGGAGGGCTCCATCCAGCAAATTAGCTCTGCTCGAATGCCGCTTTACCGCGGCGACGCCACCATACAAAACCTAAGGCACCCAGGCCAAAGAATAGAGCGTAGGTTGAAGGCTCTGGAATCAACTGGGCGGCATAGGCGTTACCAAGTCCAAGTCCTTCGCCAGCGAGTTCTGCGCCGAGGATGACGCTGTCGTAGCCAACTCCACGATTGTCGCCCGGGTTATTATTCAGATCGCGTGCTTTAGCAGAGAACTCCACAGGAAAGAATCCACCGTCAGGTATATATGCCCATTCGGAATCGTGGTAGATGCCAAACTCCTTGATTTCCTCTGCGTAGGCTTCATCAAATTTGGTGACGCCAGAAATCGTCATTAGATAGGCTTTAACCTCGCCGCCCTGCCCGAGAGGATTATTGTAGTCGACAATGTCCCCCATGCTGAGCTGGTAACCGTCAGCGCCAGTACTCCAGTCCGAACCTGAGGAAAGGACATTAAAGTTGTTCAGCATGTCCTGCTTGAAGGTTGGGGCTCCCCAATTCTGAGCTTCCTGTTCGATGTTGTAGCTAGTGTTGAAGTAGCCGATAAGTAACAGCCCTATATTGGTGCTTATATTAAATTTAGTTTGGTCAGCAGAGGTAAAAAGAGAGCCTCCGGTTCCTTCGAAATATGTGCCATATTCAAGCTCAAGAAGCGATTTCTGTATCGGTTGAGCACTTAGCGAAGAAGCAATTACAAAGGCTATTAAACCTAAGTGATTCTTTACGCTAAATTTCATTTGGCCGAATTAATAGAGTATCTGAATAATGCAAAAGGCTGCAATAGTAGCAGCCTTTTAGTTGAGAAAAACTTTCAATGCTCTAAAGCGTAAAATGATTTAGTCTTGCGAGACTGTCTTTGATGTACGCTTACGCCAGTAAACAAAGCCAATAGAAAAGATGCCAAAGAAAAGGGCGTAGGTGGATGGTTCAGGAACTGCCTGGCCAATAGCTTGTGATGCGTAGATATTACCAGTGACACCAGCAAAAGCTCCAGTAAGTGATTCACCGAGGTACTCCTTACCAAGAATTACAGTATCGTAGGAAATAGATTCGATGTTGTAATCAGCAGGAGTCGGAGAAGCACCGGCTGGGATAGTGCCAAAGGTAGCAGCATCTCGGAAAAGTCCAATCTCAGAAGCAGTACCACCTTGATCCCAGCTAGTCACTCCTGCAAGTGACATGATATATGAGTCTTTTCCCGCTCCCTGTTCTGCTATACTGGAATTTCCAGGAGTGAAAAAACCAGCAGCAGTTGCATCTGAGAAAGACTGGGAGTGGAGGACGTTAAAGCTACCAAGAAAAGTAGTAAGAGAAGCAGAGTCAGTGATACTGGCGGCCTCAGTTGCAACAGAGAATCCATCATTGAAATAACCTAATGCAAAAAGGGCAGTAGTGGTAGAATCGAAACCAACCTTGGCTTCGTTGGAGAAAATTGACGCAGTATTGGAGGCAGCATCATATTTAGAGCCAAAAGTTGCAGAAACAGTCTGGGCATTCAAATTTGAGCTCAAAAGAACGAGCGGCAGGGTTAGGAGAGCGCGTGCTTGAAGTGTCATAGTTAAAATCTTCTTGGGTGCATGTGGAGATGTCTACAAAGAGGCTTTCAATGCGAAATGAATGGCTAAAAGGGGACGTTTGTAGCCCAGTCGATAGCAGAAGTATCGCGACGAAGAACGACTATTGAACGTCCGGCAGGAATGATGCTATCTTTTTGGTCAGTGGAGGCACTTGCCCCGAGCTTGCGCCACCCATTTCCACCGGCAAATATGGGCGCTTGTTGGTAGTAAAATATGTCGAATTGACCAGCATCATTGACATAGTAAATTCGATCAGCAGTGCTGGTACTACCAGCGGTCAAAAGAGAACCATCCGAATTGTAAAGTCCAAGATTATCAAGGCTGACATCGACAGGATAGCTCAGCGAAACAAGGTTAAATCCGGTCTGAATACTTGTGCGTGAGTTGCTAGTTTTGACGCTACCAGTTAGAGTTACCGAAACATCGGAACCGCTGCGGCGCTTTATGATAAGACCCTCATCAGGGAAGACTCCTACGTCCTTCATGTCGGCAGAACCGGACTTTCCAAGCTGGCGCCAGCCGTTGCCACCAGCGAAGATTGGAGCTTCTTGGTAGTAGTAAATTTGCCAAGCTAAACTGCCATTACCGTCAACTCCAACCTTGTAAATGATGTCAGCACTAGAAGAAGAACCTGCTGTGAGACCTGCCTCATTGGCATCGCCAAAAATATCACCAAGAGTACGATTTTTACGAACAGTGTAAGATGCGCCATTTAGGACAGAAGCATCCTCGGCAATTGTGAGAGTCTTGTTACCGCCATCGCTAGCAGTAATTTCGTAGATGAGACCTACTTTTGTGTCGTCGGAGTGATTGGTGATTTCAATGTAGTGACTAGGATTTCCGTTAGGATCAGGTGTGGCAAAGTCGCCGGTGGACCAAGAAGCATTGTTGTCGGTGATCGTCTGCCCATCAACATCATAGACGACTCCAGAATGGAGAGAGGCACTGAGCATGGGAACGGAGACGGCAGAAAGGCCATCACTTGTGTCGGTGCCTTTTATAGTTAAGGTGATGAAGCCCACGGGGTCAGTGCTAACAGTGACGGCGCTTAAAAATGATGAAATTAACAAGCCAACAAATAGGGTAGGAACTTTGTATTTCATGGGAATGATTAGGTTCTAGGTATAGGGGTGTATTCTTGTCGTTAGATTAATTAGACCACATTTGCAGGCGGGCTTCAACTAATTTTTGCAAGTTTTTGATAAGGTAGTATCTATGGCGTTTCGAAAGCAGTCCAAACTTGAGTATTTGCATCGAAGGATTGAGTAACAATAGATTGGTCCTCGTTCAAGGTAATGAAAAGCCAGTTCTGTTCCGAATGTAACCAGAACATAGGAAAGAGAGAAGAACCCGTGAATGCCCAAGAATCAAAAATGGGCAGATAGATCCAGAACCCATCAGGATTCGAGCCTTCAATATAAAGCCATCCAAGGTGATGATGATGCACCCATTTTGTAACTTCATGATAGTAGAAAATACCAAACCAATCTAGATAAAGCCAATTTTCCGTGAGATAACTTGATCCACCCCATACTCGGGGAAGATTAAGAAGCTGTTGAGATGCGTAAGCATTGCCATCAGAAAAATCTGACGCTGAGACATGCCAGCCCAGCAAAACCGTATCAAAGCTGATAGTCGTCGCCAAATCATAGGGCATACCAATAGGGTCTCCTCCATTAGGCAAACTAGAGAAATGACTGTCGGTGAATAAACCAATTGCGGTCGCACTAGAAGCCTCACTGAAAGAGCCAATCCCCTCCAAGGTCATGAGATACGGACGAGAACCAACGGATTGTTCGGAAAAAGTCCCCACGTTTGTGTAATACCCAGGAGAGGCAGCATCATCAAAATTGGTGCTAGCGAGGAGGTTGAAGTTGGCGAGAAAGTCATCCAAGCCTTCAGCCACTAAGCGCTTTGATTCGGCGGGAATATCAAAGGAACTGTCGAAATAACCAACAGCGAGCACCCCAACATTGGAGCTGTCGAAGCCTGCCTGGTTGGAATCCACAAAGAATAGCCCTTCAGAACCAGAAAAAGTAGAGCCATAGGTAACATCTACCGTACCATCTGCAAACGCAGCAGAAGTCCCCAAAAGGCTGAAGGCAAATACTATGATAGAGAATGCGGCGGATGTACCTTGCTGCATGGTTCAATATCCGACGATTGTTGCCCAATGGCAAGTCAGACAGATAGTTTTGCTTGTCTGACGAAGGTGACAGAGGACCATTGACCGAGATCGGCTCGAGATATCTTGAATTGCAGGTTGAGTGACTTTGCGGACTCCCGAAACGCGTTCGTCAGGGTTTCCGCTTCCTTCTGCAGAATGCCACTTAGGACAAGGGTTGAGCCGGGCTTGTCACGGAGAGCCAAGAGGAGGCTTTCACGGTAGTCGGTTAGAACGTTGGCAAGAATGTTGGCCAACAGCAGGTCTGCCTCGCCTGAGGG
>Ga0163109_10002890_pt1 | contig 13200 bp, 9 predicted proteins | sample CRUFie1St13metaG_FD_108704 | JGI IMG/M metagenome (GOLD analysis project Ga0163109, IMG submission 108704) | Marine microbial communities from the Costa Rica Dome - CRUD Field 142mm St13 metaG | ecosystem: Environmental > Aquatic > Marine > Oceanic > Photic zone | place: Costa Rica: the Eastern... | reverse complement strand
TTAACTTCAGGAGACTTAAAATCAAGAGTAAAAAAGTATGTTCCTTCAAGAATTTTGTTTTTTCTATTTTTCATAGAAACATCTACGTTTTTTAGAAAAGCTTTTTCATAAATCTCAGCATCATCAGTTAAACAATCCCACCAAGCAACATCAGTGAGTGTTATTTCTTCATTAGGGCTTTCATTAGAATTAAATATAGCACATTGTAATACTTTGTCATAACAGGCATTATACTCAGGCATATATACTTCAAATAAAGGAGGTTCATATCTAGTTAGCCTGATGCCAATTAAATATGATTCAATCATTTCATGGTCTTTTGCCCAAATAAAATTGTCTGACCCTTTAAGGAAAGATTTTTTAATCCATACTTTTTGATACGGTAAGTTTAAATACATCATAGGCTTTTTCCTTTAATACCACCTGTCGGGTTCGAACCGACATGTCCTAGGGACAAGAGATTTTGAATCTCTCGCGTATACCAATTCCGCCAAGGTGGCATATAAGTCCTCCTGGGTGGGATTGAACCACCGACCGCACGCTTATAAGACGTGTGCTCTAACCACTGAGCTACAGGAGGATAAAATATTTATTGCTAATTACAGTATTATTATAGTTTATTTTTATCTATTTTACAATATAAAATAAAGTCTAGTCATAAAACTTTAATTTAGATGCGTGCAAGTAACATCTCCGTCTTCATTAAACCAATAACAATTTCTAATACCTTTTCTTTTCATTAACTTTCTACATCCTTTGCAAGGTCCACCATGACTTAAGCTACCGTCTTTTCTTGCTCTAATAACAAGAAGATTTGCACCGTAAATCATGTCACCTCTTAGACCTTTAAGGCAGTCACGTTCAGCATGAATTGAAAATCTTCTCTTGGTAGTTGTAGGAGGTGCAATATGAAAATTATATCCTGCACCTAAAATAGTATTACCTTTCCAAATAACAGCGCCATGTTTATGAGTCATAATTGACTTCATTGCTTGTGACATTGCTAGCTCAATTGTGCCTTTTGGAAATTTCATTATTATACCTTTTTGTTGATATAATAAAATTAAAAAATCAAATATACATTTTATAGTTTAAACAGGTAAATTAACTTAACATTTAATTTTTCTAGTTCTTTTATTGCTTCACTACTTCTCAAGAAAGTACATATAACATAGTCGACTTGATATCCTTCAGAAAAAGCATTTTTTATAGCATTACAAACTGAATTTCCTGTTGTTATTACATCTTCAACTATAGTTATTTTTTTATTTTTATTTAAGTTACCTTCTACTAATTTTTGTAAGCCATAACTTTTTTTATTTTTTCTTATGTAACCGAAAGGTATATTAAGAACATTTCCAATTGAAGCTGCGTATGGTATACCAGCAGACTCCACACCTACAATTGAACTATCTTTTGAAACGTATAAAGACAAAGCTTTAATTAATTCTTTATAGACGTTAATATTACTAGATAAGCTTCTCAAGTCAATATAATAACTTGAGCTATTTCCATTTGATAAAATAAAATTACTTTCTTTTTTTATACAACCTAAACTTTTTATTTTATCAAATAAGCTTGATGCACAATATGATGTATTAGATAAAACAGCTTCTCTATAATTATCAGAATTTATTATTTTTCTAGAAGAAGAGTAAATTATATTTTCATCTTTATAATCTATTTGACCATTTTGTGCACCTAAACCAGGTGACAGTATTATAGAATCTTTATTAATATTTCTTACAGACTGTATATTATTTATTTTATTGCATGCCACAACTAAACCAATATTAGAACTAGTTCTAGCACATTCAGCAACTCGGACCCAACTATGATTTTGCATAACTTCAGATTGTGTATTCGAAGTTTTACAAAGTAAGAAATTTATTTTATTCTTTCTTCTTAGAAAAGGTTCTAAGGCATCTAGACCCAAGTAAGGATTTAAAGTTGTAGCGTCTGCTTCAAGATAATCATAGACATACTCAGCATAACGTTCAGAAGTATTTCCTATGTCACCTATTTTCCCATCATATATCCAAGAAATATTTCGCTGTTTTAAATATTCAGCTATTAAATAAAGATATTTTAAGTCTTTACCAAGGTAAAAGGCTGGATTTATTTTGTAATAGTCAACTAAATCATAAGTTGTGTCTATAATGTTTTTTGCAACAAGAAATTTATTCTCTTCACAGACTAAGTCTAATCCAACACAAAACTTAAAATCTTTCATGTAACTCACTTATTAAATCTTTTATTTTAAACGGTTTTAACAATGCAGTTGACAAACTTAAAAAGTCTGCACCTACATCAATATAAATATTAGCAATTTCTAAATTGTATATACCACCGCCACCAATAATCTTAACATTGTTTTGTAATTCTTTCTTTACACGCCTGATTAATTGTACGTTATTATATACCAAATATTTTCCTGACAAAGCTCCGTAAGGTGTCTTTGATGAATTGCTAATATGAAATAAACTAATCCCACTATCGTAAAATTTCGATATAAAATTATATTCTACTCCATGAGGAACTTTCAATGATACATTTCTAAAATTACTTAAGCAATACAGGATTATTGATTTGTGTATTTTAGGTTCTTTATAGTTTGGACAAGATATATTAAGTTCAATATCTCTTACATTAAGTTGACTTAGAACTTCAAAAACATATTGATAGTCATTTAATCCTTCGATATAAACTGAAACAATGTCGTTTTCTTTAAACTTTTTATGTAGATTCTTAATGCCTGGATTTCTAAGACCTACGTTATTATACCACCCGCCTTTAGTAGGTCTCAAAGTAGTTATAACTCTATGTAAACCTTTTCTCTTTTCAGCTGTATAAGTTCCAATAATATTTGTACAGTTTTCATTTCTATAAATATTACTAAAAGGAGGAGATATAATTATCTTTTTCATTATATTAAGCTTCATTTTTTATATAATTATACTGTAGGAGATATTAATGCGTAATAAACCTTTTAAAATTGCAAGGTCTGATGCACTAGAATTGTTTAAGAAAGAAATACAATTAATTGAAAAATCAATTAGAAACAAAGGTGGAAGAATAACTAATTTAAATTATGCAGGCTCTCTTAGAAGAGAAAAACCTGAAGTCGGTGATTTAGATGGTATTATAGCAACAAATGACATTGATATTCTTAGAAGTGCTTTAAAAGAAAATAACTACAAAAATATCTTTAGCAATTTAGTTTGCAAAAAAAAGATTCCTTTTGGCGATAAAATAATAGACTTAGACTTATTCGTTTCAGAAAATTATAATTGGGGTAATACTTCTCTTTGGTCCTGTGGAAGCGAATTTTTTAATGTTGCTTTTAATAATCACATAAAGGAAAATGGTTACAATAGAAAACTTTATAAAATATATAAAGAAAACTATGATAATCATTTAAACTTTAAAAACGAAGAATCAATTTTTAAATACTTTGATTTAAAATTTATAGAACCTAAAAATAGAAACATAACTGGAATTTTAAAATGAACAATTATAGTTTATACGATATTTTCAAGAAGAACGGTCACTTCTTAAATGAAGCAGTAGAATTTTATAGTCAAAAGAATAAAACAATAAGTGTCTATCATTTGACAGGATTTAAGAATCAAGCCAATGATGAGTTAGACAAGACTGCACTTAGTATTACAGGTGATCTAGACGCTAGAGGAAATTTGTTCAGACCTGGCCACGGAGACATGTATGGTCGAGGTCTATACACATGCTATAAGCTAAATAAAAGAATTGCTTACACTTATGGCAATACGCTTTTAGAGTTTAAAGTACCAGTTCAGAATTTTTTAGTATTTGTAGACGACGAAGCTAAAGCTATTCATGGCGAGAATTCTTCTCTTGACCAACAATTCCTTTCAATACTGGAAAGAAAAGGAATAAACTATCAGGCTAATGAAGATTTTAGAAAAGTTATAGAAAGTTTTTGTAAGTATTTAAAAAGAGTTTATGATGAAAAAATTGTCGGAACGTCAACAGAAAATTATAATAGAACAGCTCCTGACTGTTTATCCGCGCTTAGAAAATTTAGTGAACTAACAAAAAGCAGTATAAAGCTAAAACATCTTATAGATGGAGTTATGTTCTACGGCGCAGGAGATGGACCTGTATGTGTTGTTTTTAATACTCAGCTTGCTGCAATAAATAGAATTGGTAAAGTCGTTGGGGAGGATGTAGAGATATTTGAAAGACCAAGCCAGATTGGAATTGATGATTTTGATACAAAGACATTTAATCAGCTGAGGCGTCTATATAGCGCTAAGAGTGGCAAAGGTAGTAAAGAGTGGAGAGCACACCAACGTGAGTTAGTTAATACTTTAAATCAAAACATTAATATTTTTACTCAAGGTGAAATTTATGATTACAATGTTTTAAAGGAATTATTTTTTGGTCATCCAAAAATTAAAGCAGTTATAGACTTTTATACAACAGATAAATACAAACTCGAAGGAGAAGTTTCTATTGACAATAGCTTCAAGGAAAACTCAAGATTTAAGGCTGCGATTTTAGACACTGTATTTTTTACTCTTGAAGGCTCAAACTTATATAAATTAATAGTAACAAGTGTCAAAGTATCAAGACTACTAAAAATGATTTCATCTCATTTATCTAATTTTAAACAAACAGATTATATTCATTCAAACGAGAACATGTCTAATTTGTTTAATGTAATATATAGCAATCTTTGTGGTTCTGAAGAAATGAGTGCTTCTAAAGATGACATTAAAAGATTTATTTTTCAGAATGAATTTTTTCAAATAAAAGAAGACGAAAATATTGATAAACTCGTTGAATATATTGAAAATATTTTAAAAGTAATTTATGAATCAATGAGCCTATATCAATCAATGGCTTATGATGATGCACTTGGTATGAATGAAGAAATAGATTTTGAAGAAATTTTAAAAAAACATTCTTTTAATAAAAGTGATATATTTCCTGTTAATCTTTCCTTTAATAGTCAAATTGATATTAATGCAATAAAAGACAAATATCAAAATAACGTTGTTCCTTTTTATAATGATATATCTAAAAATTTAACTAACATTATGAACGAAATAATTCAAGACAACCAGGATAAAATATTGTTAAGTAAAGAAGGTACTATGGAGCCTTTATTAAATAATATTAAATCTTTTCTTGAATTAGAAAGTGATACTTTGCAACATTCTTTTAATACTCATCCTGAACTGGAACTTAGAGATGATAAACTTGAAGATTCTTTAGCTTATCAATTTGAATCGTTTCAGCATTTTGATTTTTATCCTTTTATCGAATATAATATTGAATTTGTGGAATTATTTTTTAACAATAAAAAAATAATTGAGCTAAATGGCTTTGGCTCTAATCATTACATATGTTTCTTTGACGAAAAGACACGTGATGTACTAAAACAATTCTATTCATTTCTTGCTAGCGCTTGGTTAAGAGATAGAACTGAAAATGCTGAACAATTTATAGAACACATGAGAAATGAATATTTTAAAGACTTAACAGTTATGGAAATGTCTAAACTAAGTTTATTAAGACACCGAGCTCAAATGCTATATATGTTTTTCTTTGAAGAAAACCAAGAATCATTTCCAGGGCGTGTTCTTACAGTAGAAACAAATCCGGATATTACATAAGTAGGAATCATGAACAATTACTCTTTATATGATATATTTTTTAATAATAACAAAAAACTTGACGAAGCTGTAGACTTTTATAGTCAAAAGAACAAGACAATAAGTGTTTATCACTTGACAGGTCACAAAGGCATTGAAAACAAAGAATTAGATAAGACTGCGCTTAGTATAACAGGTGGACTAGATTCTAGAGGAAACCTGTTTAAGCCTGGCCACGGAGACATGTATGGACGAGGCCTTTATACATGTTACAAATTAAATAGAAAAATTGCAAGTGTATACGGCAATACTTTATTAGAATTTAAGCTACCAGTTCAAAACTGTCTAGTATTTGTAGGAGACGAAGCAGAAGCTATTCACGGCGCAAATTCTTCTCTCGATCAACAATTCCTTTCAATCTTGCAAAGAAAAGGAATAGACTATCAGTCTAATGAACAATTTAATACTATTGTTCAAACATTTGCTTCTTATTTAGAAACGATATACGAAAAAATAAAAGATACAACTACAGACAAAATTTTAGCTAATAAAGAAAGATTTACATCCGGTATTTGTTTGGATGCTTTACGTCATTTTAGTACTCTAACAAGAAATCAAATTAAACTTAAACATTTAGTTGATGGTGTTATTTTTATAGGCGGGAATGATGGCCCAGTATGTGTTGTTTTTAATACACAATTAGCTGCAATAAATAGAATCGGCAAAGTAGTACCAAACGACGTAAAGATTTTTGAAAGACCATCAGACATTGGTATTGATGATTTTGACTCAAAGACGTTTAATCAGTTAAGAAGGCTTTATAGTGCTAAGAGTGGCAAGGGTAGTAAAGAGTGGAGAGCACACCAACGTGAGTTAGTTAACACTTTAAATCAAAATATATCAATGTTTAGTGTTAATTACGATGAAAAATTTAAGAAAGAAGTAGTTAAACAAATATCAGACGACATTTATAGAAGTCTTTATTTTGAACAATATAAAACTTTATCTAATGAAATAGTATTTAATGCAGGAGGCAAATTTGAATTTGACCCACCTAGCCCTGAAAAAGAATTAATATTTAACAAGGTCTATAGACGACCCGTAGTTGAATGTTTAGTTGGATTAAAAATAGACGTTTTATACAAAAAATGCTATCAACTATCTCGACTTATTGATACAGCATTAGAGAATTCTGGAGAAACTTTATCAAAAGCAGAAAAAAATATAGAAACATTTTATAGCTATTTAATTAGAACTCATGGTAAAGATACAACTGACGAAGAAACTCTTTTAAAACTCTTTGACTTAGACGATGAACTTTTAGAAAATATTAAACTTGTTAAACAAATTCTTCAAGTAGTAAAAGATATCTTTGAAATAAATGAGCTGCATACAGATGATGGTCTTGAGAACTTTTACGATACTTTTCCAACAATGGAAGCGTACTTTTCTGATGAAGAAAAGAAAAAGTTAAATAAAGTATTTGTTCCTTTTGAAATTACTCAAAGAAATATAGGTGATAAAGAACTTGCTGAAATTGAAAAAGCATTTTTAGTTAAACTGAACGAACATCTAGACATATCAAAAAACTTTTATAAAAATTATTTCAATATTTTGTTAAAAGAATTAAAAGAAAGATATGATGAAGTAAAGTCTGGTGAAGAATCTTTTTCTCCAGAACAAATTGTAGAATTAATTAAAAGTCAATTTGATTCAAAAATAAGCGTAGACTACGACATAAGTGATCCTCAAAATTTATCTATAGATAATTCAAAAGTAAATATTGAAATTGAAGAACTACCCGGATGGATAGGAAATCATACTGTTATTGATCATGATATAATGACTTCAATTGCATACGCTTCAGTTTTTGAAGATTATTTTTACAAAGAACGTGGCGACTTTATGCCACTTGTTGCATATTCTAACTACTCGCCTATAAAGTTAATGTATCTAAAGGAAAGTCATACTAGTGACGATGCCTTTAATCTTGCCGTTGCAAACGTATTAGCCTTTATATACTCCGATAGATTTTACTATCATGAAAACACGCACAACATGTTATTAGATGATATTATTGTTGGTGACATGAATTATCAAAGAAGTGCTGGTAAATTTATTGGTTATAACTATTTATATAAGATTTCTTTTCCAAGAACTGTAATTAATCTTGAATGTTTAAGTTCTGGTTTTCAACCTGATATTAAGTAAAGTAAAATGAACAAATATAGCTTATACGATATTTTTAATAAAAATGGATACTTCTTAAATGAAGCAGTAGAATTTTATAGTCAAAAGAATAAAACAATAAGTGTTTATCACTTGACTGGTAATAAAGGTGAAGTCAATGATGAGCTAGATAAGACTGCGCTTAGTATGACAGGTGGACTAGATTCTAGAGGAAACTTGTTTAGGTCTGGTGGTGGAGACATGTATGGCCGAGGATTGTATACATGTTATAAGCTCAATAAAAAAATTGCTTACACTTATGGAAACACACTGTTAGAGTTCAAAGTACCAGTTCAAAATTGTTTAGTATTTGTAGGAGATGAGGCTAAAGCTGTTCACGGTGAGAACGCGCCTTTAGACAAACAGTTAATTTCAATTTTAGAAAGAAAAGGAATTGATTATCAGTCTAATGAAGACTTTAGAAAAATTATTGAAAAATTCTGTGATTATTTAAAAAAAGTTTATGATGAAAAAATTGCTGGAACATCAACAGTTAAGTCTAATAGAACAGCTCCTGATTGTTTATCCGCGCTTAGAAAATTTAGTGAACTAACAAAAAATAAAATTAAACTTAAACACTTAGTTGACGGAATAATGTTTTTTGGTGCAGGAGACGGTCCTGTATGCGTCATCTTTAATACTCAATTAGCTGCAATAAACAGAATTGGAAAAGTTGTTGGAGAAGACGTAGAAATATTTGAAAGACCTTCAGATATCGGCATTGATGATTTTGACACAAAGACGTTTAATCAGTTGCGAAGGTTGTATAGTGCCAAAAGTGGCAAGGGCAGCAAAGAGTGGAGAGAACATCAACGAGAATTAGTTAACACTCTAAATAATCAAATAATCGAATTTGATTATACTGATTTTTTAATTGACAAAGAAAAGCTTTTAAATATAGTAAATAATGCTTTTAAAAAATTAAGAGACTCTTTAGGGGTTGCCGAAGATTTCAATAGAGTATTAATAGAACTACCACATTTTTCAAATTATCCTTCAGGCAGTGAATTTAAATATTTTATAAACGAAAAAATATCTTCTCAAGATAAACAAAAAATAGAAAGTTTTTATTTAAACTACACTGATTATATGCTAAAAGAATTACATGTTGAAAAATTTCTTAAATTACAGTATGACTTTTCAAGAGAATTAGATAGTCTAATATATGTTCTAGGCGGTGACAATATTAGTCGTTTAAAACAAGAAATTATTGCAAGTTTAAATAAAATTGATATTGATTCAGGATATCATTACGACAAAGAGACTATTATAGAAGTAATTAAAAAGTCTTCTTTTATTTATGGCGATACTTTTGACGAATATGTTTTTAAGATAGCTGAGCTTGTTTTGGAAATTTTTAACATAAGTAAGTTTTTTTTATTAAGCAGCACAGGTGAAGAAGAAATATCATTTAAGAATTTTAAAGAATTTTTTAATTTAGACACAATCAAAGACATAAATTCAATTTATGCAGCAGCCACAGAAGAAGCTGCTATGGAAGTTAACAATATAGATAAAAGCGAAGTAGAATTGTTTTATAATAACGTAACTGAAACTTACGGAAATATAATATTAAAACATAAAAAAATAATATTTGAATTATTACCCGTAGAAGTTGAAAAAATTATAAAAGCTCAATATGAAAGTTTAGATACAGAAATTCCTGTAAGTGAAATATTAGAAAATATTTTTGTCCCTTTCAGACAAATGTTACAAGAAAATAATATAACTTTTGAAAACGATCTTTCTTTTGACGCAGAAGCAATACGAAATAAGTCACTCCAAAAAATTAAAATGCTTGATGTCTTTGAAACAAATTTGAATGATTTTTGGGGTTATAACGAGGGTTTTGAAATAGCACATTCTTTAGGTGAAACATCTAATTTAGAAACTAGTTATCCTAATTACGTAATGTATTATAATGAAGAAAATAACTTATCAAGTATTTACGAGACAATTAAATCAAAATTAAAATCACAAATTAAAGAAGACAGAGAAGAATATAGTTTTTTAAGAATTCGGGAATGGCAAGATTCAAGACCTAGAGGAAATGAAACAATAACAGATAGACTTGTAATGACACAATTTGAAGAGCATCAAAAATTATCGCTAAGGCCCAGAAACGTATATTCTATGATAGACATTATTAACGTTAATTTTACCCCTGATATTAAGTGAGATAATATGAATAAATATAACTTATACGATATTTTTGAAAAGAACGGATACTTCTTAAATGAAGTTGTAGACTTTTATAGTCAAAAAAATAAAACAATAAGTGTTTATCACTTGACTGGTAATAAAGGTGAAGTCAATGATGAACTAGATAAGACAGCACTTAGTATAACAGGTGGATTAGATTCTAGAGGAAACTTATTTAAGCCAGGAGGAGGCGATTATTACGGTCGAGGCCTGTATACGTGTTATAAACTTAATAAAAGAATTGTTCATACTTATGGCAACACATTATTAGAGTTCAAAGTTCCAGCTCAGAATTTTTTAGTATTTATGGGAGATGAGGCTGAAGCTATTCACGGCGAGAATGCATCTCTTGATAGACAGTTACTTACAATTTTAGAAAGAAAAGGAATTGACTATCAGTCTAATGAAAGATTTAAAAGTATTATTGAAAAATTCTGTGATTATTTAAAAAAAGTTTATGATGAAAGAATTGTTGGAACATCGACAGATAAGAGTAGTAGAACTGGTCCTATCTGTCGATCTGCTTTGTTTGAATTTAGTAGTTTAACAAGAAACGAAATTAAACTTAAACACTTAGTTGATGGAATAATGTTTTTTGGACAAGGAGATGGACCTGTATGTGTTATCTTTAATACTCAGCTTGCTGCAATAAACAGAATTGGTAAAGTTGTTGGTAAAGAAGTTGAAATTTTTGACAGGCCAAGTCAGATTGGTATTGATGATTTTGACACAAAAACATTTAATCAACTAAGAAGATTGTATAGTGCCAAAAGTGGCAAGGGTAGTAAAGAGTGGAGAGAACATCAGAAATTAATAGTTGATACTCTAAATCAAAACATCGGCGAATTTATTGGTGAAGTAGATGAAATAAACAAGGAATTCTTGAAACAATTAATGCTAGAAACATATCAAAGTTCTGTATTAGATAAAGTATCTAGTCTATTAAGTGATGAATTAGTAACTTTACCATCTCCTGGGTATAAAGAAGCAGGATTTTCAACAGAAGAAATGAATAACAAAGCTTTTGAGTTATTACAAGAATTTGGTGACCATGTCTTTAAAGAGATGAAAATTGGTGAATATATTTCTCTTAATTACGAATTTTCAAGAAAAATTGATGAAATTCAACTAAGCATGCACGATACTGACGATATTTCATGTGAAGATACTTTTGAAGTATTAGCAACCTGGATACCTAAGCACCAGATTTCAACTAGACAAATGATGTTTAGTGAGATAAAAGAAACTTTAGTTTGGCCTGGCATGGAAAACAAAGACCAATGGGATGATAAAATATATGAATTAGCTGATATTGTAATAAAAATATTTACTTTAAAGAGAGATATTTATGACTTTATCTATAGGTTTTTTGATACAAGTAAAATAAATATTTTAGAAGCGCAACAAATAGTATCAGAATCTAGTTACGAACAACTTAAAGAATTAACTAAAGGTATAAATAAAGACGCATATTTATTTGGTCCTATGAGTGAGTCTGAAGCTAGTTCTATTAAAGAAAAAATTATAAATGCATATAATCAGTTAATGAAGACATATAAAAAACTAATTTTCGATGACTTTAAAAAACAGCTTACTGTAAAAATACTTTTTAATTACAAAAAATTAGAAACTGACATGGATGCTAGTCAAATTATTGATAAAATATTTATTCCATTTTCTGAAGAGCTAGACCATCAAGGCATTAATTTTGAAGAAGACCTGACTATAGACGAAGAAGAAATGCTTTCCAAACTATTACGTACAGACAGAAATGAATTTAAAAATATTTTCAATGCAGATTTTGCTACGTGTCTTTATTATAAACAAGGTTATGAATTTGAAAAATTATTAACGCAAGCTTCATTATTTAAAGACATGTCAGAACATATATTTTTCTTTCCTAAATCAATAGACATTGTTAGACTAGGTGAGAATGTTAAAGAACACATATTAAGATCGTTTATTAAAGATAGACTTTCATATTATGATAGCCAATTAGATGACATTTTAGACGCAATACCCCAAGGTACACAGAGTTTAGATGAATTTAGTTATGGTTTTTCAAAAAAACATAAAGCCTCTTTGACTCCTCATACATCTTTAAACCCACCTATAACACAAACAGCGTTTTATTCAGATATTAAGTAAAACTTTCTATGTAACTTTGTAGTTCTCCTCTTTTTTCAAGAACAGTCATTTTATAAAGTTCATATCCTAGCCGAGTCATTTCTTCCTCTATGGGAGGTTCTAAGTCATCTTCAATACCATCGTCAGGTTTTTCCCAATCAATATCAGTTTGACCTTTTTTGCTAAGCTTAAATAGCTTTAAACTTTTAGGCGTTCCTCCTAAAAGCTCTGCATATAAAACTTCCATGCCTAGCAGGTTTAAGTCTATCTTTGTATTGTTTTCATCAATAATTTCGCATTTGCAAATTACGTGTGAACGACCTGAAAATGACTTAACTTTTACCCAAAAGAATTCATGTCTTTTAAAATGATTTAAAAGTTTTTTTAAGTTTTGCCTTTTAATTAAATTGTTATTTAGCGCATCCCGAAGTTCTAGTTTAACTTTTTCAAAGGCTTCTTCGTCTAGACTAAACTTAACCCACTTATGACTAATACCTTCGAACTTTTTCTTTAACTGTTCTTTGATTATTTTGGCATTCATATTTAACTCCAGAATTCATTTTATTTATTATATGATTGTATTATCATATTTACTATAAAGGTTTCACCAAGGAAAAAATTATTATATTATGTTGTATCTATTTTTATTTTATGTCACAATAAATGTTAGCTTTGCACAGTCACAAGAAGAATATGAGTGTGACAGCAATTTTGAAGCATGCGGCTCCCCTGAACAAACCGGCGGAGGAGGAAACGGAGGCAGGTCTGTTTTAGTTCAAGCAACAGACTTAGGAGATACTTATCAAGAAGGCGACGACTATGACGGCGACGGCATTGAAGATAATGTTGATAATTGCATGCGAGATGAAAATCCATTTCAATTAGACTCAGATGGTGATGGTATCGGTGATATGTGTGATAATTGTTTAAGAGTTTATAATCCTGAACAATTAGATAGTAATAATAACGGAAGAGGTAATCTGTGTGACAGTTACGAAGAACA
>Ga0163109_10002888_pt1 | contig 13207 bp, 11 predicted proteins | sample CRUFie1St13metaG_FD_108704 | JGI IMG/M metagenome (GOLD analysis project Ga0163109, IMG submission 108704) | Marine microbial communities from the Costa Rica Dome - CRUD Field 142mm St13 metaG | ecosystem: Environmental > Aquatic > Marine > Oceanic > Photic zone | place: Costa Rica: the Eastern... | reverse complement strand
GTACAACCTCTACAACCGTTTGAACCCCTACTTCATCTACTTCAGCAATGAAGGGGACTTGACTTCAGGCACGTTGGATTTGCAGGCAAACCAAGTGAGTTTGTTCCCCATCATTCCATCGGTCACCTGGAATTTCAAGTTTTGATGCAGCATGCGTGAGCTCTGGAAACTGAATCCTTATATCGCGAATTATCCGCATCTGCTGCTGGGCGGCATCGTCTTCATTTTTTTCACCAATGTCTTTGCGGTCTACGCGCCGAGCCTTATCGGAGAAGGTGTCAACGCCATGCAGGCCGTGGACGAGGCGTTCCTCGCTCCCTTGCGCGAAGGGCAATCGGAGGCCGACGTGTTTGCACAGGCCGCTGCCCCTGAATTCCCGCGCACGCTGGAATGGATCCGCACGCGGTTCGAGGGAGGCGTCGCGGAATGGGCCCCGGTGCTGAATGGCAAACAAGACGCACTGGCTTGGATGAAGCGCCTCGCATTTTGGCAGGCTGGGTTGTTCCTGCTGGCCTACCTGCTCAAAGGTATTTTTCTCTTCTTCACCCGGCAGACCGTCATCGTCATGTCCCGGCGGATTGAGTACGATCTCAAAGGCACCATCTTCGATCAATACCAACGCCTCGATGCAACGTTTTACAAGGCGCAAGACACGGGCGATCTAATGAACCGAATCAGCGAGGACGTCAGCAAGGTTCGGATGTACCTGGGTCCGGCCATCATGTACACCCTGAACCTGACCATGCTCATCCTTTTGGTGGTGAGTGTGATGGTGTACATCGATTGGAAACTGACGCTCTACGCCCTGCTGCCGCTGCCGCTTATGTCCGTGGGTATCTACTTTGTCAGCTCGCGCATCAATCGACAAAGCGAAGCGGTTCAGCGGCAACAAAGCGGCTTGAGCACGTTCGTTCAGCAGCACATCGCAGGCATCCGTGTGTTGAAGTCGTTCCAACGGGAAAACGACGCAGCGACACGTTTTTCCAAGGAAGCCGACCAGTACAAAGCGAGTGCACTGGACCTCGTAAAGACAGAGGCGCTGTTCATGCCAATCATTGTTCTGCTCGTCGGTCTGAGCACCATTTTGACCATCTACATCGGGGGTCAACGGGTCATCGCCGGCGAGTTGGAAGTGGGGCACATCTTCCAATTTGTTTTCTACGTCAACCTGTTGACTTGGCCCTTTGCGTCGGTCGGTTGGGTCACCTCCCTCGTGCAAAAAGCGGAAGCCTCCATGGAACGCATCAACGTCTTCATGGAAGCCGAACCCCTCATACAATCGCCAGCGACCTTCGAGTCAGCCCCTTCGACCGCGTTGGAATCACTGGTGTTTGACAACGTCAGCTACCGGTATCCCGAGACCGGGATCGAGGCACTGCAAGGGGTCAGCTTCTCGGTGCAGCCTGGTCAGGTCATGGCCATCACCGGACGTACCGGCAGCGGTAAGTCCACCATCGCTCAACTGGCCATGCGCATCGTGGACCCTTCTTCAGGACAGGTGAAACTCAATGGGCGGTCGTTGACCGAATGGAACCTAGACGCTTTTCGCCGCTTGACGGGCTACGTCCCGCAGGACGTGTTCTTGTTCTCTGATTCCATCGCGGGCAACATCGCCTTTGGATTGGCGGACGAGGAGGCGGACTTGGCATCCGTCCAAGGCGCAGCAGTCGAGGCGCACGTTGCGCACAACATCGAAGGGTTCGAAAACGGCTACGAAACGGTTTTGGGTGAACGTGGTGTTAACCTCAGCGGCGGGCAGAAGCAGCGCATCTCCATTGCCCGGGCATTTTTGAGGAAGCCGCCATTGCTGATCTTGGACGACTGCCTTTCCGCGGTGGATACAGAAACCGAAGAGGTCATCCTCAAATCCATTCGCGAACGCGGCAACAAAGCGGCCGTCTTGCTCATCTCGCACCGCATCAGCAGCATCCGCGGTGCCGATCAGGTGGTGGTGCTCGATGCGGGACGGGTCGTGGAATCCGGTGCGCCAAGCGATTTAGCCAAGGCCGGTGGGCTCTACGCCCGCATGGTCGAGCAACAGACGGAGCCGGTCTGACGCCCCTCAGTTGGAACACGGCGCCCCGAAGACGGACAGAAAGCCCAGCAAATCCGCGATGTTGACCAGCCCGTCCAGGTCAAAGTCTGCGGTGCAATTCTCCTCGCATCCGAATTCCCCGAGGTAGATCAGCAAGTCGGCCACGGAGATAACACCATCGGAATTGAAGTCGCCCGGACACCCCACCTCTTCATTTCCAGTGATGAACCCATCGCAGTTATTGTCCACCCCCTGTTCGGTGCCCGGTGCACCCGGGTACACCACCGCCGAATCGTCGTTGCAATCGGTTGCATCCGATGTGTAGCCCTCGGGCTCGGAGCACGCCAAGGTGGTGACGGAGGCATCGCCATAGCCGTCTCCATCCGCATCGGCGTACCAGGTAGTACCCGGCTCGAGTGAAAACTCAAACGACTCGCGGACTTGATTCAGCGGCGAATCCAACTGCACCGTTAGCGATTGATTCCCGGTCCATTCGTTCAGACCCGTCACCGTGCAGACGAAACTGCCCGGCCCGTCCAAATCCCATTGAAAGTTCTCCAAATTCGCTCCGGCGGGCAGATCGGGGACGCTCAATTCAAAAGGCGGCTGGAGCCCGGATAACACCTCGATGTAAACCACCAAGTCCTCCCCTTGGCAGATGGAAGGATTCAGGACATCGACCTCGATGAATTTCGGACGGACGACGTAAATGCCGTCTTCAATCGATGTCACAACCACCGTCCCCGACTCGAAGTACGGGTACGTCGACCATGAGCCCGAGAATTGCGCCGCATCGGTCGTGGGATCCACGTCAAAATACCCGATTTCCGTCAATTCTCCAGCAGCGATATCTGTCAACGAAAGCATCCGCAAACCCGCACTGTAGTTGGCTTGGAAAAGCAGATTCCCAACCACATACTGGTTGTGATCAATGGCTGTCAAATCCGAAAAATGTTCGCCAATCAACACCGGATCACTCAGGTCCTGCACGTCAAAAACCAAGGTTCGCGTGTTCATGCCTTGGTTTTGCTCATCGAGTTCATCGCCGAGCAGCAGGTACTTGTGGTCTTCCGTCAACCAGCATTGGTGGGTGTAGGAATAATCGTAATTCGTGATGCTCACCATGGCAATGTCGCTGGGGTCCGTGGCATCCAAGATGGCGAGCTTGTTCGCGTTGGCTCCGAAAATGATGGATTTACCAGCAAAGTCGCTATCGGGCCCATTGTAGACCACCCCTTGCGCATCGTGGGTGTACCCTGCTTCGCTGTAATCCCCCACCAAAACCGGCGATACCGGATCCGACAAATCAAACGCCACGATGCCGCCGCCAGCGAGGTTGGTGCCCACGGCGTAGAGCAGCCCAGACCCTTCATCGATGACGACGTTGTGCGCATCGGAAAAGGTGTCCAGCCATGTGGTCGGTTCCAAGGTCGCCGGGAATTCCGACAATTCACGCAGTTGATTCAAATCCAAGACCTGCAATCCGTGCCCATTGGCCTCCGACACGACGTAAGCATGATCGGCGTACACTTTCATGTCTCGCCACGTGCTCGCCGTCGTCTGAGTGGGCATAAACGCTGCCAAAAAAGGCACTGTGGAATCGCTGAGGTCAACAATGGCCAGTCCTTGACGTTCGCCCACCAGCGCATACTCCACGCCCGTCACCGGGTCGGTCCAGCCCCACACGTCATTTGCGCCGGTGCCGTTGAGGTCGGCATTGCTCATCGAGGACAACAGCGTCATTCGGTCGCACGGAAATCCATCGGCAAGGCCTCCCTCGCAGGGGGTTTGGCCCCAAACCACACCCGAATAACAGGCGGTGCAGGCGGCGATTAAGAAGCCGGCTTGAACGTGACGCGCAACGCGCAATGTGCAGGTGAAAAACGAGGTCAGCATGGCGGGGTGGTCTTCTTTCAAGGTACAACAAAAAGCTGCCTCGGGTTGTTTGACCTCCATGAAGAAATTCATTCTCGTCACCGGGGGAACAGGTTTGATCGGCCAACCCATTGTCGATGCGTTGGTTCGTCAGAACCAGCCCGTCAAGGTGCTGACCCGCAACCCACAACCCAGCGCGAACCCGTTGCTCGAGTGCGTGCGGTGGAACCCCCGTGCCATGCAAATCGACCCGGACGCCGTGGCCAACGTGAGTGGAATCCTGCACCTCGCCGGTGCTCCGGTCGCTCAGCGCTGGACGGCCGCTGCCAAGCAGGCCATCCTCAACAGCCGCACCCAGTCGACGGCACTCCTGGCCCAAGCAATTGCCGCGCTTCCGGAGGACGAGCGGCCGGCGGTGTGCGTTGGCGCGAGTGCCATCGGTCTCTACCCAAGTGGGCAGGATTGGCATGACGAGGAGAGCCCCGCGGATGAAGGCTTTCTGGCCGACGTTGTTCGCGCATGGGAGTCCGGTGTGGCTGAGCTCGGTGCACTCGGATTGCGCACGGTGTCCCTGCGCATTGGTTTGGTGCTATCGCCCCGCGGTGGGATGCTGGGCAAGCTGCTGCCCGTCTTTCAACTGGGGCTTGGATCAGCCGTGGGCAGCGGCGAACAGTGGCAATCATGGGTGCACGAAATCGATGTGCAACGTGCGTTTGCATGGGCCCTCAACGAACCGAAGGCTGCAGGCGCGTACAATGTGGTGGCACCTCAGCCTGTGACCAACCAGGCCCTTTCCCAAGCCATTGCCAAAGCGTGCCATCGGCCTTTTTGGGCGCCGCGCGTGCCGCCAATTGCCTTGAAGCTTGTCTATGGCGAAATGGCCTCCGTTGTGCTTTCCTCACAGCGGGTGGCAGCGGAGCGCATCACGAATGATGGATTCGCTTTCCAATACACGGACCTCGACGAGGCCTTGGCCGATTTGGTGTAAAAAAAAGCGGGCCAACCCTGAGGGCCGGCCCGCTGCTAGTCAATCGGTCTGAGAATCAATCAACCAGAAACAATCGTGTTGCCGTACGAGCGCCATCCATGATGCGCACGGCGTAGGTGCCCGCTTCCCATCCATCGGTGGCAACGGTTACTGTCGTTTGCGTAGAGGTGGTTTCAAACACCTTTCGGCCGGTCAACTCGAACACTTCAATGCTCGCGCCGGCTTCCCATGCTCCGCTCACGGTGAATGTACCTCCGTGCACCGGGTTGGGGTAAATGCTCAATTCAAACGAAGTCAATTCGGTTACGTCCGTCGTTGGAGGCAACAAAACTGCGTTGATGACATGCACCACTCCGTTGTCCGCTTCCAAGTCGGCTACCGTGACCTGTGCGTCGTTGATGAATACGCCATCAGCAGTGATGCTCACCGTTACGTTACTGCCTTGCAGTGTCTCAATCAACTGACCATCGGTCAAGTCGGCAGCGAAGGCTTCAGCGCCCACAACGTGGTACTGGAGAATGTCTGCAAGGTTTGGCAACGCCAACAAGTCATCGGCTGTAATCTCAAGCGCTTCCGTCAACGCGACGATGGCTGCATCGGTTGGGGCAAAGACCGTGAACGGACCCTCACCGCTCAACGCGTCAACCAAGCCCGCTGCACCTACAGCTGCTTCGAGCAACGTGTGATCCTCACTTTCGACGATGATGTCCACAACCGTGGTTTCTTCTTCTAGTTCGGGCATCAATACAGCATCGATGACGTGCACCACGCCGTTATCGGCGGCAAGGTCCGCGACAATGACCTGAGCGTTGTTGATGAAGACGCCGTCCGCAGTGATGCTCACCGTTACGTCTTCTCCGAGTAAGGTCTCAATCTCTTGGCCATCCGTCAAATCAGTCGAGTAGGCCTCAGCGCCTACGACGTGGTACTGCAATACTGCTGGCAACAAGGGGTAGGCCAACAGTTCGTCTACTGTCACATCCAAAGCCTCCGTCAAAGCGGTGAACGCATCATCGGTTGGCGCGAACACCGTGAAAGGTCCTTCTGCGCTCAGCGCGTCAACCAAACCCGCTGCACCAACGGCTGCTTCGAGCAACGTGTGGTCTTCGCTGTTCACGATGATATCAACCACGGTGTTGGTCGGCGGTGCGGGCGGCAACAAGACCGCGTCGATTACGTGCACCACCCCATTGTCAGCGGCCACATCCGCAGCGGTGACTTGGGCGTTGTTGATGAAAACTCCATCGGCTGTGATGCTCACGGTTACGTTTTCTCCCAAGAGGGTCTCGATTTCTTGTCCGTCGCTCAGATCGGTTGAATACGCCTCAGCGCCGACAACGTGGTACTGGAGAATGTCGCCGAGGTTTGGCAATGCCAACAACTCATCTGCGGTGATTTCAAGCGCTTCTGTCAACGCAACGATGGCTGCATCGGTCGGGGCGAATACTGTGAAAGGTCCTTCACCGCTCAACGCATCAGCCAAACCTGCTGCACCAACAGCCGCTTCCAGCAAGGTGTGATCTTCGCTATTGACGATTATATCCACAACCGTGGTATTCATCTGTGCGGGGTTGACCGTGATGGTAGCAACCATACCATTTGCGGCGTGATTCCCAATTGAACAATCGTAGTCGTAGGTTCCTTCAACGGTAAACGTGTGCGTGCCGATGCAGACTCCCTCCATATTCCCACTTACCGCTCCGGTCGAAAATGTTTCTGGATTATTCCAGTTTTCGCCAATCGAGCTCTCAACACCGTTCACGTCGTGAAAACCGCCGACGTTTACCCACACAACGGTCTGTCCAGCCTCAATTTCGAGAGCCGCCGGAGCGTACTCATAATTGGATGCTTCAACTACGACGCCTTCGACACCGCAGGGATTGTCTTGGGCAACCAACTGGTTCCCAAAGAAGAGGGCCATCAGCCCAAAGAGGTAAAAAACTTTTTTCATTTTAACAAGGTTATGAGAACAGAACCGTGTGGAGTTCAGAAGGTTCACTCTCGCTCCACTTTCAGCTTGAAAAATTGTCAACTTCTTTCCACATACACTGGATGCGCCGAGACTTGCGATTGGCGGACAACCGGGCCCTTCTATCTGCTCTTGAACAAGCCGCCTCAACGGATCGCGTGGCCATCGCATTCATTTTTGACCAGCACATCCTGGGAAGATTGGAACACCCCTCCGATCGCCGTGTTGCGTTTCTTCACCGTGAGCTGCACGCCATCAGTGAACGGTTAAAATCCTTTGGCGGGCAGCTATTGGTAGGATACGGTGATCCACAAGCCGTATGGAACGAGTGGATGGACAAGTGGCACATACAAGGCATGTCGCTAGCATCGGTCCACGTGGGGCGGGATTATGAGCCCTACGCCCAGGAGCGCGACCGGGCCATGGCGGATTTTTTCGCCAGCCGCAACGTGACCTTCAAAGGCGTCAAGGACAGCGTCATTCTGGAAAAAAATGAAGTGACGAAGGATGACGGGAAGCCTTACACGGTGTTCACCCCTTACAGCCGAAAGTGGCGCAAAATCCTATCTGCCGTGGATTATGCGGAAGCGCCCTCATTGGAGCAGGCGCAATCAGCAGCATGGCTCGCTGTGCCCGATGCTGAGATGCCATCGCTGGCCGAAATGGGATTTGAAGCGTGCCCGGAATTGGATGACTTAGTTCCGCCTCGGAACATCGAAACGGAGGTACTGGATGCCTACGGTGCCAAGCGGGATTTCCCCGCCATCCCAGGTACCTCTCGCCTCTCCCTCCACCTCCGCTTCGGCACCATCGGCATTCGCCAAGCTCTGCGAGCAGGATTGCAGCACAGCGAAAAATGGACGACCGAGTTGATTTGGCGCGACTTCTACCAAATGATCATCTACCATTTCCCGCACTCGGTAGAAGGGTCTTTCCGGCCGGCGTACGATGCCATACCATGGGACAACAACGAAACGCATTTTGCGGCATGGTGTGCGGGCAAAACAGGCTACCCCCTCGTCGACGCCGGTATGCGCGAACTGAATGCTACGGGCTTCATGCACAACCGCGTGCGTATGGTCGTGGCCTCATTCCTGTGCAAGCACCTGCTGACGGATTGGCGCTGGGGCGAACGCTACTTTGCGGCGAAGCTTCTCGATTTTGACCTCGCCTCAAACGTGGGCGGATGGCAGTGGGCCTCGGGGTCGGGCTGCGATGCGGCTCCCTACTTCCGGGTTTTCAACCCCACCTCCCAGCTCGAAAAATTCGACAAAGAATTGCGGTACGTGCGCAAGTGGGTCCCTGAGTATGGCACGTCCGCCTATCCGGACCCCATTGTTGACCACAAAACCGCGCGGCAACGGGCCATCGATACCTACCAATCCGTGTTGAAGCCCAGCGCGTAATTTAGCGCCATGGGGCCACTGGAATCCGTGCGCGTATTGGAATTGGCGAGCGTCCTCGCTGGCCCGCTGGCGGGGACGGCACTGGCCGAACGCGGCGCACACGTCACCAAAGTCGAACGACCGCCGCACGGTGATGTCACCCGCAGCTGGAAAACCAAGCACGAAAATGCCGAGAACGCGTCCTCGGCATATTACGAGGGCGCCAATGGAGAAAAGGAGGTTGTCTGGCAGGATTTGGCGACCGCTGCCGGACAGGCGTGGCTCGAACAAGCCTTGGCTTCGCACGACGTCCTCATCGAAAATTTCAAGCGGTCGGATTTGACCAAATTCAACCTTGAGCCTGAGGATTTGGCAGCACGGCACCCCCACCTCGTCCGGGTGCGGCTCGTCGGATTCGACGACGCTCCCGAGCGCCTTGCCTACGACGTCGTCGTTCAAGCGGAGACGGGTTTCATGGGCATGAACGGATTTGAGGACCGTCCGCCCGTGCGCATGCCCGTGGCGCTGATGGACGTTTTGGCATCGCACCAAATCCGGACGGCTGCCTTGGAAGGGCTCCTCGCACGCGCAGGCGGCAAGTGCGGATTCTTTGCCGAAGTATCGCTGGAAGGAAGTGGAATTACCGCCCTTGTCAATCAAGCCACGAACCAACTGGTCAACGGCCATACACCCGACCGAAATGGCGGACAACACCCCAACATTGCCCCCTACGGCGACGTCTTGGCATGCGCGGACGGCCATGTGGTCCTTGCGGTGGGCAACGATCGTCAATTCGAGGGGCTGTGCCGTGTACTGAACATTCCTGAACTCGCGACCGATAAGCGATTCGCTTCGAACCAGCAGCGCGTCATCCACCGCGACGCATTGGTGGTCGATTTGAACAGGGCAGCCAGCGATTGGCACAAGACGGCGCTTGAACAAGCGCTTCGGGACATCGGCACCCCAGCCGGGGTAGTCCGTGCGCTCGACGAAGTGTTCGAGGAATCAGACCATCGCTGGACGGTACAGAATCCATCCGGCGCAAGGCGAACACGTGCGGTGGCCTACCGCGTGCAGTACTTCGGTTAAATGGCTGCCATGCGCGGGCCGCACACCAAAAACCAGGGATTGAGCAATTCCTCTCGGTTGTAGGTCAAAGGCGCTTTCGTCTCCCAATTCAGCACATCGCAACCGGCCGCAAGGCAGACCCCTTGCCCCGCCGCCGTGTCCCATTCCATGGTTGGCGCAAAACGGGGGTAGCAGTCCGCTTCCCCAGCGGCTACCATGCACAGCTTCAACGAACTTCCTTTTGAGAGGGTCTCGACTTCGCCGTGAACCGCCTTGAGTTCATCGATGTAGTCGGCCGTCTCCGGCGACATGTGGCTCCGGCTGGCTACCACGGTGAAGGGGCGGTTTTCCGTGGGAGCAGGAATCGGTTTCCCTTCTTTCAGCCAAGTTTCAGCGGACCAGTCGTCTTCGCCTCCAACCGTGCGCGTGGCGCGGGCCTCGTCCCCTGTTGACACCCCGACGAACAGCTCCTGCTTGGCCGGCACGTACACCACCCCCATCGTTGGGATGCCCGCTTCGACCAAGGCGATGTTCACCGTGAATTCACCGTTGCGCTTGATGAATTCCTTGGTCCCGTCAATGGGATCGACAATCCAAAGCCTCGACCATGCGGCACGTTCGGCATAAGGGATTGAACGTCCCTCCTCGGAGAGCACGGGAATACCTGTGGATTCGAGGTGCGCCATGATGGCGTGGTGCGACGCCACATCGGCGCGCGTGAGCGGGCTGTCATCACCCTTCAGCTCGACATTGAAATCGCCGGAAGCGTAGATTTCCATGATTTGCCGGCCCGCATCGAGGGCCGCTTCAACAGCGAGGGTCAAGAGGTTCTGCATCACTTTACACGGGCATTTCGACCGCAATCGAATCCCCGTCAGCCACCGTCAATCGGCTGGATCGGAGCCAAGGGTTCAGGGTTTTCAAAGCCTTCAAATTTGACCCTTCTTCAAGGGCAAACGCTGCCAGGTCCTCAACAGGCGATGTGACCCACACGGTGCGTGTTGCATAGGGCTGGTACAAGGCATCGGCTTGAATGGAAAAACCAAACGATTCAGGATCTTCGAAAATCGCTTTGATTGCCAAGAGGCGGTAGACGTATCGAGCCGTTTCCGAATTCAGGTGCAACTCCCAATACGTATCAACGCCTTGCTCCTCCAAATCGCGTAGAACACCGGCTTTGCCCATGTTGTACGACGCTGCCGCTAACGCCCATGAACCGAATTCTTCTTTGGCTTCCAACAGGTAGTCGCACGCGGCGTAAGTGGCTTTGGCAACGTGATAACGCTCATCGATTTCTTTCGTTACCCGCAGGCCGTACTGTGGAGCGGTGCCTTTCATGAATTGCCAAAACCCCGCGGCCCCTGCTGGAGACACCACCTGCGCCAACCCGCTTTCAATGATCGCGAGGTACTTGAAATCATCCGGCAAGCCCTTTTCAGCGAGAATGGGCTCGATGACCGGGAACCAGCGCGATGCACGCTTTAAATACAGCATGGTCGAGCTGTGGTGGTAGGTGTTGACGACCATTTCCCGGTCCAATTGCTCGCGGACACCGAACCAGTCGAACGGCACCGGTTCACCGGCGAGGTCGTCTTGGCTTGGCACCTTGGGAGCTTTGTTTTGCACCCACACGACGGGTTCACCGACAACCGCAGTGGGATCACCCGGATTGGAAACCGACGCCGTGAGCAGCAGTGCCCCCGCAATCAGAAAAGTCAGTTTCCAGATGAATCCTTGCTTGGGGCGTTTGATGTCCATGGGGCGGCGTTTGTATCGTGCTGTGAGAACAACGAATTTACCGCACGTCTATTGGCCAGCCCGGGGCGACATCGGTCGCTTTTTGTGATTTTTCCACACCCTTTTACAGCCCTTCATGCAAAGGGCCATCCGGCCACCTTCAACGACGGAGCAGTGGCATCTTTGGGCGAGAGCAGCGGCCCACCTTCCGGCATGTTGAAATCAGCTGCGTTCCAATCAATGTTGACGTCGGGGTCGTCCCAGCGAATGGACCCCTCGGACTCCGGATGGTAATAAGCCGTGCACCGGTATTCCACAACTGCTTCGTCACAGAGGGCCAAGAAACCGTGCGCAAAACCCGCAGGAATCCACAATTGGCAGCCGTTATCGGAAGACAGTTCGCAACCGAACCATTGGCCACGTGTTGGGGAGGATGCACGGACGTCAACGGCTACGTCGAACACACGACCTGCCGCACACCGAACGAGTTTGCCTTGGGCATGGGGATCTCGCTGAAAATGCAAACCGCGCAACGTTCCGGCTTTGGAAACGGAAAGGTTTTCTTGAACAAATTCGAGCGTAACATCGCTGTGGCCATCCAGCATGCCTTGCCGCCACGTTTCCCAGAACACACCGCGATCATCCCGAAACTGACGGGGCGTCAACTTCACCAATCCACTCAGATGCAGCGCTTCTACTTCCATCTCAATTGGGGTTCACGATGAACGCGTAGAAAAACGTCAAGGTCGAAATCAACGACGTGATCGGCGTCAAGCTCTCGGTGGTTTCCCGCACCAACTGAGGCAGAGGCTCCACATAAATGATGTCGTACGCCTGCACCACCGTATTCGCTGCGTCCAGTCCTTCAATCGTGGATAGGTCCATTTTGTATACCTCGTTCCCCTGCTCCGATCGGCGGATGAGCTTGACTTTCGAAGCATTGGCGCGGTTACCAATTCCGCCGGACAACGCCAGCACTTCGAGCAAGGTGGTGTTCATGTTTTCAAGAGTGACGACGGACGCTTTCCCCGTCTCTCCCGGGAAGATGTACACCCGGTTGTTCTGGACACGCAAGATGACAAAGGGGTCCTTATAAAAACTCGCATAGGCCTCTTCCAACAGCAATTCCGCCTCCTCTATGGTCAGTCCCTCCAGCCGGATGTCCCCGAGTTCAGGCAACTCGACCAGCCCGTCTGGCTTGACCAAGTAAGTGACCCCACCCTGCTGGTTCATCATGTTGTTCATCTGCTGGTTGTTGTTGTTTCCGTTTCCAGAACCCACCCCACCGGCAGTCATCTGATTCAACCGCTGGCCTTTGTTGGAAAAAAGACGGAACTGGAGGAGGTCGTTCGGGGCAATGCGGTAGCCTTGGGAAACCATTTCTTCCAAGGGAGCAAAATCAAAATCATCCCCGGTTCGGAACATGATGTCGCGGTTGATGGTGCAGCCGCTCCACAGGACCGCCATACTGAGGACAAGGAGTGAAACGCGAACAGGTGCCTGAATGAAAGACATGGATTGCCGTTGTGAATGAGTGCCGAAAATACCAATGAAATAGCATCCATGCCACTCCCCGAAGTAAGAACGGTATCTTTGCACCCATGCTGAAAACCGACACCCATGCGCTCCGTGCGCTGGAGCCTTCTGACAGTGCGTTTCTCTTTCAATTGGAAAACGCCGCCGATGAATGGTGGCTCGGAGCGACCATCGCACCGCTGGGCCGCGCAACGCTGGAACAATACGCCAGTGGACAGCACGACTTGTACCGCGACCTGCAACTACGATTGATGATTACCACGGCCGACGGGACCACGGTGGGAACCGTTGACTTGTACCAATACGAGCCCAGAAACCGCCGCGCCGGTGTCGGCATTGCCATTTTGAAGGAGCACAGGCGACAAGGCCATGCCCGCGCGGGGCTGGCGTTGATGCGCGATTATGCATTTCTGCACCTCGGTCTGCATCAAGTATGGGCGGAGATTCCCGCTTGCAACGCGGAGACCATCCAGCTTTTTGAGGCTGAAGGCTTTGAACAATCTGGGCACTTGAAGGATTGGATTTGGCGGGCACCGCATTGGGAAGATGCCGTGTTGGTTCAAGCCCGCAATCATTGAGATGAAGCGTTCCGCAAAAATTGGATTGACCCTCGT
>Ga0163109_10002886_pt1 | contig 13215 bp, 6 predicted proteins | sample CRUFie1St13metaG_FD_108704 | JGI IMG/M metagenome (GOLD analysis project Ga0163109, IMG submission 108704) | Marine microbial communities from the Costa Rica Dome - CRUD Field 142mm St13 metaG | ecosystem: Environmental > Aquatic > Marine > Oceanic > Photic zone | place: Costa Rica: the Eastern... | reverse complement strand
GGTCTTGCAAGGGCAGCTCGCTATGGCCGACGCCAAGAAGTATCCAGAGTTCGTTGGAAATGTCTCCGTCATAGATACCCACCAACCGTATGGTCCTGATGAGATGACCTTCAAGTTCGACAACCATGGTCCAACCGAAAAAGTTGGCTACCACTGGAATAATAACGCTCGCAGTTACACCAATATTGGCATCGCTATGGCTGCCGAAATGCCCAAGCTGTTAAAGCCCAAGTTGCCCTCACGTTTCCGGGCTTTTGGTAGTAACAAAGGTGTCCAGCTAGTGTGGCAACTCGGCACTGAAGAGCCCACTTCGATCAAGATTCTGCGGAACGACAAAAACATAGCTGCACAACTTTCACCGACGCAGACCACATTTACAGACACAGCAGCGCTTCCGGGTAGCAATAGCTATTGTTTGGTCATTGACCTGCCTTCCGGACAGCAGAAGTTCAATTCCTCCTGCGACACATCGGTCACCAACCTTTCCGGGTATCGAAGTCTGGAGGGCGTCATGCTGAATTGGGATGCCCGTGGAATCTACAAGGCATTCAGCGTTTCACGTAACGGAAAAGTGGTTGCTGATTCGCTTCCGGGAGATGCCAGACGCTTCAAGGATACGGGGGGCCCAGATAATGGAAAGGTCACTTACGCAGTCCAGCCGATCAACGGCACAGTAACCCCTGCTAAACTTGTGTTGAACCTAGGTCCAATTGAATCGGGTGGTTCCATTATCTACGAGCCTTTTGACTACCCGGCTGACGCGGGTGTAGTTCAGTTTCTTAACGGGAAGGCTGGGGCACTTGGCACCAAGGGCGGATATGTTTATCTTTCCGACAAGAATCTTGATCGGCAGCCAGCTGCCGTTGCCAAAGGATTGCAGTATGGTGATTTACCTGTAGCCGGCAACCATGGGAGCACCCATCGCTGGAGCAATGGCGGGTTCATTGAGCTTGACGGCAGCCTAGGGAAAGCAGGCCTGCTTGAAGACGGCGCGACCCTATGGATGAGCTATGTTTTTATCAGTCATTCCGAGCCGGAGTTTACTCATCGAAGCGGTGGCGGCACAGTCACCTTACGCAGCGAGGATATGCAGGAAGGCATCGGCTTTAAGGCTAGTGGACGTCAATTCGAGACTGTCGTGGTACTGGACGGTAAGGAACAGCCGCGCCGAATCACCGGGACTCGACCCAACACGCCAACCCTTGTCTTAGGTCGACTGACTTGGGGGATCAACGGCGAGAACGATAGCTTTGTCCCTTTTCATATCGGTCCCGATCTAAAATTGCCGGAAAAGGAGGGTCGTCACTCTGTGCCTTTCAATATTGATCAGACCAAGCTCAGCCGAATGGTGTTGAGTGGGGAGGGGCAGTTCGACGAAATTCGCGTCGGACCGACTTATGAATCTGTCATCGGTGGCGGGACTGGTCGAAACTTGAGATAATTCCAACTTATTCTTAGATTACCTACAAAAACTCAGTCTTGGGGTCATTTTTTAACGTAATCAGTCACCAGCTTCTTTCATCATTTATTCCTCTGGAAATGCGGGTCTAAAAACAATTCGCTAAAAACTTTCAAATCTTAGGAAACAATTTCCTTCTCCGATTCATTAGTAATTGAAAATGAAACGTCGCAAATTTTTAAGCGCAGCTGGAATCAGTGTTGCTTTGCCGGCATTGGAATCGCTGGCTGCAAGCTCATCCAAACTAACGGGTCCTAGAAATTTTGTCGCCATCGGCACATACCTAGGATGGCACCAGAACGCATTCTATCCCAAAGAGACCGGGGCAGACTACACGATTCCATCCACCTTGAAGCCATTGGAGTCTTACAAAGATTCGTTCACTATCTTTTCGGGATTAGATCACCGCGCTCCCAATGGACATGGCAACTGGGGGAACTTCCTTTGTGGCCAAAGTATCAAGTCCTACTCCGTCGACCAAATGATCGCTGATCAAGTCGGTGGTAAATCGAGATTTCCTTCCATCCAAACCGTAGCAGGAGCAGGTGAAGGCGCCAAGGCAATGAGCTTTACCAAAGAAGGCGTTGGATTGCCGATGATTCAGCGTCCGAGTGTTCTCTATAAACTCCTTTTCCCCTCAAAAGCCGACCGTGCCCGTACCGAGTACCTCCTTAGAAGTGGACGCAGCGCTCTAGACGAGGTTACAGCAGATGCTATTGCCCTTCAGAAGTCGTTACCAAGCTCTGACGCCAACATACTGGACCAGTATTTTACATCCTTGCGCTCGGTGGAAAAACGAATGGGACAGCAACTTGCGATCATCAATGAACCAGTGCCACAACCTAACTACAAGCTGCCAAGCTATGATCCAATCACTCCAAATCTCCAGATGGAGGCAGAGGCGATATTTTACGATTTGATGGCACTTGCTCTGGAAACTGAATCCTCCCGTGTAATGTCCCTGTTTCTAGACGGGCTAGGTCAAGTGTTCTCCATTGATGGTAAGGCTCTTGGGGCAGGCTACCATGGTCTCTCTCACCATGGGAACGATCCAGCAATGATTCAGGATTTGATTACCATAGAGACGGCTCATATGCACTGTCTGTCTGGTTTCATCAAGCAGCTGCAGGAAAAGAAAACTGTAACTGGAAAGTCTCTGCTCGATGACACCATTGTTTTAGTTGGTACCGGTATGGGAGATGCCAGTCGCCACAGCAATCGTGACCTGCCTACTTTGGTTTTCGGTGGTGGTTTCAAACACAAGGGTCACCTTTCCTTTGATCACAATAGCTCCTCCTCTCCGCTACTGGGTGATCTGTACCTGAGCATCATGCAAAAGCTTGGTCTGGAGGTCAGTGAGTTCTCCAATGCCAATAAAAACCTGAACGGTCATTTCTCATGAGGCTCGCTATGGGTTCTTTCATTGCTGGTGCATTTTTGCTTCCAGCCTGTATCTTTTCTTCACCAATCCCAGAAAAGCCCTATGCCCTAATCGAGCGATACTGTCTGGATTGTCATGACTCCGATACTCAAAAGGGGGAAGTCAATCTGGAGACTGAATCCATCGACTGGTCTGCAAAAGATAATCAACATCTATGGGAACGGGTTCACAAGGTGGTGAATGAGGGTTTGATGCCCCCAGAAAACAAGAAGCAGCCTACATCGTCAGAAAGAGAGGAATTGTCTCGATGGTTGGACTCAACTCTGCTCCAACACATCCCAATTGCGATCACCCCGCCTCGTCGTTTGAGCAACACTGAATACCAAACCACCATTCAGAAGTTGTTCGAGATACATGATTTCAAACTGCCGGTAGGGTTCCCTCCCGACGCGAAGTATCACGGCTTTAACAATATCGCAAGTGGGCTCACGATATCGCCCCCGTTGATGGAGGCTTATCAGAATGTCGCTTCTCAATTGGCAGACAGTCTATACCCACCTGCGAGGGAAACTCCGAAAGTCAAAACTCTGGTCGCTGGGCCCGATGACCTAGTTCTCAGTTTTTCAGCGGCAACTGTACATGGTGACGCTTTAAGATTGGTCTCTCGTGGCAATGATTCGGTCATGCGGAGTTGTACCTGGCCCAGTCGTATGGAAGTCAATCGTTCTGGCACCTATCGTATTACTGTCAGTGCTTCGAAATTTAAACCGATCAAGGATGAGCCCATGGAATTGGAGATTCGGGCGCGGGAAGTAGCCGCCTCCGACCGTACACACGTTGGATCTTTCCGCTTTTTGAAGACTTTTGAATTCTCTAAAGAATCCGCCGAGAGCTTTACCTTTGACGCCGATCTTTATGAGGGACAAACCTTGATGTTCCGTTGGAAGAATGCGGAAACGACTCACAACCCCTCAGAGGTGTCCGCCCACATGAGGGCTTGGTTCGAGAGGGATAAGCGGATGTTGGCAGCTTGGCAGCATACCGTGTATCCAGGCCAGGGCGTCAAGGAAAGGTCTGGGGGCCTCGGATCCCTTCGCGGACTCAATGGCTGGAACATTGTCAAACAGCACCTCAATGATCCGGATCTAGATCTCTCCAATGCAACAATGGACCATCCAAAGACTGTAGCTCTGCTGAAGGTTCTCAAAACGATAAGTGGAGGTCGCTTCAATCTAGCAGATGCCATTTGTCATTACTATCATGAAAATGGCCCTGCCCTCCAGTTGCATAAGGTCTCAATGGAAGGTCCCTTGAAATTAGTCGATTCCCCCCAGGACAAACAGCGGTATGCCAAACGCAAAAGATTGTTTGGTAATGTCGCTGAAGAAAAGACAGAAGAATACTTTGAGGCTGCCTTGCACAAATTTCTTGTAAGGGCCTTTCGTGGTCCAGTTGCAAAGGAGACCATTGATCGATACAGTCGTATTGGAACGACGCATTGGAAAGAAGGACATTCCTTTGAAGAAGGTATGCACTTGGTTCTCCGAAAGATTCTGGTCTCACCACGATTCCTCTTTCGTTCCATCCCGACTAAAGATACTCAGCAGCACCAACTCGCCGCACGGTTGTCCTATTTTCTTAAGGGGTCACCGCCGGACTCAACCCTGCTAAAACTAGCAGACAGTGGTCAACTATCCGACCCTACTGTTCTCAAAAAAGAAGCACTACGCCTGATGCCTAAGGACGCCCGCCGTGACATCATGATCAAGAGCTTTACAGGACAGTGGTTGGAGACTGACCGACTTGGCGAAATTATGCCTGATCCTAAATTCAAGTTCGATGCCTCCAAGATAGGAATGGCACGATTGGAAGTGGAGTACTTCTTCGCCGCCATGCTTAAGGAGAATCGTCCTTTAGCTGACTTCATCGATCCTGACTTCACCTACACCACACCCATCTTTGCAAAGGATGTCTACAAGATCGATCGCAAGCTCAAAGGTCGTCATGACTCCATACAACGTGTTAACCTTTCCCAGGGTGGTCGGGTTGGTGGACTACTTGGTCAGTCTGCCATTATGTTGACCACTGCCAATGGTGTGGATACACAGCCTGTCCTTCGTGGAGTATGGGTTTTGGAGAACATCATCGGCATGCCTCCTCCAGAAGCTCCAGAAGATGTACCCGCTTTAACTCCAGATATTCGCGGAGCCACAACACCCCGCGAACTCCTCTCTGCTCATACCAAAGAGGCCGCGTGTGCAGGTTGTCACAAACGCATTGATCCGGTTGGCTTTGTATTGGAAAACTATGATCCCGTTGGCCGTTGGCGTGAAGTTTGGCCCAAATCGAAGAAGAAGATCGATCCAACCGGAGTTCTTCCCGACGGCACTAAGATCAAAGACGTCACCGAGCTCAAGAAGTGGCTTGTGGAAAACATCAACTTCTTCGGTCTCTGTCTTTCTGAAAAGCTCATGACCTATGCTACTGGGCGGATACCCAATTATGCGGAGCGAAAAGAATTAGAGAGCATCGTGAGTCTCAACATAGATCGAGAGAAAGGGTTTCAGGATTTGCTCCTCGATTTGATACAGAGCAACACGTTTCGGAATTAAACGAATCCATGGTTTGTGGAATGTTTATCTAATCGATGAGCCAAAAAGAGCAGCCTTAAGAGCGGTGGTTTCGTAGCGCATTTACCACTTCGTGACTATGTTTCGTTTCTTCTTTTCGTAGTCATATACTTGAAAGCCCCTAGTCCTACCTTTTGAGATTCTAACAACCTGAACCCAAAGCTTGTCTGGTTGAACCCATCGTTTATCCGACTTCTCCCTCAACCGCAGTCTACACAAGTGTTGTATGTAGAGATACTTACCATCCTTGCTGTAGTGGGGCTTTATGTGGCAATCCTTGGGATCATGATCGTTGATATCTAGAGTCGCGAGGCAGACCACATTCTTGCTGAAGTCTATATTTCCGAATTCTACGTTGAGTTTCTCAAAAATCCTCTGGGCTGTTTCGTTGTCTGCGATCACCTTGGGGACATCGATACTCTGGTACGCCTTTTTGCTGATGCTGACAACACCTAGCATCTTGTATTCTAGGGTAGATGCGCTGTCCGATGGAATTGCTAGCAGGGTTGCCAATGACTTGGCTATCGCTGTGTTCAGCCTTACCTCCCTTGCGTTTAAAAGGCTAGCTAATCCTATTGTGATGAAGGCGAGGATAATGTTCCTTAGATTTCTCTTCATTATCGAGTGTCTGTTTTTGCGAGTTGACGTTTTAGATGAGCAAATGAGGCAACTTTAAAGGGTTCTGAAATCTATGTGTGAGACTTAGGTGAAATATTTGTAAGAAATCTGTAAGTCACTGCATAGTAGACCTCTTTTGTGCCTTTATTTTCCCAACGAATACGTTGATCACCCCTGACAAAACCAGCAATCCGCACCCTACGGACATCAATACGGTGCGTTCCTCCGGTTCGCGGAAACCAATGAAGAGCATCCATGCACCTAGTAGCAGCACGCTGTACATGACCATCTGACCAGGGAAGGGGTCGAAGGATGACCTTTTTTCCGCGGCAGCGATCACTGCATGCGATTCGCTCCGTTTTGTGTCTAGGCGTTTTGCGCCTTTATCGGTTGACCGCAGCATCACTTCGAAAAGGAAGAGCATGCAAACGGGGAGCAGGACTCCGACGAACAGTTCGACTATTTTCTTGTTGTTGAGGACATAGTTGGTCAGTCCCCATAGTGGATCGCCTTTTTCCGTGAATGCCGGGAGTCCAAAACGCAGCAACACTCCGATTCCAAAGCTGGTCAACGCAACGATGAGCATTTGTTTGATGCCTATTTTCTTACTGAATACACCCCAAAGTGTCGGGGCAAAGAGGGGAACGACCAGCAACGAATTGATCGTAATGATGACCTTCTCGGCACCTCCCATTGCCGGGATCAAAATAGCCATTACGATAAGCAAGATTCCTATAATTGCGGTGAAGCACCTTCCTACGGCAACGAGTTTCTTATCGTTTGCTTTTGGGTTCAGTATCGGGCGATAGAAATCATTGGTCAGGACCCCGGCAAAGACATTGAGCTGAGAGCTTACCATGCTTGCAGTTGCAGAAAACAATGCCGCAACCATCAATCCTAAGAGTCCTGCTGGAAGTACGGACTGGGTAGCTAGGATATAGGCAGCTTCCTTATTTGCACCTTGAACTTGTGCCCGGTAGAGCAGTGGGGGGAGCATCCAAAACAAGGGAGTGACCAGATACATCACACCGAAGAGGTAAGTTGACTTGCGGGCGTCCTTGGGGCTTTTCACCGCAATGTGACGTTGGACAAAGGCCCATTCGGCTCCAAACGTGAAGAAGTTAATCGTGGTCCATCCCAATAGAAAGAACCAAGTGTAGTCACCATTGGTCAGGTTTAGGAAACCGTCTGGCGTATTGTCCTTGAAGCTGGCAAAGCTACCTAGGTCAGTTATCATTAGAATCGATGCGACAAAGACGACCACCGTTAGGACGATAAACTGCAATACGTCCGTCATCAATACGGCCCAGAGCCCTCCCTGCATAGTGTATAGGATGACAATGATACCGAAGAGAATGATCGCCGTGTTGAGGGATAGTGGGATAATCGCCGATCCATCAGCATTCACAGCAGTGAGCAGGATGGCTAGGGCATACAAGGATCCTGCGACGCCAAGAATCCGCTTGAGCAGCACAGTCCATGTGAAGAAGTGTAGACCCGCCTTCCCAAAACGTAGGGTGACGTATTCCGCAGGCGTATCGACTCCCATTTTATTCCAGTGTCCTGCAATGAAGTATCCGATCAGCATAGCCGCGACGCCATAGGTGAGGTTAATCGCCACAGCAACCATGCCCAGTTGATAGGCGATTCCACCCCATACCACAAAGGTATTGGCCGAAAAAACGGTCATGAAACCACTCAATCCAGAAGCCCACCAAGGAGAACTCCGGTTGGCAGAGAACATTTCCTTCTGGTTGGTGTTCCTCTTGCTGGCCAGCGTGCTGATAATGAACAGTCCGGCAACGTAGAGGACTAGGGTGAATGCGTCGAGTTGACCCATATTCTAGAGCCGGGTCATCTTGGCTTTCATAGCTTCGGAGGGTTCCACCCCGATTCCGGGGGTGTCCGTGATGGCGTAGGCACCTTTTTCACAAGTCAGCGCATCACTGGTAAAGTGGCTGAACGGAGGGAATAGGGAATGCTGGAATTCATGGGAAACGAGGTTCCGTAGTGCGGCACTGGCTTGGATACTTGCTGCGAGGAAAATGCCCGCCCCAATGGTGGCATGAGGAATGATCTGAATGTGGTGAGCTTCCGCGTATCGGCCAATCCGCATAAACTGGGTGATGCCAGTATGCCCCATCTCAGGTTGGACGATATGGACGGCTTTAGCGTCAATGCGTTGCCGTGCTTCTAGGACTGTGCGCCACTCTTCTCCAACAGCTATGGTTTGACCTGAGTGGGCGGCGACTTGCCTTAGTCCTTCTACATCTTCCGAGGCTATTGGCGCCTCGAGAAACCATGGGTTGTAGGGGGCCATTTGCCGAGCGATATTAAGGGCGCCAGCATAGGTTTCTGTCCAGTGCATGTCGCAGGCGATCTTGTGGTCGTCGCCCAAGGCTTTACGAAGTTCTCGAATTTCCGCTACAACACCTTCACTGGCAGCAGGGGAGGCGAATTTCACGGCATCGAAACCCTTGGCCTGCCAGGATTGGGCAAAGTCACAGCGTTCCTTGAGGCTATCCTTGGGGAGGCCGGAAACGTAGCAGGGGATGCTTTCGCGGTACTTTCCTCCAAGAAGCTTGTGGACTGGCAACCCGGCGATCTTCCCGGCGATATCCCAAAGAGCGATGTCAACTGCAGCCAAAGCATCCAGATAAAACCCACCATGATAGCCTCGTACTCGCTTAAGATCATAAAGATGGTCGTGTATAGCCTGCACATCAAAAGGATCCCTCCCGATTACAAATCCAGTTAGTAGGTCTGTAATGATCTCCGCGGGTGCCTTTGGCGCGACAAGTCCGTAGGTTTCGCCCCAGCCTTCGACCCCATTCTCTGTGGTGATTCTGAGGACAATTGAGCGGTTATTACGAACGTAGACCGTGCCGTTCTGCTGACGAACAAAGTATCCGTCAGGGTTGACCGAATCAGCTTCACTTAGGTTTCCCAAGTAGGGTCTGTCCTGACTAAGATCGACAACATAAACCTCCAATGATGCAATCTTATCACTCATGCCAATACCCCCTCTAAATCAGCTAGCATTCGGTCAATATCTCGTTTTGTCATTTCATCCATTTCGGGAAGGGGAGCTCTTACCACTACATCATTTTCAATTCCTCTAGAGTTGAGCACGTACTTTGTGAGTCTCATTCTGTAGATGAGCTGTGATACCAGCAGTGGCAAGCTGAAGCGATATAGCTCGCGAGCCTTTGCAAAGTTTCCGTTAGTGAACGCTTGGTAGATGCTGACATGCAAATCTAGCAGTTCAATTGCTGGCATGGCCGCTAGGGCACCTCGATTGAGTTCATCAATCATATAGCGAGAACCGCCACCACCGATCACTCCTTTCAAATGCGGAATATTACGATTGGATATGGCTGTGATGGCCGGTCCAGAAGGCAATGTCTCCTCTTTTACGTAGGTGATCATCGGGTTTGACTCAATCAACGCCGCAATTGCCTCACAACTCAACCCGGCACCAATTGGATTCGGGGCATTCTGTAGAATAATCTGGGCACCATCTAATTTCTCACCTGCTCGAGCAAAGAATGCCTCATGTTTTTCTAGATCCTGTTCCAGCACCTTAGGAGCCATGACCATAAGATGGGTGATGCCAAGGTTGATGCAGTCTTTTCCGGCAGTGACTACCTCCTCAACAGTCTGTGCGCTTGCACCACCAATGATTGGCACCTGTCCATCAACTTCAGAAACAACCAATTCTACTAGGGTCTTCCGTTCTTCCATGCTCAAGAAATTGTACTCACTCGCCACTGCGGGGCACACCACTGCACTGGCACCTTGCCTCAGCGCAAATCTAACAACTTCCTTTTGTGCTGGGATATCGATCTGGTTGCCGTTTGTAAACAGGGTAGGTATGACAGGCAAAACACCTCGGAGTATCGGGCTTTGGCATTGTAAATCTGGTTTGAGGTCAGCTGAGTTTGTTTCCGGGCACATTCCTTGAAAATTGTTAATAAATTCACCGCCTGCCTATGGTTTTAGCTATTACTACGCGACCAAATTTAATTCCACCCATGCATTTATCACCGTTTCATGTGGTTAGCTTATTACCTCTTTCTCTTTTTGCGTGTCGGCTATTCAGTTGACAAGAACGGTCTAAAGACCGACACATTTCCCTAATGCCTGAGTTTACCAACAAGCTGAAGCGTGCAAGCTCCCGTTTTGTCGGATGGCGGTTGCAGTTGGCCTGCTTGCTTACCCTAGTCGCCTTGGTCTGTGTTCTGCTTGGATTATCTTTTATCGATCGGTTGAATCCGATGCAGGAGAGAACTTCGCTAGCTATAATGGGAGGACTGCTGGTCTTTGCATTCGTATTCTTAGTGGGTCAGTTTGTTCTTGTGGAGATACGTCGCCCTCGCAACCAACCAATGGCACGCAAAGTAGAGGAGGATCACCCTGAACTAATGGACCTCTTCAATTGTGCCGTCGATCTAACTGAGCGAAAGTCTTTGGATGAGATGAATGCGATGGAGAGGCGTGTCGTTGAAGAGGCCAGTCAAAAGACTGCTGTCTTGGCTATGGAGCAATCCATTCTCCCTAAACCTGCGCTTCGTCAACTTTCCCTACTTGGTATTGCCATCAGTTGTGGAGCACTTGCCTACAGCCAGGTGCTCTCTCCGGTGCGGAAGGCTTTGAATTCACTAGAGGACTTACGTACCGGTGTAGTCTCTGGTCTATCGATTTTGCCTGGGACCGATGAGTTTCCTAAGGGCTCAGATGTGGTTGTGCAGGCTCGAATCTACCGTGGTACTCAGCAGGCTTGGGTGGAATATGAAAATGCAGACGGTCAGCGGGTTAAGGAAGCTATGCGACTGGATGGAGACGAGACCAAGGTTCAGTACGATATCCAAAAAGCAGTTCCTTCCAAAGACTCTAGCTATACGCTTTTACACACTGAAATGCCTCATGGCCTTAGCGATGGTCAGGCGGTTGAATTGAGTGGGACCGGATGGGCAGATGGGATACACAGAGCAACCGTCAATGATGAACATGCATTTCTTATCAATACGAGCCTACCACCAAATGTTGGTCCTGGTGGTCAGATGCGTCCTGTCCCTGCACCTGTCTTTTACTTTTACGGCGTGGATGTTCCCCAGACTTATCGCGTTGTCACTCCCGAGTTGACCGGTGAGTGGCATCAGATCACCACCTACATTCCCCCTCGGATTGACAAGGTACGTTGGAAGGTTACGCCCCCAGCCTACACACAGATGGATGTCATCGAACAAGAAGGCTATAAAGCCCTCAAGTTCCCGGAGGGCAGTTTGATGGAGCTTGAGATGGACGTTGTTCCTACTGAGGTCACTGCCTATTTAGTTCGAGACGAGAATCGCTTAGAGATTGGTGAGAACGAAGCGACTTTTTCCCGGGCATGGATGCCTTCTGAAGATGCGGAGTATGCGTTGGAGGTGGAATCTCCAGAAGGTCGCAAATTTACGAGTCCGAAAGTACCTACAGAAATCATTCCTGACACGCCTCCTATTGTTGAGGTGCGCAAGCCCGCGAAAGACACACAGCTGCGTCAAGATGGTGCTTTACAGATTGAGGCCTTCGCCGTGGACGACTATGGTGTAGCCGAAGCTCGCTTGCAGGTGCGCCTTCCGCAGGGAACTCAGACCCGTGAACTCCCAGTAAAGCCTGTGGAGCGTGAAAAAGAGTTTTTTGGAAGCGTAAGTATTGAAGCTCTTCAACTACAGGTTGGTGATATCTTTTCCTATTTCGTTGAGGTAGGAGATAATAAACGCCCCGAAGCTCAATGGTCTCGTTCGGGAGTCTATTTTGTGGAGATCATTCCACCAGAACAAGAGCCTGAAGAAGGTCAGGACGGGCCAGACCCCAAGGAGATTCCACTACGGAACCTCATCAATTCCAATAAGCAACTTATCCGGGAAACCTACATTGGGATGGGACTTGAAGGCGCGGACCGCCAAGCTCAAAACCTTAAGGTCGCCACGGATGCACACAAACTCAAGAACGACCTCAATCGTCTCTACGATGAGAATAAGGAAAAGCTCGGTGGTCCCCTTGGTGAGATGCTGCAACAAGCTACATCTAGCGTAGAGAATGCTGAGAAAGCTGCTGCCAAAGGAGAGTTAGATGAGTCACTTGCCTTCAGTGAAAACTCACTGCGCACACTCGTCAGGATGTCTGCAATGCTGCGAAAGCCACCCTCCAAAAGTAACAAGCCACAAAAGCCTAAAGATGGACAAGGTGAAGGCCAACAAGCCAAACCTGAAGAATCCAAGGGCGAGTCACAGGAACCCAATCTGGCTGAGCAGTTCAAGGAGATGCAAGAGGATCTTGCTGAAGCCCAGCAGCTTCTTGAAGCCCAAAAGAACCTCAATTCTCGGATTTCACGCAATGCAAGAGCCAATCGAACGGGTAAGCCTAATAAAGATCTTTCTGATAAGCAGGGAGAGCTATCGGGTCGAACCAAAGAGCTTAGAGATCGAGTCTATGATCGCACGGGCAAACTTGCTTATGCTCAACCTCTGGAATCTGCCGAGAATGAGATGAAAGATGCTAGCGGGCAGCTAGATGGGGACAAGCCTAGTGGTGCGGAACCACATGGGCTTCGTGCAGCTGAGGCGCTCGAGGATTCAGTAACGGCATTGGAAAGTGGCTTGCGGCAGTTGGGAAGTCAGATGCTGCAGGGGCTGGAAAATCAGGGTCGAAATCTTGCCGAACAGCAGAAGTCTCTCCAGCAATCCACAGAGGGCGCTTCTTCTGGAGATGGTGATAAGTTGCGTCAGGCTCAAGAAGGTATTAACCAAGGAGCAGAAGACTTACTTGCTACAATGGCACAAGTCGCTCGGGCACTTGAAAATGTCAGTCCTCGTGCCACAGATGCTCTATTTGAATCTGCTTCTGAAGCTCGCAAAGGTGGATTAGAAAAGTCAGGCAAGCGTGCTGAGAATGCACTCAACTACGAAATCTTTCCCAAGGCTACCAAAGAACAGGAAAAGGTGGGGCGCGAGTTGTATAAGACTTCCGAGTCTTTAGCGGATATCAAGCGCAAGCTTTCTAACGAAGGTAATGAACTGCTTCAGCAAATGCTTCAGAATATCAGCCAGACTCAGCGTGGTCTCCCTGGGATGAACTCTGAG
>Ga0163109_10002885_pt1 | contig 13215 bp, 13 predicted proteins | sample CRUFie1St13metaG_FD_108704 | JGI IMG/M metagenome (GOLD analysis project Ga0163109, IMG submission 108704) | Marine microbial communities from the Costa Rica Dome - CRUD Field 142mm St13 metaG | ecosystem: Environmental > Aquatic > Marine > Oceanic > Photic zone | place: Costa Rica: the Eastern... | reverse complement strand
TGTACAAAGAAAGCTTGCTAAAGCAAAGCCAGATATTTTAACAAGAGGAAAAGCTTTAGTAAATTCAGACTTTGATATAAATACGCCTGAAGCAGCTGCTTATTATTTTAATGATTTTAGAAAAAACTTTCAAAAAGGTAAAGAAAGTCCAATGGCTAAAGCTAGAATAGAAGCTAGAAAAAGAAAAGGCATTGAAACTATTGATAACATTGGTATATTAAAATCAAAATCTAACTTACAAGCTATATTAGAAAGAAGAACAAACAATAACCCTAAAAAATCAGATATAGCACCAATGATTTCAGACATGTTTATGATGGATTCTGATGGTGAGTTTACTACAAATTCTGGTAAAAGATCTGCTTTTGAAAGTGAAGTAGGTGGTATTGTAGAAAGTATAACAAAAAGACTTTACGATAGAATACCTGCAGAGCTTAGAAAAGGTTTGGATAGAAAAACTTATGTACAAACGTTGTTAACTGATGCGGCTGATATACTTATAAGAGAATATGATCCAGCTATACAGAACATGGACAAGTTCCTAAGCAGTAGGCTTAACTTAAGGGCTAATGATTTAGCAAAAAGACTTGGCGTTCAAGATCAATTTTTAAGTGATTTAGATACTGCTAATAGAGTTTTAACAGATGATGACACTGATGTTGATTTTGATGATGAAGGAAATGTTTTAACCCCTGAAACGCCTTTTACTGATGGATTGGCTCTTAGTCAAGAAAACCAAAATACTGTCCTAGATCATGTTAAATTAAACCTAGGAGGTATTTTACCTAGTATAACCGCAGAGCGTGGTAAAAATGCTGTAGTAAGTCCTTTAGTTTCAGCTCTTAAAAAAGAATTTTACAAAGAAAAAAATCCTATACAACAAGTTATAGAAGCTACAATGGGTAAAACACCACAAGAAGTAGAGATGTGGTTAAAAACTCCTAAAAACAAAGCTCTTATATTAAAACACATGCCAACTACTTGGTTAACTAAAAACTTACCTAAAGCCGTACAAAAGCTAGTTATACAAGAAGACGGTACAAAAGTATGGACAACAGATTTCCAAGGCAGAACTAAAGGTACAAAACCTGGTCAAGTAGACTTTTATAGATCAAGTGAAGAAGGGCCTTATAAAGGTATGACTGATGGTAAACAAAAAATCAGACGTAACCCTAAAGCTATGACTGATATAACATCTGTAGATATTATTAAAAAATTCTTTAATGGTACTACAATGACAGAGCTTAGAAGAGGTGGTCTTGATACACTAACTAGAGCTATGGCTCAAGAAATAGGTTTAGAACAATTTAGATCACAATTAATTGGCGAAACAGATATTGCTAATATATTTAAATCAAGACAAGAGTTGTTATATGGTGAGCTTGCCGACAACGCTGTTGTGCAGGCTGTAGAACAACTTGAAAGAGGTAATGTGTTAAAAAGCGATAGAAAAATAGATAGAGCTTTAATACTTAAAAACTACGATCAAGAAGGTATGCTTTCTTTAGTAATGCCAGTTGTGAGAAATGCTGTTAAAAATGGTATTGAATCTGAAAATACTGATATAGAAATTGCTATATTAGATGCTCAATATCCTGGTTTAGGTAGCGTTGCAGAGTTTATATTAGAAGATCTTTATGCTGGTAACGTAACTAGAGATAATATAGGTTTGTTAAAACAAATAACTAACCACCCAGGTATTCCTGCTGAACTAGCAGATATGGTTAAAAACAAAGGCCACCAACTTAGAGGTAAAGATAAAAAAGCAAACGCAAACGCACAGCGTTACTCTAAAATGGTAAACATGCTAGTTAATGATTATGGCATGGATAGAGGCTTTATTGATGCTTTAGGTGGCGATATGGCTATATTAGGTTATTTTAACAGGGCTTTAGATGCTGCTAAAAGCTCCGCTAAATACAACGGTGAAGCTCCTTTTTATAGAGATCAGTTAAAAAACAAAGGTAAATTAACTGATGACAATACAGGTTACGAATCACAAGACATATTATTAGCTAATAAGAAAAATACAAAGCTAAGAAAAATGTATACACCTTTACTACATAGTAACGCTACTATTAGTGAAAAGCTTGCTGCATTAGAAAAAATTAAAAACACTATTGAAAAAGCAAATATTTCAAACTTAGGTCATTTAAAATATTTTTGGAATAAAATAAATCAAGCTTATAAAGATGGTAAAATAAAAGATATTGATTTAGTAACACTAGGCGCTATACAAACAAATATTGTTTCTGGAACAAGGGCTTTAAGTGGTATAGATTACTTTATGCTTGGTAATTATATTGATAATACCAAATTTAAATTAGCTGAAATTGACGCTGATTACGATGCTTTTGTAAATAAGTTAAGTGAGTATGATGATTACAGCTTTTTATATCCTATAAAATTAACTAATATAAGAAAGAAAAACCCTAACATGACAGACGCTGAAGTTGAGCGAGCTGCAAACATAGCTACATACAAGGGTCTTCTTGTTAAAGGTGAACATATAGGAGCTTCTGCAAATACTTCTGCTGATGTAATTACGTCTATTATAGAAGGAAAGTATGATGACAGCGTGTTTGACAATATACATAAAGATCATACGCAGTTTTTTGGTCCTAAATATGTAATGGATATTATTGATGAGTTAGGACAAACAAGTAGATTAGGTCATGCTAGAATAACTCAAGGATTAAAAGCTTTTCCTAATATATTAAAAAGAATATATCATGTAAGTGGTCAAAAAGCTGACGCACGTATAGCTAATCTTACTAAAATAAATGACTTGTTTAAAACACGTGATGAAGTGGCGAAAGAAACAAAGTTAGGTAAACTAAATAACGATGCTAGAACTTTAAGGTCAGCTAATCGTAAAGGTATAAGTGTATTAGACTTTGACGACACGCTTGCTACAAGCAAATCTTTAGTTGAGTTTACAAGACCAGACGGTACAACTGGTACGTTAACACCCGCGCAATACGCCGCTGAATACGAAAGTCTAGCAGATCTTGGTTATAAGTTTGACTTTTCACAATTTAACAAGGTTGTTGATGGTAAAATAGCACCACTATTTAAAAAAGCTTTAAAGTTACAAGAAAAATTTGGTACTAACGATATATTTATATTAACAGCAAGACCTCAAGAAGCTCAAAAAGCTATACATAAATTTTTAAAAGATAACGGTCTTGATATACCTATAAACAATATAACTGGTTTAGGTAATAGTACGGCTGAAGCAAAAGCATTATGGGTTGCTGACAAAGCAGCTGAAGGTTATAATGATTTTTACTTTGCTGATGATGCTCTTAAAAACGTACAAGCTGTTAAAAATATATTAGATCAGTTTGATGTTAAGTCTAAAGTTAGACAAGCTTATTTAAAAAGTGATAGAAAAGCTAAGCTTAATTCAATAATAGCTAGAAACTTAAATATACCTGAATACAAAGAGTATTCTGATGCTAAAGCAAAACTTGTTGGTAAGAAAAAAGGTAGATTTAAATTTTTCATACCACCTAGTGCAGAAGACTTTAAAGGATTAATATATCCAATGCTAGGTAAAGGCGCGTTAGGTGATGCTGATATGCAGTTTTTTAAAGAAGTATTGTTTGACCCGTACTCAAGAGGTGTAGAGCAAATGAACCGTATGGCTCAAGGTTTATCTGTAGATTATAAAGCTTTAAATAAGCTTATGCCAAAAGCAAAAAGAAAACTAAACAAAAAAATACCTGGAACTGAATTTACTTACGATCAAGGTGTTAGAGTTTGGATGTGGACAAAAGCAGGTGTTGAAGTGCCTGGTATATCAAAAACAGATATTAAAGAAATAAACAAGGCTATTAACGATGACCAGCAAATGGTTGACTATGCTAACGGTATTTTAAGAATTACTAAAAGTCCTAGCTATGTAACACCTACAGATAACTGGTTAACAAGTACAGTTGCTATGGACTTGTATATGATGACTCAAGGAGATACTCGTAAACAAATGTTAAGTGAGTATATTGAAAATAGAAGAGAGTTATTTGGCGATTGGAAAGGTAATAGATTAGATGGTCCTTTAATGAACAAGTTAGAGGCTGCGTTAGGTACTAACTGGAGAGATGCTTTTGAAGATGTACTGTGGCGTATGGAAAATGGTACTAATAGAAATTTTGGTACTAATAAATTAACAAATAGATTTACAAACTGGGTTAACAACTCTGTTGGTGCCATAATGTTTTTTAATGGTAGATCAGCCGTGCTACAAACACTGTCAACAGTTAACTTTATAAACTGGAGTGATAATAATATTTTAGCAGCAGCAAAAGCATTTGCTAATCAAAAACAATTTTGGAAAGACTTTACATACTTGTTTAACTCTGACATGCTTAAACAAAGACGTTCTGGTAACAGAAGATCTGTTAGTGAAAACGAAATAGCTCAAATGGCAGAAAGAAGTGGTGTTGCTGGTGTTTTAAATAAATTATTAGAGTTTGGTTTTTTACCTACGCAAATTGCAGATAGCTTTGCCATTGCTTCTGGTGGTGCTAGTTTTTATAGAAATAGAATAAATACTTATTTAAAAGACGGTTTAACTCAACAAGAGGCAGAGCAAAAAGCTTTTACAGACTTTCAAAAAATAACTGAAGAAACTCAACAGTCTTCTAGACCTGATATGATTTCGTCACAGCAAGCTTCACCACTTGGTAGATTAATACTTGCTTTTCAAAATACACCAATGCAGTATGCTAGGTTAACTAAAAAAGCTATACTTGATCTTAAAAACGGTAGAGGTGATGCTAGAACAAACATATCTAAAATAATGTATTATGGCGCTATACAGAATATAATATTTGGATCGCTACAACAAGCGCTGTTTAGATTTATGTTCGATGACGATGAAGAAGACAGGGAAAAAGCTGAAGAAAAAGAAAGAGCTACGTTAAGGCTTGCTAATGGAGTTATTGATTCGTTTTTACGTGGTATTGGTGTGGCTGGTGCTATTGTAGCTACGCTTAAAAATATGGTGATGAAGTTTGTAGAAGAAGATAAAAAAGGTTTCCGTATGGACACTGCTGCTATAATACTTGAAATGTTACAAATATCACCACCTGTTGGTAGTAAAGTTAGAAAAGTAAACACTGGTCTTAGAACTTATAAGTTTAAACGTAGAGAGATTGATCACATGGATAAATTTGATATAGATAATCCTATATGGTCACCTATTACTCAAACAATATCAGCTTTAACAAATATACCTACAGATAGAGTTTATAAAAAAATAATGAACTTACGTGAAGCTGCTAATAGTGATAACGATACTTGGCAACGTATAGCTATGTTACTTGGTTGGAACACTTGGGATGTTGGCGTAAGAAACCAAGAAGTTATAAACGCTAGAGGTGAGATTGAAGAAATAAGACAAAAGAAAAAAGAAGAGGAAAAAATAGAAAAACAAAAAGAAAAAGAAAAGTTAAGAAAAGAAAGAGAGGCTAGAGAAGTTCAGTGTTCTGCAAAGACTAGAAAAGGTAAAGGACCTAGATGTAAAAACAGAACTGAAAATAAAAATGGTAGGTGTTATGCTCACCAGTAAAATTTTAAATTTACAAGTGATTAAAAAGATATGAAGAAAATACTAATATTACTATTAATAATAATAACATCTTGCTCTACACCAAAGACTTGCTGTGGCCAAGATATTGATGTAAAATCATTACTAAAGTTTTCTACGTTTTACGCAGCTGTAAATGGTGGTACTTCATTGTCAGATGTTGAAGTATTTTCTGTAGACAATGGTTTATCAACAAGTACAATATCAACACCTTATGATTATAACTTTACAGTTGGTCTTCGTAAAATAGCTAGGTTTGGTTATGAAAGCAAAGGTAAATCTTTTTATGATGGTACTGAAACTAACTACAGTGACGCTGCTACAGTTGGTAAAGTAAGAGGTTTAGAATATTTATTTGAAGTAGATTATAAAAGACAAGAAGGCGTAGACTATATGGATCAACATCATTTTATGAGATGGAGTTCTGATGATGGTTGTGCTGACGAAGTGTGTATAAATTTCTTTGCATTAAAGCTAGAATATTTAGAAGATGGCTTTGCTGATGTAAAATACTTCGAAGCTTCCGAAAGATATAGATATAGAAAACACAAAAACTTATCATGGAATATAGGTTTAGCGCATAGACTAGCTGAGCCGTATGGTTACGATCCGTTAGCAGAGTGGATGTTAAGCAACGGTAACATACATTACACTTATTTAGCTTTGCAAGAAGGTTATAATGTAGATGTAGCTAATTCAATATACACAAATCCACAGGGTGAGGTTGTAGCTACAAGTGCTGAAGTTTGGGAGACTGTAGTTATACCTGAAGTATTATCGAATTACGTAGATAAAAAACAAAACGAACTTGATAGAATAATGCAACATTCAATTGTAATTGGTTTTGATTATTATAAATACACTAAATCAAACTGGTTACATGCTTGGGGTAACATTATGCCTTATCATTACGATAGTGGTAATGAATTTTCATATCACAATTTTAACGACGGTGATCAATGGTACGATTATTCTGCAGGTTTAATTTACGGTATAAAACAAAACAAAAATTTAGGTTATTTCTTTGAAGGTAAGTATTACAAATATTGGAATAGAGAGTGGTACGACTTTAAGTTTGGAATTAACTATACAATATTTTAATTATGGCAAAAGAATTAAACGAAGACACTAGCTTTAAAGTAAGTATAAAAACGTTAACAGCAATAGGTTTTGCAATAGCAACAATAGCTGGTATGTGGTTTACTTTACAGGCAGATATAGCTGAAGCAAAAGAATTACCTGTTGTTACTCCTGAAGTTACACGTATGGAGTTTGATATGAAAGATCAAATGATACGTAATACTATTATGGACACACAGAAAGACGTTGAAGAAATAAAGAAAACGTTAGAAAAAATAGAAGACAAACTATACGACAGATGAAATATATCGTAATATTAATGCTGCTGTGCAACAGTGCGTTTAGTCAAATACAAATATCTCAGTTTAATGCTGAGTGGAATAAAGCTAATGAAGTACCTTGGGTTATGGAGTTAAAAGACTGTAAGACCATATCCATTGTTGACATAGGTAAAAACGCTGATTTAGCTAAACAACATAAAATTGCAGTCATACCTACTATAATTATATTTAAAGATGGAGAAGAAGTTGCTAGGTTTCAAGCTGATCTTAGTTTTAAAATGGTAGCAACTAAAGAAGAAGTACAAGAAGAAATAGATAATCAATTAATGAGTGACTTTTAAATAAATAAATATGGCTTTTAAAATGAAAGGATCTACGTTTTATGGATCACCGCTGAAAGGTAAAAAAGATGCCTGCTATCACAAAGTAAAATCAAGAGTTAAAGTTTGGCCAAGCGCTTATGCTTCAGGTCAATTAGTACAATGTAGAAAAGCAGGTGCTTCTAACTGGGGTACTAAAAGCAAAAAATAATGTACAATCAAAAAGCAAAGTTTAAAGCAAACAGCCCTTTACCATGCTGGCAAGGCTACGAGCGTGTACCTGGCACTGCGCCTGGTGCTAAAGGTAGTTGCCGTAAATCATCACCAGCCAAATCTATAAAAGGTGGTGGTACTAGAAAAGTATGTTTACCTAAAAACAAAATAGCTAGCATGAGTGACAATCAAAGAAAGTCATTGGCTAGTGCTAAAAGCAAAGCTGGTAAAGCTGGTAACTATAGAAGATCATCAGGTACAAATGTTAAAGGAGCTCGTAAACCAGGTGCTACATTAAGAGATTGGTTTAAAAAAGAAGACTGGAGACAAGTTGGTGATCCGTCTAAAAAATGTGGTGACAAATAAAAAATAATTATGCCAGGATCAAATAAACAAAACAATATGTTCGGACCATCAACAGGTTATATTCAAAAGAATAATCCTTTTCCTGTTACTAGTTGCGGTAGGCGTAGAAATACAGGTACGCCTATGTTTGCTAAAGCAGAACCACGCAGAACTATAGGTCCTGGTAAAAACTTTAATAAAGCAAATCCAACAGGTACAGGTGCTGCAGCTGGTGGAGGTATGACACAAAAAGGTGTTGATGAATATAAAGCTAAAAACCCTGGTAGCAAGTTACAAACAGCAGTTACAACAAAACCATCTAAACTAAAACCTGGTAGTAAAGACGCTAAACGTAGAAAATCATTTTGCGCTAGATCAAGAAGCTGGACTGGCCCAAGAGGTAAAGCAGCTAGGCGTAGGTGGAACTGCTAAGATTATTATTAGTATTACTATTTGTATCTTGTGGTAAAGAGACTGACGATCTAGGTTTTAGAACATACATAATACCAGAAGGCGAGCATAGTTCTGGTACATTTGTAAATCACCCAGACAACTCAAGGATTACATTTGACTTTATTCTTGACGAATCAGCAATATATTATACTGAAGTGCCTGAAAACCAAAGCGACGTTAACAAAATTTATGGCATGAGTGACTTTGGTAAGCTTCATCAAAAATACTCTATAAGGCTTGGTTGGAGATATATAGATGGAGAAATTGAGTTGTGCTGGTTAAGACATGAAGAAGGTAGACACAGTTCTGCTACAATAAGAACTATAGAGCCAAACGAAATATATAACGCTACTATTGATATAACTACTTTTTATTACATTATAACTGTTAACGGAGACACCACTACTGTAAGGCGTAGACCAGAAGGTTACTGGGGTTTAGTTAGAAGATATTATTTATACCCATATTTCGGTGGCAATGAATACGCGCCACACGATATAACAATTAAAATAAGAGAATGAAAAAACTATTAATACTATTATTATTACCGCTAAGTATATTAGCACAAAAACAAGCTATTATACATATAACTACAGATCAATACCCAACTGAAACATATTGGACTTTGTTTGCTGATAGTTTATATGGCGATACTATATGTAATGTACCAGCAGGTTATTATACGTCACCAAACACAACATACACAGACACTTGTTATATAAATGATAGTATTACTGATATAACATTTTTAATGAGAGATACTTATGGCGATGGTATGAACGGTAGTTATTACGTATCAATATGTGGTGATACTGTGATAAATTATGCAACACCAAACTTTCAAAGCGGTATATACTCTAATAGACAAGTACCAAACTGTTTACCTCCACCTCCACCACCTCCACCAGGTGCTTGTGTACCAACAGTTGTCAATATAAACTTAGACCAATATCCAGAAGAAACTAGTTGGGATATAAAAGATAGTTTAGGTAATGTAGTATTTTCAGGTGGTACTTATCCTAACGTACCAGATTATCAACCACAGTTTAAATTTAAATGTTTGCCTGTAGGTGAATTAACTTTTACTATATACGATACTTACGGTGATGGTATAGCTGGTAGTTTATGGGGTGGACAAGATGGTTCATATTATGTTATGCAATGTGGTGATACGGTAGTCTATGGTACAGTTGCTAACTTTGGTAACGACACAAGCCACGTATGGTATGCTGATACGTGTATACCACCACCACCTGTATATGGTTGTATGGACGATGATTATGTAGAGTATAATCCGCTAGCTACAATAGATGACAGTAGCTGTGTAACTCTAAAAATATACGGTTGTACTGATAGCACGATGTATAACTACGATCCTGTAGCAAACACAATGGAAGACATTGACTCTTGTGGATATACATTAATACTACATGATTTAGTAGGTAACGGTTGGGTAGGTACAAGATTAGAAATATGGCAAGATGCTGATACGCTAGAATTTTTTATGGATCAACAAGTATTTAATCAATCATTTGATTTAGGCTTGTATGCACCAGCAAAAGTATATGCTAAGTTATTTGTAAGTCAACAAGCACAACACACAGCGCTAGAGTGTGGTTTTACTCTATTAAATCCATTTGGTGATACTACTATAAGTATACAACCGCCTTTTATAGTGCCTTTTAAAACTTATGAGTCAACAACATATTGTGGTAATATATGTGAAGAAAAAGTTTATGGTTGTATGGATAGCATAGCGTTTAACTATATTGATAGTGCTAACACAGCTTTACCTTGTTATTATTATCCTGGTTGTATATCGCCAGCTTATTTAGAATATCATATAGACACTACTAATGGTTACTATACAGATATTAATATACAAGATAGTTGTGTAACACTAGCTGTTTTTGGCTGTACTGATTCATTAGCATTAAATTATGATTCATTAGCTAACACTAATAACGGTTCATGTATAGCTGTTGTTGAAGGTTGTATGGACATTAATGCGTACAACTATAACATAGAGGCAAATACTAATGACTCACTGTCTTGTTTATACGCTGCTAACTGTATTACAGGACCTGGTAATCCATACTGGTTGAATGATCCATGCTATGCCTGGGTTATAAGTGTAGATGATTATTGTTGTGAAAATGAGTGGGACACTATATGCCAAGCTACTTATGATTATTGCTTTGGTACTTGGGTTGGTCCTGCACCACAAAGATATAAAAACAAAAAACTTGTTGCTATTACAGATATGTTAGGTAGACCTGTAAAAGATATAAACAGAAAAATACTTATATACATATATGATGATGGTAGCACAGAAAAATATTATTATATAAATGATTAGCGAACATATAAGTGATAAAGAAGGTGTATACAGTAGAACTGCATTACGTCTTGGCATAAATAATAAACCAAACAAACAACAGTTAAGAAACATGGAGTTGTTAGCTGATGAAGTATTTGAGCCATTACGTAATTATGCAAATGGACCTATAAAAATAAATAGTTTTTTTAGATCACCAGAATTAAACAAGGCTATTGGTGGTAGTACAAAGTCACAACATTGTCACGGTCAAGCTATAGATATTGATGACACGTATGGCCATTTAACTAATGCTGAGATGTTTAATTTTATTAGAGAGCATCTTGATTTTGATCAAATGATATGGGAGTTTGGTGATGGTAATAACCCAGACTGGGTACATGTTAGTTATGTATCACCAGAAGCAAATAGAAATAGGTGTTTAAAAGCTTATAAGTATAAAGGTAAAACAACTTATAGAGAAATTTAACAATTTGTTTACATAGAAATGTATAAATTATATGAACTGTGGAGTGATTATGATATTATGAAACCACAAACAATAGATCTTAGTCCGCTAATATATGTGATAATAATGATCACAATATTTTCATTAGCAATATAAAAAAAGGGAGCCGTTAAGCTCCCTTTATTATTTTAGAACTGTGAGTTCTTTTGGTCTTGCACTTCAACTCTAACCTCTTGGGCTAAAGCTTTTACAGCTTGCATCGCCTTTCTGACTCTCGTTCCTGCAGAGTTATTACCCTCTACAAATTTTGTGACATCTGCTTGACAATCGTTTACTGCGTTTTGTAAACTATCAAACAAACTGTCTAGTTTGTTAAAAGACATAATTTAATTTGATTTTAATTAATACTTATTTTTTATCTACAAAAAAGTAGAAAACAAAAATTAATGCCAATAAACCAGTAAAGCCTGATTTACCTAAAGCGTTAATCATGCCCATGAAGTTTCCTATAATATCCATTTCAAAGACACTGCTTCCTGTTAACAAAGTCCATAATATTGTTACTGGTATAATAGCCATCATAACAGAAACTAATCCTTTAAAAAACCCTGTTAAATAATTTATTACTTTTTCCATAATTGTTATCGTTTAAGTTAATACTAAAATTTGTAAGACAAACTTAAATTAAGTTTACTTTCATACTCGTCTTCATCATTTTTCATCATAGACATAGTGTAGTTTGGTTCAATGCATAAACCTTTCCAAACATTGTAAGAGTACCCGACTCCTATTTCAGTTCTATCTATGTATTCACCTTCACCTTCTGTATCAAAAGATCCGTAAGCCCAGCAGTTGTTCGCTAAGTTGTAACGAGCAATAACTTCGTACTTTTCTTCACCGTCCATAGCAAGACCTAACATAAGTTTTTCATTTAAGTCATAGCCAACAGCTAGCTTATCTGTAAAGTTATATTCATCTTCTACTTCTGTTACAGTTGTGATAACTGTGAATTGTGCTGAAGCAATAGTAGTAACTAAAGCTAACAACATGGTTAAAAATAATTTGTTCATAATAATTGTTTTAGTTATAAGCCTGTTATTTCGCAAGATCCACCGGCACAGGCTAGTTCGCCAGATAGATCTGTTTCGTCAGTTTCTTCCATTACGTTTTCAAGATTTACATCTTGTAATGATTTAACTAACTTGTTAAACTCTGATTTCTTTATATCTTCAAAAGGAGCTTGAGTATATGTACCACCATCATAAGGTAATACAGACAAACCATTGTAGCAACCTCTGTTTTCCCACATCCACTCACCAGCTTTATCCCAGTCTTCTTTCTTTAAACTTATAGTAGCAGATACATTGTGTGTATTACTACCAGCTCTATGGCCAGGCGCAACCCACTCAGTCGCTACTTTCTTTACACGTTCAAGTAAATCAAATGCAGACTCAGTTCTTAATATAGAACCTTGTGGTGCTGATTGTGGTATTTCAATAACCGCTGTATCATGTGGTCTAAAGTATTCATCTTTTATTAACTCAGGGTGGTTTTTAGCTAAATAATTATATATAGCTTCGTTTTTACCTACACGTAATCTACGTATATAATAATCATTATGCCAAGCGTGTATACCTGATGACGTGCCTAGCACTAAGCTAGTAGTACCAGCAGGCTTAACACACGTTGTACGTGCCGCGCGATTGATACCTATTAATTTTGAAACCCTCGTGTTCTCGCGTTTTACGATACTTGCAGCGGCCTTCATATCCATTTGGAGCACAGCGGCACTCCCTATACCTGTCATGGACACACCGATAAGTGCGTCTTTTTCTGTTGTCTCTTGCCATATTTCTCTTAAATAGTGAAACTCTGTATAACCAGCTTGTAATGTACCAATAAATGAAGCTGCTTTTACACGAGCATTAAAATCATCTTGATCTTCTATATTTGAAACGTTTACTTCACATAAGTTACAAAACTGAAACGGTCGCAAAGCTATTTCACAACAAGGATTTGTACCCCAGTCTTTATCGTTGTTAAAGTAAATACCAGGTTCGCCAGAGCCTGATAGCTCTATACGTTTCCATAAATCCATAAAAAAGTCTTTAGTTATTTTATGTCTTACTAAAACCGCTGAGTTG
>Ga0163109_10002884_pt1 | contig 13215 bp, 19 predicted proteins | sample CRUFie1St13metaG_FD_108704 | JGI IMG/M metagenome (GOLD analysis project Ga0163109, IMG submission 108704) | Marine microbial communities from the Costa Rica Dome - CRUD Field 142mm St13 metaG | ecosystem: Environmental > Aquatic > Marine > Oceanic > Photic zone | place: Costa Rica: the Eastern... | reverse complement strand
AAACGGGGTGCGGAATCCCGAGTGGTTATGCGGCATCATACTTCCGCATCATTTCGAACTGTGACATGCAATACTCGTTAGCCTTTCTTGCATTCGTTGCCGCAGTTACAAAATACTTAGGATCATCTTTGATCGCTTTCTTCCATGAGTTCAGATAGCTAGCGTGCTGGTCAATCTCATAACTAACACCCAACTCATTACACAAAAAGATAGCACCCAGCTCCGCCACTAACTCCTCTCGAGCGTAGTCTTCGCTTCCAAAAGTTCCGCTCATATCGCGGTCCAGTCTTTTCTTGTGACCGGTGGCGTGAATGCATTCATGGTAAAACGTCGACTGATATGCGTCGTCAGTTTCAAATTGTTCGATTAGTGGCATACGAATCACATCAAGTGATGGCACATAGCACGGCCCGAACGACTCACTGTTTTGAACATTTAACTGTAAAGCCTCAGCCATCTCGTGGGGATTCTCGAGCTTTGTCTCTCGCAGTTCCTGCTTTGGGTAGTCAATGCCCAGCTGATCAGTGTTAAACATATTGGTGATCTTGGACATCATGAAAACTTTTTCAGGATCTGTTTTGTCAACGCCTTTGTGGAAGTACAAGACTGGAGTTGCCGTCATGCCCTTAAAAGATACGCCCATGTCAATACACTGCTTCGCGCTCAGCCAGAATGGAGCCTCCCATCCGTTGAGCATCATCGCGATAGACGTTGTGATTTGATTAACGCCACGGTAAACATGGCCAGTAATGAAGTTACGATTGCCACCTGCTTGCGATGTCCAAGTCTTGCGCCATGTTGGCTCATCTTCCATCGCCTTCAATACAAGGTCGGTTATGCGGTTGTAATTAATTGCCATTGGTTAAGTCCTCTTTTGATTGATGGTGCAAAGCGCACCCGAAAGGACACCCGTAGGTGCCCGATCGGCTAAGCTTTACTTATCAAAAGTTGAATACTCTCCGACTTTGATAAAGCCAATGCGGTAATCTTCTGCTGGAAGAAATCCGCTTTTCTTTTCTTGCTCTAGATCAGCAAAACACTCCGCGACCATTTCCGCCGCGTTGTCCCCATCCAGTGGATAAGCTCGGGTGTAAACCCACTTCTTGCTAGTCGGATGCTTAAACTCAACGCTGATCCAAGATGTACCTTCTTTCATAACTACTACCCTCTATTGATTGAAAGATGGGGGATTGCTCCCCCGTGGTTTATTGAACGTAACTGAAACTGTCGATTTCAATTCCTTCCTCTGCAAGCTCGTCGATACACTGACGAATTACACTAGCCGCAAATTTATGCATAACCTCGGCTTGCTTGTACTCGTCACTATCATACTCTGATGCGATCATGATGCTCAAAGACTGGGACCAGTCTTCATACTTGAATGCGAGCCTTGTGATAGCGGTTGCGATGTTTGTGTTGTTTGACATTGGTCGTGCCTCTCTCTATTGATTTAAGATAATGGTACATGAAAAGTTGTTAACTGTCGAAAACTTTCGCACACTTTACGACAATTGTGACATTACGCCACATCGTCGGTCGGCACCTCGTCAACCTGAACGCACTCGATAGAAAGCAGTTTCGGACGGTCATCCACAAGCTCACCGTCCAGCCATTCAAGCGTTGCCCTTGCCTCCGCCAAATGAGCCGAGTCGGCCTTGACCATCACCACGTGCCGAGACGTTTCTACCAATGTAATTATGTATTCCATGACTTACCCCTATTTAACTTGTTTTGAATTTCGCCGCGCGGATTCTCTGCGGCCCGCATCGAGCGGGCGGCCGCAGGAATGCAAGCGGCTCCGCTAGGGCTTTCGCCCTGGCATCGCCTTTTGCTCATAACAACTGCCGAACACGTCGCCGTCTACGTGGATAACGTGCCTCCTTCAGTTCCGCCAACTTGTCCAGTCCGTATAACGATACCGAACCCAACACCGCCAACAGAAACGCTTCCATAAATGCAAGGCTTACTATCGCCACCAAGAACAGGCACCAACACACCGTCGCCTGAAATACCAAACCAACCATCACTGCATGAATCGATCTCATACCATTACCCTCCAAAAAAAAAGCGGCATTACGCCGCTCCTTGTAATTTCGCCATGCGGTACTCATGACGCTCCTGCTCAGCTTCAACAGCATCCTGCAGCTTAAGTAGTGCGTAAGGCTTGCCGTTAGCAGTCTTCTTGATCCAGATGGTAGCCTCGACCTTCTTGCCATCTAGATTAATCATCGCTTGCTTGAAGTCAGGCTGGTTATCAGCCTTCTTTTCGTTTGACCAGATAAAGCCTACGCCCTTTTCAACCTTGTTTGTTTTCTTAGCCATGTTGTTACTCCTCTGATTAATTGAATGTCTTTCCGACGAGTCCAGTGGATCAACTGCAAGTTGAGACGGAAAGAAAGTGAAACGTGAATCGCGGAGGGTCCGCCGTGAAACGGTGGAGACCGCTATTCTTATTGTAGTCGAGACGCAGGTGATACTCTGAGATGAAGACGGAACTGACATAGATCAATTCAGCAGAGGAGTTTATGGCTAGTACAAGGTGACAAGGGACAGCGGTATCTAAACGAACAAACGATGGTGATGGGCTTATGGGGTACTTCATGGGCACACACTCTTACGGAACCGCAAGCGGTTGCTCTTCATTGCTAACGCCTCGCTCGCTAATGCTCGACTCGTTGTTCCGTCCCCCGGATATCCTCACATATTGACCACCCGGGGGGTCCGATAGATCGCGGTAACAGTAGTAGTACCCACCCAGATACAAAAAAAGGTCAAATTGGATTTAGTTAAGTCCTTATAATCCTTGGAATTAATTCTGTTGTTGTTATTCGATTAAGTAATATGTAAGGTGATCCTTGCGTAACCTTGTGTATATAGTTAGGATAGGGAGGGCGGGTTGGTTAAATAGCCCGTTTTAAAAAGATTTGAGTAGCGAATACGTCAAAAAACGAAAAGCCGAAATAAAACAACGAAAAAAAGAAGAAGGCAGACCGTCTAAACAACAGTTAGCGGCTAATTCTCGTAGAGGCAGGGGTAAAATAGGTCGCCCGAAAGGAGATGCGGCCATAATTAACGAGTACAAGGCTCGTATGCTAGCCTCTCCAAAGTCCAAACGTGTCTTAGAAACCATTTTTGATGCCGCGTTAGATCACGATCACAAGAATCAGGCCGCCGCGTGGAAGTTGGTGATAGATCGTATTGCCCCAGTTGCGGCATTTGAGAAGGATGTGGTACAAAACGGCGGTAAGTCTGCAATCCAAATCAATATTACTGGAGTTGGCACTGCAGGTGTTAAAGAAATCGATTCTAACACTATTCAACCTACAGTTATTGATCAAGTGAACGAGGATTAAACTATGCCTAATAGAAACACTGCAAACTCACCAATGTCTCCAAAAAAATACGATTCTGCATATAGGAAAAATTTTTCAAGAATCGTTAAAGAAAATAAAGAAAAGCTTGGAATGAGTGGTCCTGCTCCTACTAACAACAAAGGGCAAATGAGCAAAACGTATGAAAGACTTGTAAATCAAGCTATCAGGGAAACAAATAAGGAGCTTGGATACACACAAGCACAAGCTATTCGTTTCCAAAATTCTATCATTAAAAAGAAAAAGAAATGAAATACTTCAAGATTGAAGAGTTCAACTGCCAAGAAACCGGTAACAACCAAATGGACAAGCAGTTTTTACTGCTGTTGGACACCTTGAGACACAAATGCGGGTTTCCATTTGTCATAACGTCAGGCTACAGAGATCCATCCCACTCCATTGAGGCTAAAAAAGAAAAGCCAGGAAAGCATTCGGAAGGAATCGCCTGTGATATCCAAGCAAAAAACGGTGCAGAGCGGTTTACTTTAATTGATGAGGCGTTGTGCTTAGGATTTACGGGTATAGGCATTCACAAAGACTTTATACACGTAGATACTCGCAAAACTACACCAGTAATTTGGGTCTATTAAGTTGACTGAGCTTGATATTAGCTTGCTTCCTTGGCAACAAGAAGTTTGGCAAGACCCAACCCGATTTAAAATTGTAGCGGCTGGCAGACGAACGGGTAAGTCACGCCTTGCTGCATGGTTATTAATAGTAAATGCTCTTCAGGCCGATAGGGGACACGTATTTTACGTTGCGCCAACTCAAGGACAGGCGCGGGACATTATGTGGCAAACCCTTTTGGAGCTTGGTCATCCTGTTATTGCTGGTAGTCACATCAATAATCTACAAATCAAACTGGTTAACGGAGCAACTATCAGCCTCAAAGGTGCAGACCGACCAGAAACCATGCGAGGTGTCAGCCTCAAATTCTTAGTAATGGACGAATACGCGGATATGAAACCCGAAGTATTCGAACAAATTTTAAGACCCGCTCTTGCTGATCAGGAGGGAGGTGCAATGTTCATAGGTACACCTATGGGCAGAAACCATTTTTACGAACTGTATAAATATGCGGAGCTTGGTGATGATGAGACTTTCAAGGCTTGGCATTTTACTTCTTACGATAATTCTTTTCTTAAAAAATCTGAAATTAATTACGCTAAAAAATCTATGTCTTCTTATGCGTTTCGTCAGGAATTTATGGCGTCGTTTGAAGCTCGTGGGTCAGAAATGTTTAAGGAAGAGTGGATTTGTTTTGAAGAGCCAGAATTTGATGGCGATTACTATATGGCAATCGACCTTGCAGGTTTTGAGGACGTTAATAAAAAACGCACTAAAAACACTAAGCTGGATGAAACGGCAATCGCTATCGTTATGGTAAGTGAGTTTGGATGGCACATTGAAAACATTATTCATGGCCGCTGGGACTTAGATGAAACCGCTGTAAAAATTTTTCAGGCCGTTCGTGACTATCAGCCTGTTTCTGTTGGCATAGAACGCGGTATAGCAAGAAATGCTGTTATGTCGCCTTTAACGCATTTAATGAAACAGTATGGTATGTTTTTCCGTGTTGAAGAGTTGACTCATGGAAACAAGAAAAAAGTAGATCGAGTAATGTGGGCGTTGCAAGGGCGTTTTGAAAACGGATACATTACGCTCAATAAAGGAGCGTGGAATAGTAAATTCTTAGATCAGTTGTTTCAGTTTCCAGATGCTTTAACGCATGATGACTTGGTAGACGCAGTTGCGTATATAGATCAGGTAGCACGAGTTAGAGAAGTTTTTGATGAAGACTTTGATGATCACGAAATACTAGACGTTGTAGCAGGATACTAATATGTCTGAGTTTGAAGAAGATCCATTAATCGTAGAGCAAACCATAGAAGAGTGGGTAATTACCAAGTGTGAAAACTGGCGGGATTACTATGAATCCAACTATGAAGCACGTTTTGAAGAATACTATCGGCTTTGGCGTGGGATTTGGGATCCTGCTGATAGCCAGCGTGGGAGTGAGCGTAGCCGTATTATTTCTCCTGCTTTACAACAAGCTGTTGAATCTAATGTTGCCGAGCTAGAAGAGGCTACATTTGGCAGAGGCAAATGGTTTGATGTCACTGACAACTTAGGTGATGCTTCTAGGCAGGATGTTCTTTTCCTAAGAACCAAACTTACTGAAGACTTTGAAAACTGCATGGTGCGAAAATCCGTTGCAGAATGTCTTATCAATGCGGCTGTATACGGAACAGGCATTGGTGAAATAGTTATCGAAGATATGAAAGAGATGGCACCTGCCACTCAAGATATTATGGATGGCGATCTTCAGGCTGTTGGCGTTCAAATTACAAATCGCGTTAACGTAAAGCTTAAGCCTGTACTTCCTCAAAACTTTCTAATAGATCCTGTTGCAACTTCGGTTGATGATGCTTATGGCGTTGCGATTGATGAGTTTGTTAGTCGTCACCACGTTGAAATGCTACAAGAGCAAGGCATTTATCGTGATGAGTATGTAGGGTCTGCCGCTCCTGATACTGACCTCGAACCCGATCAAGATTTAACAATCTACAACGACGACAAAGTTCGACTCACTAAATACTACGGCCTTGTGCCTAGAGATTTGTTAGAAGAGGCGGCTGATGACATTGATGATGATGAAGAATCAAAGTTTGTAGAGGCTATTGTTATTATCGCTAATGGTGGAATTCTTCTAAAAGCAGAAGCCAACCCCTACATGATGAAAGACCGACCCGTTATTGCATTCCCTTGGGATGTAGTGCCAGGGCGATTTTGGGGTAGAGGTGTATGTGAAAAAGGTTACAACAGCCAAAAAGCACTAGATACCGAGCTTAGAGCAAGAATTGATGCGCTAAGTCTAACAATTCATCCAATGTTAGCAATTGATGCAACTCGATTACCTAGAGGCGCAAAGCCAGAAGTTCGCCCCGGCAAAATGATTCTTACCAACGGAGATCCGCGTGAAGTCCTTCAGCCCTTTAATTTTGGACAAGTCAATCAAATCACTTTCGGCCAAGCGGCGGCTTTACAGCAGATGGTTCAACAAGCAACTGGCGCTGTTGACTCTGCCGGGATCGCTGGACAAGTTAACGGTGAAGCAACGGCGGCTGGCATTAGTATGTCTCTTGGCGCTCTTATTAAGCGTCATAAGCGTACTCTTATTAACTTCCAACAATCTTTCTTAATACCCTTTGTTAAGAAAGCCGCATATCGTTACATGCAGTTTGATCCTGAAAACTATCCTGTAGCTGATTACAAGTTTAATGCAACTAGTACGCTGGGCATCATTGCTAGAGAGTACGAAGTTACTCAGTTGGTGCAGTTATTGCAGACAATGGGTAAAGACTCTCCGCTATACAACACATTGATTCAGTCTGTTGTAGACAATATGAATCTGTCTAATCGTGAAGAGTTAATAGCAGCTTTGGTTCAGGCATCTCAACCAAATCCACAAATGCAAGAAATGCAGATTCAAGTACAGCAAGCGCAAATGCAGTTCCAGCAATCTCAGACTAATGCGCTTAATGCTCAGGCAGAAGAGTCCTCAGCTAGAGCGCAAAAACTTTCGGCTGAAGCGGCAGTTGTTCCGCAGGAGCTTGAGATTGATAAGATTAATGCTATCACTAGAAACTTAAAAGAAGGTGATCAAGAAGACAAAGAGTTTGAGCGACGAATGAAGGTCGCTGATACTTTACTTAAAGAGAAGCAAATAGAGGGCAAATCAAATGTTGACAGACCGCGAACTCCAAATGATATTCCAGAGGTTCAACCACCAGTTGGAGCCATTGAAGCAGGAAATCCAATGCCTCAAGGAGAAAGTGGAGGAATTAACTAATGGCAAAACGACATCCAAGCCTAGCACGCGCGGGCGTAAGCGGGTTCAGCAAACCCAAGAGAACGCCCAACCACCCCACTAAATCGCACGTTGTTGTTGTTAAGTGTCCTGATGGGAAGGTAAAAACTATAAGGTTTGGTGAGCAAGGTGCAAAAACAGCAGGCAAACCAAAAGCTGGCGAATCTGCTCGCATGAAAGCTAAACGAAAATCTTTCAAGGCTCGACATTCAAAGAATATTGCAAAAGGCAAATGTTCTGCGGCATATTGGGCAAACAAAGTGAAATGGTAGGAGACCATCATGGCAGAGTACGGAAGAATGGCTAAAGCAAAACGAATGGCCGCAAACAAACCCAAAACTAAAACTAAATCTAGACTTCAAAGATTGCGAGAAGCTCAAATGGAGCGCCGTAAAGCAAGAGCAAGAAAAAGAGTTGAGTCTGTTCAAAAGAAAAGTGCTGCGGCAAAATCTGCTTCTCCTGCTACTAAGCAAAAGAGAGGTTTTAATATCGTAGCGAATAAACCAAAATCTAAAAGCTCAAAGTTTGGTGTAGGTTCGGCCAAAACTATTATGCATAATGGTCGAAGACTGGCAAATGTAAGTGCAGATCAGTTGAAAAAAACTGGAATGAGCTTGCGTCAATACATGAATATGTGGAACAAAACTGGCAAGCGCCCGACAGCACTGACTTCTAAACAAAAAATGCAAATGAGCAATTTTGAAGCAGGAATGAAACAAGCAACAGCACCTAAAAAGTCTGTTGGTTCAAGGCGTAAGTCATGAAAGTAAATGCGCCTAAAGGTTATCACTGGATGAAAAGTGGTAGTAGTTACAAGCTTATGAAAGATCCTGCTGGTGGTTATAAGCCACACAAAGGCGCATCTAAAACAGCTAACTTTGCAGTTCAAAAAGTTCACAAGAAATAAGGAGATTGTGATGCCAAAGAAAAGAAAAGTTAAAAAGCCTTACTAATGCCACGTAAAACTCGAACGGGCGGCGCAAGTCGCCCTAAGAAAAAGTCTGGTCCAACGCCAAAAAATAAAGCGTTGTACTCTAGGGTCAAGTCAGAAGCCAAACGCAAATTTAAAGTTTGGCCGTCTGCGTATGGAAGTGCGTGGCTAACTAAAGAGTACAAGCGACGCGGCGGAACATATGCCTAGAAAACGACAGACTGGTGGTGCAAGTCGGCCTAAAAAAGGATTGACTAAGTGGTTTGCGGAAGAGTGGATTGACGTTAAAACCGGCAAACCATGCGGTCGTAAGTCTGCAAAAAAGGGTAAAAGTAAACGCCCATATCCTTCTTGTAGACCAAAAGCAGTAGCGGCAAAGATGACTGCGGCAGAAAAACGGTCATCAGCTAAACGTAAAACTGGGCCAAAGCGAATTAAACACGCTGTTACTGCATCAGGTAGAAGGAGGCGAACTACCAGAAACGCCTGACCTTTTTATTTTCTTATGATATAAGGCAAAAAAATGGATCGAGAATTAGAGGAATATTTTGACAACTACTTTAGCTTGTTTAATCACCCTGGCTTTAAGCAGTTGGTAAGTGAAATTACAGCTAACGCAGAAAAGTTAGCAGACATTCAATCAGTAAAAGATGCTGAAGAATTATTTTACCGAAAAGGACAAGTAGCAGCTTTAGCAACGGTTATTAATGTAGAAACAACTGTTAGAGCGGCAAGAGATCAGGCAGAAGAAGAGGCCGAAGATGTACAAAATATATGATTTCCGATGTGAGTGTGGTCATGTATTTGAAGAAATGGTACGCAGTGGAGTTACAACCAGTAGGTGCGGTTGTGGCTTGACTGCTACTAAAATGCTGTCAGCGCCTAAGTGCGTACTCGATGGTCATAGTGGAGACTTTCCCGGTCGTCACATGAAGTGGGTGCGAGAACATGAAGAATCTGGCAGAAAAACCCATCTCCATAATGATTAATTCACGGAGTTTATATGTCACGAGCAACAATCGTTGATCCGCACCTCGAAGAAGAGGGCAATGTAGACAACATTGAAAACGAAGTTGAGACTCAACAACTTGAAGAAGATGTTGAACAATCTGAGGAACCAGTAACTGAGTTAGCAGAAGAAGAACTTCCAGAGAAATACCGTGGTAAATCTCTAAAAGAAGTTGTTCAAATGCATCAAGAAGCCGAGCAAGTTATGAGTCGGCATTCAAACGAGGTTGGTGAACTTCGTAAAGTGGTTGATGAGTATATTTCTACTCATACACCTCAAGCACCTGAACAAAAGGTCGAGCCACAAGGCGAGATTGATTACTTTACAGATCCTCAGGGAGCAGTAAACAGGGCAATTGAGAACCATCCGAAAATTAAAGAGGCAGAGCAGTATTCTATTGAATACAAGAAGCAAGCATCATTAGCTACGCTTCAATCTCGGCATCCTGATATGCAAGAAATCTTAGGTGATCCTAAGTTTGTAGAATGGATTAAAGCCTCAAAAGTTCGGACTCGATTATTTGTACAAGCTGACCAAGGCTATGATGCTGAATCTGCTGATGAACTATTTAATCTTTGGAAAGAAAGAAAGGTAGTTGCTCAGCAAACTGCAACTGTTGAAAAACAGGCGCGAAAGCAAAAGCTAAAAGCGGTAAGTACAGGAACTGTTAAGGGTTCTGCTGAGAAATCTAGGGGTAAACAGTATCGTCGGGCTGATCTTATTAAACTTATGAAAACTGACCCTGAGCGTTATCAAGCTTTATCAGATGAAATCTTTAGAGCGTACAAAGAGGGTCGAGTCAAATAATCTTATAGGAGATTGACATGGCTACTGCAACATATCCCGGAAGCGGGGGTTTTACCGCTAAAACAGAGGCAAATACTTTTATCCCTGAAATTTGGTCGGATGAAATTATTGCAGCTTACCAAAAGAACCTGAAAATGGCTCCGCTTGTTAAAAAGCTTGCTATGACAGGTAAGAAGGGCGACAAGCTTCACATTCCAAAGCCAGTTCGTGGTGATGCGAATGCGAAAGCGGCTGATACTGCGGTAACAATTATCGCAAACACTGAAGGCGAATTGACAGTTGATATCGACCGTCACTTCGAATACTCACGTCTTATCGAAGACATCGTAGAAGTTCAGGCTCTTTCAAGCCTTCGTCAGTTCTACACTGAAGATGCGGGTTACGCGCTTTCAGTGCAGGTTGACAATGACCTTCATGCGGCGGGTACAGGCTTTGGTGACGGCGGTTCTGTCGTATTCAGCCCAGCGGCTACTGACTATCAGCACACTGGTTGCTTCTTTAATGACGGCGGTACTACTACTCAGTATACCGACGACACTATCGTAGCGGCTGACGTGTTTACTGATGCTTTCTTCCGCGACATGATTCAGAAGCTTGATGACAACAACGTACCTATGGACGGACGTTCGCTTGTTATTCCACCTTCTGTCCGTAACACCATCATGGGTATTGATCGTTACGTGTCTTCTGACTTCGTATCTGGTCAAGCTGTGAACTCTGGTCTTATCGGAAACTTGTACGGTGTAGACATCTACGTTTCAGCTAACTGCCGAACCATCGAAGCGGCGGCTGATAATACTGCGTCTTCTGTTGACACTCGTGCGGCACTTCTGTTCCACACTGATGCTATCGTCATGGCAGAACAGCAAGCAGTTCGCTCACAAACCCAGTACAAGCAGGAATATCTCTCGACTCTGTACACGGCGGACTGCCTGTACGGTGTTCAAGTGTATCGACCTGAAGCTGGTTTCGTTCTCGCAATCGCAGAGTAACGATAAAAGGGGTCAGCAATGGCCCCTTCTTTTTTTCCTGGAGTATTTGTATGGGTATTTTTCGTGGACCGGGCGGAACAGGTGATGCAACAACAGATGCTACAGCGTCACAAGTAGCAATTGATGCTCAAACTGCTACAACAAAAGCAAATGAAGCCGCTAATAGCGCAACTACCGCATCAACTAAAGCTTCGGAAGCGGCAACCTCTGCAACTAATGCGGCCTCTTCTGCTACTACAGCATCCACTCAAGCAACAAATGCAACAAACAGCGCATCTGCCGCAAGTTCGTCAGCAACTTCTGCTGGTATTTCAGCTAGTAATGCATCTTCAGACGCAACACTTGCAGGCATTAATGCAAATTCGGCAACAGCTGCAAAAGTTGCAGCAGAAACAGCTAAAACAGCCGCAGAAACAGCAGAAACTAATGCGTCCTCTTCAGCAACCACGGCTACTACTAAAGCATCTGAAGCATTAACTAGTGCGACTAATGCGGCCTCGTCAGCAACAGCGGCGGCATCAAGTGCTACTGCATCAGCAAATTCAGCAACAGCGGCGGCGGCCAGTGCTACTTCTGCAGAAAATGCAAAAGAAGCTATTGATGGTTTGTACCTTGGCACTGCTACTTCTAACCCTACCGTAGATGGTAATGGCAATGCAGTTACTGCGGGTGACTGGTATTTCAACACAAGCGACAGCACAACTCGTATTTTTGATGGTTCCACGTGGAACACTGTAAATCCAGACTTAGTAGGTGACTCTAGCCCACAACTAGGCGGTAACTTAGATTTAAACAGTAGAGACATTACAGGTACAGGCAACGTAAACATCACCGGCAACATAAGTTTGTCAGGTACTGTAGATGGTCGTGATGTTGCGACAGACGGCACTAAATTAGATGGGATTGAAGCAAGTGCTACTGCCGACCAAACAGCCGCAGAGATTCGTACACTGGTTGGTTCTGCTACTGACTCTAACGTCTTTACTGATGCAGATCACAGTAAACTTAACGGTATTGAGGCATCTGCAGACGTAACCGATACAACTAATGTTACAGCCGCTGGTGCGCTAATGGATTCTGAGGTAACTAATCTTGCACAGGTTAAAGCGTTTAGTTCTTCTGATTATGCTACTGCGGCCCAAGGTTCTACTGCAGACTCTGCACTACAAAACGTAGTTGAAGATACTACTCCTCAGCTAGGTGGTAATCTTGCATCGAATGGTAATGACATTGTTTTTGCTGACAACGACAAGGCTATCTTTGGCGCTGGCTCTGATCTACAGATTTATCATGATGGTAACAATAGCCGCATTGTAGATGCAGGAACGGGTTACCTAAAAATACAAGCCGCCGATAGGGTTGCTATTCGTAGTGACGATGACAGTGAAAAAATGGCTGATTTTTATGCTAATGCTGACGTTAAGCTTTACTACGACAACGCTCAAAAATTTACCACAACCTCCACAGGCATCGACGTAACTGGCACAGTGACTGCTGATGGTTTGACTGTTGACGGTACTGTAGACATAAACCTTGGCTCTGACGGTAGCAACATTGCTAGTCTTAGTGGTGCATCAGCAGGAAGAAAGCTCGACATTCAGTCGTTTGCTGTAGGCGCTAGTACAGGCGCTGGGTACAGCATTAATGCTACATCTGGACAAGGCGAACTAGATTTTCAAACAACAGGAAATTCTAGGCTTAATATAGATAGCAACGGCGACATTAGCTTCTACGAAGACACTGGCACGACTGCGAAGTTGTTCTGGGATGCTTCTGCGGAGTCGTTGGGTATCGGCACTACCAGTCCAGCAAACACAGTTTATGTAAAAACTGATACTGATGGCAATGGAATCACAATCCAACGTAACAGCACTACAGAAAATACTTATGGGCAGTTAGGGTTTAACGCAAGTACAAATGATGCTGGAACTCCCAATCTCTGGATTCGTGGTTACAGAGGTAGTTCTTTTACTGATAACTATATGACATTTGGCACTGGCTCAACTACTGGGTCAGAACGCATGCGTATCGACTCTAGTGGTATCACGGTAGCTGGCGCTTACCAAACGAACGGCACTACCATAATCGACGCCAGTCGAGTGCTTCAGAACGTAAGCGTTGATGATGGTGTTGATGCAGCCCGTGATAGAATTAATATTGGTTCTACGGACGCTAATAATCTAAGCAAGATGGGTTTCTACGGAAACTCAAACGAATCTAGCAATCAGCCGTTT
>Ga0163109_10002880_pt1 | contig 13225 bp, 30 predicted proteins | sample CRUFie1St13metaG_FD_108704 | JGI IMG/M metagenome (GOLD analysis project Ga0163109, IMG submission 108704) | Marine microbial communities from the Costa Rica Dome - CRUD Field 142mm St13 metaG | ecosystem: Environmental > Aquatic > Marine > Oceanic > Photic zone | place: Costa Rica: the Eastern... | reverse complement strand
ATTTGTGCCCTAAGAGATTTTTTAAGCCATTTAGAAAACAGTTTCCACGTTTTATAGCGAGCAAATTCACCAAATATACCATCACGACGAAAAGCAGAAAATGCAATAATTCCAGCATTGACGGCATAATCTTTTCCTGCGCGACGTCTAATATCATTGGGCGTTAATGTGTTAACAAAGGTATCCTTAACCTCAATGGCGTCACGCGTAAAGAACACGGCCTGTGTGGGTTCGGCTGGATGGATTGTACCCGTCCCTAGATCAACTGCACCATCATAGCCAAGTGCACGCCATATGGCCGACCATATGTTAGGGTTGCCCTCACTAAAATTACGGGTTATGTTCCATAACTTACCAAACGGAGTTTTGTACTTTGCTTCTTCTGTAAATTTTTTATAGGTTGGGAGAAGCGCTTTGATCTGTGGGTAAGTATATGGATCAACTTCACCATCGCCGCGTAGACTACCACCGCTAGCATTCTTGATATCTATTGCAATTTTATAGTCATAAACTTTTTTTGATATTGTTGATATCCACATGCGAGATACCTCTCCATTATAGAGACTAAGCACCGCTTCCTGATATTCTTGATCACCCATATCATTGTAGGCTAGTGAATCTCTATCTTCGGGCTCTAATATTGACACGTATGGCTGCTCCTGTGCAAACGGGAGATTACCAGCAGCTAGTAGTTCGTATATTTGCTTAGTTAATGGGTAAGTATATATGCCGTTTGGTGTTTTATACTGTGATCCAGGATTAATTCCAACCTTATTGATCTTTGTGAATGTCATGTAGTACATTGGCTTTCCGTCACCAGTCTCTGCTATATAGCCATCAATCTTGCTTAGTTGGCTGCGCAGCTTTACACCCTCTTTGTCGGCGCGGGTTTTTTCAACTATTACTTGTTTAATTATATCGCGAAGCGATTCGCCGCGTAATCTCTTTGTTTTGCGCTTACTAGCTTCCTTGCGTTTCTTTGCATAATCGAATGCTTTCTTAAGTCTAGCCTTAACCTCGGGATCTTTTGCTCTTTTGTAGGCAGCTCTTACCCTCTGGTGCACTAAATTTATTATTTGTGACTGTCGTTTATGGGATTTGCTCTTAAAGCTAGCTTTGCTAAATGTATCCCTAATGTCTTGTACTGTGCTAAATTTAACACTGACCGTATCGCTGGGATCTTCATCTGTGTATAATCTACGTCCTGAACCTTTGGGCTTCTTGCCCGTTCCTACTTTTGGGTCTTTGCCCTCCGCTTTTACACAATTCCGATAGGTTCTGCCAAACATCTTTTTGGTTTTGCGTGTTGGGTGGGTTTTATAGCCCTTTTGGCATCGCTCATCTAGGTAGCACTGAATCTCTTCCTCTATAATCGCGACTAATTCTGTTTCTGTTATTCTCATATTTTTTTGGTGGGTTTTTCTAGGGTGCCCATTCTTACTAATTAGCCTATTATACCTCAAATTTCGGATTTTTATTAGCGCTATCGAACGCGTACCTAGCGCACCCAGATAGCTATCATTCCTATAGGAGATAGATTAGGGTTAGGGGAGGGGGGGGGGAGGCCCCCCCGTTAAATGTCAAGTAAAAAATTAAATAAACAAGCCCTTGACAAACTGAATGACGTTGAAAGCGTCGCCAACACATGCGACGCAAAAGAAACCAAGAGCACCTATAAAAAAGTCTTTCATGTTATTAGCTCCAGGGGCAAGCAGAAAAATTGATCATGTTGATAGAGGTAGCAGCGAGTTGGGCCTCATACTCTGCTAGTCGGCAAGCGTTCGAACGGGTTGCGCGTTGGGGCTTGCGTCCCTTTGATGGTCGCCGAGTCACTGCCTCGCAGTGCTCCATGATTGCAGCATGCTCGCGGTCCAGGATGATAGCGGTGGTGAGAATAGCCATGATGGGAACCTTTCGGTTAAGGGGTTGTAGGCTGGGAACCATTCCCAACCATTAACCCCATTATAATGATTATAGAGTGCAGGTCAAGTGTTTTGATGAAATAATTTAATCAATATCAAAGCCGAGTGCGGCTCGGTCAGCTTCGATGGCGGCTAGTTCCTCATCGGTGGGACCGTTGGAAACCTTGGATGGTTTCGTTTTCTTTGGCTTTGCTGTCTTTGCAGCCTTGCCCATTGCGACGGGTTGAACGGCTGGCTTGGCAAGTGGTTGCTCGCCTTTACGTGTGAGAGTCGACTCGTTCTGAGCGATAAAGCTAGAGAATACACCAGACTTTACAAGCTCGATGATACGCTCCCACTGGCCAGCGTACAGGGTCACAGGCATTCGCTGTAGACCGTACACGGAGATTGCACCCTTTTGACTTACCTTTAGATGTGGGGTGTTTTTAACCTTGGCCTTGAGCGCCTTTAGCTCTGCCTGCATAGCCTCAAGCTCTGCGATACGTGCCATGGTTGCTGCGGTGTCGTTGTTTGCTACGTTGCTCATAATGTTACCCTTTCAAGGTAATTAATTAGATGAGTTGGAGAACCATTCCCTCACTCGCATTAACTATTCTACTGATTATGAAACAAATTACAAGAAAAAAAATAATAAATCGACATTCACTAGTGATATCAACTAGTTAGCACCCTGTCCTGAGTGCGTCTGCGCTACTTTTAACCATTGCGGCGTACGCATTAAGATCGATCACGTCCCCCTCGCAGTGATAGGGCATATCGCACCATGACTTTAGGCTGATTCCTTTGTTTTTAAGCTGATTATAAAACCGATACGCAACGCCTCGTGTGCTCATGTCGACACCTGACCGCTTATAGCGTGCCAGTGTGCCACTGTACCAGCAAACTTGTCGGTTACCTAGTCTCGCGACTCTACCTGCCCATATTTTGCTATCTTCTAAACGTTCGAACACTTCGTTTAGGGTCGTGCTAGTTTGCCAAATGTTGATAAAATCGATTGCTTCGTTCTGTACCGTACAGCGAAAGTATACACTCATGTTGATCGCTCCATATATTGGTTTACTAGTCAATCGGCCCCATGCCTCAAGACGATTAGAATTAAATCAAAACAAATGGCAAATTACAAGAAAAAAAACAACTAATCGACATTCCTTAATGATTACGCTAGTTTAAGACCATCGGACTCGTGCATGTCGCATGAATCGTCTGGATTATCGTTAACCGTGTCGTCGATGTCGAACGCGGTTACATCGTAACGCATAAGCATTTCATCGTTTCGGGCGCTGATAGTGCGCTCGAGCGTTTCGATACGATGTGCGAGTTGCTCTAATCGTTCACTAATTGTCATGTGTTCCCCTGTTAGTATGCTAACGGTTTGTGTTGGTGATTTTCTTACGTCGTAATCGTTCCGTTAATAAATAATCGTTGATGTTGACGCGGTGCATATGTATAAAGTACCATTCACTCATTCTCACGTTTCCTCCACTGTATAAAGTATTCTATCTAATTGATTTCATTAAGTAAATTTATTAACACCAGGTGAAACGATTCACCGTTTCTTCTTGGTTGTTTGTTTCCATGTCTTTCTTAATAGTTTTGATGTTCTACTCATTGTTAAACATATCCTTTGTTTTGTCTTCCACGTGTGAAAGATTTCCTTTTAGTTTATCGGTACTTACCCAACGACAATCACCGTTGGACCATTGCACCAGGGTCTCTCGACCGCCTCGTCTTTGTTGGATAGCAACGCCATCCTTTTGATCACCGCTAGTTGTTTCCGTATTCTGTACGAACATTCTTTTTTCTCCCTAGTTAATGCAAGCGAACATGAAAGCAAAGTAAGCAAAAGGAATGGTTGTGTATACGATAAATGGCATGATCAATTTTTGGCCTTTCAATTTTGTTTTTTCGTTCAACATGCAAACAATTGTATTTATTTTTTCTGGTTTATCAAGTAGTTTTTTCAAAAATCGTAAATCTTTAATAATTTCAAAGATTTATGGTACTCCCTTCAAGCATTCTCTTACCATCTCGTATGGGTCGACCTTTGCTTCCGTATTCGTAAACTCTGGTTCTTTGAACCTTTTTAACAGTGAATAGGTTTCTTCCCATTCACCCATGAGTTCTTCCATCTTCCCTTTGTACCATTCTGATATGTCGCCTTTCGTACCCTTTATGCCTTCGCCTAAAGCATCGATATCCTTTTGTAGTGTTCCAAGATATACCCTTAGAGCGTTATTGATTGTTTTGTACTCATCAGTGTCAAAATAATAATTCATGCCCTCAATCATTGTCTTACACCCATAAGTTCAAGTTTTCGCATGTAATCGTTTAGCCCCGTGTATACAGCGCCTCGCCACGTTGAATTGATAGTATTTTCAATAACTTGTGATGCTTCCGACTGACTCAAGCCTAACTCGTTTAGAGTGTCGTATACGCTGACAGTTATTGCTGATATCAACTCAACACGATTATGCGCAATGTCTTTGCAAGTCATTTTGTTTTTCTTTCATTCGTTCAAGTTGCAACTATTAAATCAAATCAATTCTAAACTGTCAACAAGAATCGTATTTTTTCAACGATTTCAAGAACTTAGCTAACTAAAAGAAGTCATTTCCATCTAACCATGATGGTCCGTCCGTACTGCCTTGATTGCTTTCGCCCTCCCTAATCATTCGCTCTGCGTTCTGTGCAACTTCTCGCACTAAAGCCGATGCCCTAAAGGCTCGTGCTTCATGGTCTAGCTGCGCTGCAACTCTTAGGTGTTCAACGCTATCGGCTACCGATACTTTGTATCCTTTGCTTTCTAGGTACTGTACCAAGTCACCTTTACCATAATTGTTAAACATTGTTGTTTGTCCTTTCGTTATGAATGTCCCCTGCAATGCTGGCTAAGTGCCTACCAAACCTGGCAGTTTTAATCCTTAAATCAACCAACTGTTCAATCACCTGTATTCTCGTGTCTGTATCAAGCAAGCAAAGAATCTCTTTTCTTTTGTGGTCTGACAGGTCTATAATTTCCCTGGCAACTCGTCTAGGTGATGACTTGATTCTCATTGTCCTGTAGCCTTCCTCTTTAGTTCTAAGTACTCTTTGTTAGACATAATCACTGTACGGTTCGGCACTCTGGAGATATTGTGTTGTTTACAAATAAACCGTTTAATGATCTCCCTATTGACTCTTTGACTTATGTTAAGTGCTCCCGTCCAATGTGTAATCAATTCGCCATCATCACCCTGGTGATTGAATTTGTAGTACCACTTAAAATCCTGTATGTCACGGTAGCTCATTGTTTTTCCCCTTGTGCTTAGTTTTTCTAGTGTACTTTGTTTTATCCTTATGTCTCTTTACTCCGCCACCATGCCTAAGCATCATGGCAGTCGCAAAAGGATTTCTATTTTTCAGAGTCTTTATTTTCTTCATTATAGGCTTTCCTTTTACGACTGTCAAGAAAAAATTGGCGCGAAAAAAATTCGCGAATTTAGTCAATGATATCGGCAAATGCTCGTGCATATCCAACGTGACAACTTGTAGTATGGGAGTGATACGGGTGATTACCCCCTGACGTGTGGTCTCTCAATACTTTTGTACCATCGGATGCGGTATCACCAATGCACAATCTGTACGAATACAGCTTTTGCCCATCCGTCCAATAGTTGCCTGTGTGACTAGATGCTGACTGACTGTAACCCCATGCTCTCGCTACGCCTCGGTTGTCACTACGCATTTTGAATCTCTCCTAAGTTGTTTCGTTCAGCGTGTTTCTATTATTGCAAAACAAAATACAAAAATCAAGAAAAAAATAAATTATTCAATAAATTCAATAGTTTGTGAGCCACACACCTTTAATTGAGACTCGCTTAAAATGTAATTGATATCTTTGTGGCCTGTTTTTGGATAAGTTACAGTGATAACGTGAGTTATGTACTCTGGATTGTCAACTTTTTGTACCCCTGTGACTAACCCGTTTCCCACTGTGTCATTGCCCTTGACTAACTTTCCTATGTATTCATTCTTCAATATTCTATCCTTCGTGTAACATGAATATCAAAATCATGCGGTGAACCACGTTCTTCGATATCGTTAGAATCTTCGCCAAGCCTTATAAAGCCATAAGATTCATATGGCAATGAAGCCAAGAGCAAATCAACGTGACCAATTTCTTTATACATATCATACCACTTAATCCATGACCAGAAATAAGTGTGCTCATCATCTGTCTTGGTTACTTCCTCCGCATCCGATAAAAGGGTATTAACTTCGTCGCTAACCTTTGCTAACGCTTCCAGTGCACTACTAGCAGGAGCATCAAGTTTCAATACAACTTCTGAGCGATAACCCATTGTTTAACTCCTAATGAAAAAATACCTGTTCTGCGGTGTCACGACAAATATTAGTCACAAAACAACTATGGTCATTCACCCTTAACTCTTCTGGGTATGTGCAGCTACCTCGTGATATGTAGTAACCAGAGGGGTCACAAAATGTAACCACGAAAGAACTGTGAGCACAATCAAATTCTGTATATAAATAATCGTGGTCAGTTATCGAACAGCGATAGTCAGGTGATGAATAGTAGTACGGGTCATCATATCCGTGATCGTGAATAACACACCCTGTTAAAGCGACTGTGCAAATAATTGTAATCAATTTGTTCATATCACCAACTCCAAAAAGTTATGGGCCACCAGGGACTTGAACCCTGAACCTGCGGATTAAAAGTCCGATGCTCTACCAGTTGAGCTAGTGGCCCTTGATTTCTTTTCAAATTATTACAAATCAAAAAACAAAAGTCAAATAAAAATAAATTTGTTAATGAATTCGGTTACTTAGCGACAACAAGACTTACAAGCATAACCGCCAAATTCAGGGCGCTTTGCATTAGGGAAGTATTCATGACAGTATATACACTCCATACCGTAATGATTGGCCCCGTTATAGTGCCCTGTATCTCTATCAAATCTTAGCTTGTTTTGCCTTGCGACAAATCTGATTCTTGATTTACCTGCCATTACCTAATAACCCCTATACTTGGATGTTCTTTATCAAACCATCCATTACCGTCACCAGAGTTCCACACAATGTACCACGATGCACCTATTTCTCTGTATTTTGTGACTAAGCCAATGTCTTCTACGTTCTCACTGTACCAAGCAACCAAACTACCTACTCTCACTGACTAGCTCCAATTCATTAAGTCTAACTACTATGCGCTCATTGTTAAACAGTGCCCAGTGGCGGCGATTCGCTGTGACGATGCCATATTTTTCCTGAAGGAGGATACCAACACCATACGCTCTATGGTAATTGTAGTTTTTGAACCTTACTAAGTCACCGACTTTCACTAGAGACCCTTACGTTCAAATCAGACTCGTGCACAATACCCTTCTGGCCGTTGTCGCAACGAATAACATGCCATATTGCTGTGTTTGGCTTCTCGTATTCTTTAACTATAATCGCATGAACAACTTTAGGTGCGATACCCTGTGACATAAGCCATGCATGTTCGTGCCAATATACTAGATCACCGACTTTCACTATTAGTAACCTCAACGCTTAAAACGCTTAAATCACTCAAGTAAGGCCGGCCACCATCGGAGAACTCAACAACGTCCCCGCAGTCAAAATAAACACGAGCGCTTTCAACAACGCGCAGACCGTAACTCTTATGAGTAGTGCTCAGAACTAGGCCTCTTTTTTTATAATATTTCTTGAGGCAATAAGGCGTCTGCCGTCCAGTTACCTCTACAAGATCTGCTGATTTGATTTCTCGCTGCACTTGTTCAACCCCTATTTTTACCATGGTGTTTAAGAGATTCGGCCAACAACTCTGCAATGCCTGTTTGGTGCAGCGCTATAGCAAGGTCATTACTCTTCAGTGTGGCGTTGTTCCATAATTCTAAAACTTTTCCGTGGTTGCCAGCCTTGAACTCTTCCCTGATTTGCTTTTCAATATCTGGAACAAGAGACATCATCTCTTTGTATTCCGGAGTCTTTCTATGCAAAGACTCAAGATGTAGATGTAATTCAAAAGCATCATCGCCGCGAAAGTGAGCGTGATAGTCAAACTCTTTTTCTCCTTCTGCATAAATGCTACGCCCGTTTACAAATGTTCCATCAAGGTCCTTCGCTTTAATCTCAGCTAGCTTACGGAGAAAATTAGTAGACTTGGAAACGATAACGTCTTTTAGGGGTTCCTGCCCAAAAGGAAGTTCCTTTTCAACAGTAAGCTGAAACCATATTGCGTCTTCGAATTCTTCATCGCACACAGTTTCAAAAACCATTGAATAATCAGTTCCCTTAAAGTTCGCAAAGTAACCATATCCGCCCATGCGATCCCAGCTGATTGTTGATGACTTAATCATATCTAACTCCTTCTTTCTGTTAGAGACTTTCATTTGTGGGCTCAACTACTCAGTTTTACACACTGTCTTCTCAAAGCAATGCTCATAGGTTATATAAGTACATGCGGTTACAGTGACAGAATCACCATTTTCAAACTCTTCCTTGGTTGGCTGGTCGCATACCATCTCAACATCGTCCTCACATGAAATGGTTGTTTCACAGTTTTCAGGATTTTCATCGCATCCAAAGAATATCAAAATAAATAAAATTGTCAAGAACTTTTTCAATTATTTACCAACTCCCAGTGCAACTTGCTTAGTGCCAACGTATTGATATGCACCTTTATTATATGCGGGGGCAGTACACTTGGCCTTACGCTTGATTTCAATCTGTGCCCTAGACTCGCCGCACTCAAGACAAGTCCTATAGCCAAAAGATGCGCGTCGCGGGTTAAACGTCTCCTGGCAATCAATACAAATATTGCTGATCGTATTACTCACCATGGCCCCCTGACAACATTGCTTAGTTCTTCTCTTTGCTTCTCTAGCAGTTCCTTGTATTCCTCAGTCAAAGTCCACCTGGTTATACCAGCCTCGTCGTCGAATGAACCTTCAACCTTGCCCTCGGCGACATTCGCAATTAAACTCATGAACATATGGTTTGACTCTTCAAAGTCAATCCCACGAGATTCATAGTGCTCGACGATTGAGCGAAGGATGCTTTGACCGTTCGCAAATATATTCTTTTTGATATCACTGTGAAACATTTTGTCCTCGCTTCGTTTGATTCTTTTCCAATTGTAATTAAAAAAATAAAAAATGCAAATAAAAATGAAAAGTTTAATGATTTAGGCGACTTAGGCGAGGTAAAGGTCAGTCGATAACTTTTGGAAACCTACCATAGTTACCCATTCCATCATAGTCCATGGTATCCGGTGCTACCATTGGAGTAGCATCGGATATATCTAGGATATTTTCGTCTTCAACCTCATACGGGTCACTCATGCTAGTCATTAAATGCCTGACTGACAAAATAACCCCTGAAAACGAAAACACTAAAATGAAAACTTTCATGAACTCTAAGAAATTTGGAGTCATATTTAATCCTTGTAGTAGTTAGCAAGGCCCATCAAGGTAGGTGCCCAAAGGCCAATAAAGATACCAAACCTTTCAGCGTGGGCGGGGTCAACATCTGATACTGTGACCCATGTTAAGATTGAACATGCCACCGAAACCAGTGACGCTGTGAAACATACTTTAGACAAATTATCTCTACTCATTATTTACTCCTATGTTATTAAAAAAGCACCCCGGACAGGACTCGAACCTGTAACCTACGGCTTAGAAGGCCGTTGCTCTATCCAATTGAGCTACCGGGGCGTATACGCTACTTTATTAAGTTTGTGTGCATTGTTTTTACGGTCCATTCTTCCCGCCAGACATAGATTCTGTTTGTTTGTGTTCTGACTCTAAGCAGTTCATCGTGAAAACCGATTATTTTACCTAGCAACCCTGTTCTTTCTTTCTTAGGTCCTGTAAACTCTACAATGTCACCGATTTTCTTCATCTGTTGCCTTTACTATAGCTGATAATACTGGTAATGTCAAGACAAAAGCTGCACCAGCAGCGAATAAAGCACTGTCAATTACCATGTCTATGGTTTTATTTCTCAATTTTGTTAAATTTCTTCTCATACTCTGGGCACATTCTATGTAAATCTGAGGCTGGGAGCCATAAAGCCTCACCGCCAACAAATATAGTTAAGCACATAAAGCCTTTCCTGGCTAGAACCTGACCGTATCTGCCCATTTTCTCCGAGAAAAGCACAATGTTACCGTTTATTTCTTTAGCTTTCACCTAGTTTGACTACTCTCTCTAAGAAAGGTAGAGAAGACGAAGGCACAACCCCAGGATTTAACCTTATATACATACTGTCTTTTGGTTCAATCCATTCACCATTGGCTGATTGAACACATACAAGTGGTTTACCATTCCCTGAATCCTCTCTGGCTACTAATCCTATCATACCATTGATATTATGTCCATATAAATCATAATCGATTATAAATTTAATTTCTTCACCCCTGATCAGTGGTTGTTCGGGTTTGTGTTTTTTCTTTTTAGCAGTCGCCATCTCTTTTGACCCCACCATCTAACATGACCATAATTATCTAATACTAAGACGTCACCAATCCAATCGTTGCAGTCAAGTACTATGCCAAACTGTAATAGTTCTTCATTAACCATAGAAGTATTTAGGTTGTATGTTGCAACTAAATCGCCTTTGACAAATTTTACTTTTACCTCATCCTTTCTCATAATTAAACGTCCCGGTCGGAACTGTCCTCGCCGTTCCTCGTGCTGTGTCCCTACTCAGACATTTAGGGTGTTGACCGACCCCAACACTACGCCAGCCTATGTCTAATTTTGTTATCAGACTTGCCCATACCTTTCTACGGGTCCACTGTGGACGCGGTTACAGGCAATCGCGCCAAACTTTATGCATATGCCGGGACAAAGGCTACAATAATAATTATACACTATCACTCAGTCAATAGCAACTATTTTTTCACTCGTGCTAAAGTACGGACGATTTGCATGTTCTGGGGTAGTCATCCACATCCTCTGACACTTGCTAGGTTTTGGCTTTGGAGCCTGCAAATCAGTCAAGACAATATGACCGTCGAAGCCACCCGAACCATTCACATAATCAGTGGGCGCATTAAAACAAGTACCACCGCACATAACCCGTTCCCACTGTTTCCTTTCGCCCTTCTTCCATACGAAGATCAGGTCCTCATCCACCTCTGTATCAAAGGGGATAACTGTAAATTCAGCCAACTCTGATAACTTACTAAGTTCTGAAAAGAAAGACGCAAGCATTGAATCGCTGACGGAACCAGACTGATCAATACTGACAGCGACCTTGGCGACACGATTAGTTTTGCGCCCAGAATGAATGTAAGGATATCTACGGTTGATACGTTTAATGCTTGACGACTTGTTAGACCTCTGTGAAGTCTTAACAAAGTATCGAAGGACCTTACGCCAGTCAATCTTGGTCTGGATACCCTCCATAATTTTCTTACGACATTGTGCCGGTACTGACCCCCACGAGTTAGACTCAGCGCAATCCTGGGCAGACTTTTTGATAATATCTTTTAGTCTTTCCTTGGCCACTTGCTTAATGTCATCAGGTACTTCGTCCCATCCAGAGTGATCGTCTAGTGAATCTGGCAAGCCATCACCACCTTCACCCTCACCCTCACCTTCCGAATTTTTTGGCTTCGGTAAGGCGTTCATATACCATTCCGCAGACATTCCACGAGGTAGGTCTGTAAATGGCTCAACACCAGGGATACAAGCACCTTTTGGTAGGTGTTCAATGTGGCTATTGATTGCTAAATCGGTTGCAATATTCCACCGCTTTGTCATTTTACCATCGGGCAATCGTGACGTAACATGCAAGTACACAATGTGATAGAACTCGTGCTTTAAGACTGCGCGACGCTCATCATCGGTCAAGCCAGCAAAAAAATCTGGATTGTAAATCATCTCAAATTGTGCACTGTCTGGATTGATTTTAACACCAGCAGTCGGTATAGCAGTCGATGGAGACTTGTCAATCCTCCTTGAAATGGATGCAAAGAAAGGCTCATCCATTAGAAGCCTAGCCACATGCATATTAAGATCGAATTTTTTAGTCCCAGCTTGCATTTTAGTTATCTCCCGTTTCCTGCCCACCTAGAATTTCAACTAAGTAATCAACTACAGAACGATGACCATCATCGGTCTCTACGTTAGATTGGTGCAGTTTAATGGTATTGTTCAAGTGACCATTGCCAAGCACAGTCCACAGTTTCATCGCAACCTCACTAGGCAAGTCAATAAAGTACCTTGCAAGGTTATCCATCTCTTCCTGAGAAATTTCCTCGCTGAAAGAATTTGCCGCTTCAAATTTATCAATCAAAGCAGTATGATCATTTATACCAAAGTCTTTAACTTTTGTCAAGTCACCTTTAATTAAAATATCTTCTGGCGTAACTTGCCTGTCATAATTAGCAATGAAGTCGTTGAACGAAACGGCAGCCTCAAAACCAACGAAGGCAGCCGTAAGGTTAAACAAAGTCGTGCTAGACTCCTGTAACAAGTTAGCGCTAGACAAACATTCATCAAGCCTCTCCCACGAACGGCGACTGGGGTATACCTTATTAGGCTCAAAGTCGTCACTATGTTCTAGGTGGTTGCGATTCTGGTTAATAAAGTCCCAGACCTCTCCAGAGATACCACCTTCTTTAGCCCAAAGCAACCAGTCCTCAACGGTTGGCTCAATGTCAAAGACAGTCCAGCGATCCAACTCCGCAGGGTCCATCTCACCAACCTGGTACTGTTGGCCATGTTCACCGCCATTCACTGCAGCGAACACAATTGTGTCAGGGTGAAGAGTATAGCCATTCAACTTCCGACTATCCGTAAGCTCAAAGATACCCTGTCGTACCTCAATAGTTGCACGGTCAACCTCATCCAGGAAAAGGATAACAGGCTCATCACATGCTTGCTTGAACCAGTCTGGCGGATTAAAACGGGTAGACTCGCCTTCAACAGATGGCAAGCCAACCAAGTCACCCTCAGTCATCTGAGATGCACGACGCTCTACGACTGGTAACTTTACCTTGTCTGCATACTGATAAACAACTGTTGACTTACCGATACCGTGACGGCCACGGAGTAAAACAGGCTTTTGCACGTCCGTAACAAAGCCTACGATATTGACGAAAGTTTTGAAATCAACTGCCATGATGAATCTCCTATACTAATTAGCAGTTATTGGTTCGCTCAACTTCTAAAAACATTATTTCAAAATAAAAACTATTTGTCAAATAAAAATGAATTATTCAATAGTTTCAAGGTGTTATTACTTCATGATAGCATCATCTGGAATGTATTTAGCCAGTGTCATGT
>Ga0163109_10002879_pt1 | contig 13226 bp, 11 predicted proteins | sample CRUFie1St13metaG_FD_108704 | JGI IMG/M metagenome (GOLD analysis project Ga0163109, IMG submission 108704) | Marine microbial communities from the Costa Rica Dome - CRUD Field 142mm St13 metaG | ecosystem: Environmental > Aquatic > Marine > Oceanic > Photic zone | place: Costa Rica: the Eastern... | reverse complement strand
GAAAACATAAGGTGCTGATTTGAAATCTCATCCGCTTTATCAACATCTCCAGTTTTCGTGGCTTCGATAATTTCGACATGCTCAGCAAGCAATTGAGACATTCGGCCTCGGGCTTGCAATTGAAGCCGTCGGAATGGTCGTAGCCGGCGACCCAATGCCCGGGTCTCGCCTGTCAGAAAACTATTGATATAAGCGAATAGTTGTTCATGAAAATCTATACTACTGTCGAAGTATAAATCTCTATTGTCATATCTAGTAGCGTCCTCACAATAAGCCTTCGCATTTATTAATCCATCAAGCTACTCTTCACTGATCGGCTTAGCAGCAGGGGGCGCGCGCATACCCTCAAGATCGCTCAAAACTTCAAAAGTTTCGATTACTTTTCTAAACGCACGAGCGTTTTGGAAGCGTGCACGTTTCAGGATTTTGGTTGCGAGGCATGAACTGAAGAGTTGTAGCGACGCGACTCAAAAAGGGGTTCGGGATACCTGAAATCCTTCAGCTGGCAGGACCTCAACCTGTTTTGTGCCATCCTTTAATTAAGTAGTCGTAATTTATTCCTCAACCCCTTGAAAGACCGTGTTAGCGGCTCGATTACTGGTACTGGAAAACGTGTTGCATATTATTTTGTATACAACCTTTTTAGTGTACGTCAGTATGTGGTCCGTTATAAGTTATTAATGCGCAAGTTGCGACAACTTGCCACACTCGGCAGGAGCCAGTAATGAAAATAAAAACCTTTTTAACTGCGGCGGTCTCAACGTTTTTCGTTAGTTCGCTTGTGAATGCCACAGAGCTTCGTCTCTCTCATCAGTGGTCAACCAAAGATGTTCGCCACAAAGTGGCTGAAATAGTTGCCAATCACGTAAAAGAAGCTAACGTGGGTTTGGAAATAAAAATATTTCCGTCTAAGTCCCTTTTCAAACCTAAAGAGCAATACAAACCGTTGTCCCGGGGACAGTTGGATATGGTTGTGCTTCCATTGTCTTACGCCGGTGGTCAGCAGCCATCGTATAATCTTACCCTCATGCCGGGTCTAGTTAAGAACCACGATCACGCGGCGCGTCTGAATTATTCACCTTTCATGGATGCGATTCAGGAAAAGATGGCAGGCGATGATGTTATGGTTCTGGTTCATGGTTATTTAGCTGGTGGCTTTGTGGGTAAGGACAAGTGTGTGTCCCATCCTGACGACGTTAAGGGTCTGCAGATGAGGGCGGCTGGCAAGTCCTTTAATCAGTTACTGGCTGGGGCAGGTGCATCAATTGCATCGATGGCCTCCTCTGAGATCTATAATGCTATGCAGACAGGCGTACTCGATGGGGCCAATACCTCGTCATCATCATTCGTATCGTATCGAATTTACGAGCAAGTGAAGTGTTACACCCCAGCAGGCGCACAGGCACTATGGTTTATGTATCAGCCGTTGTTGATGAATAAGTCAACTTTTGACGGGCTCAATGCCGCTCAGAAGAAAGCGCTCCGCGCAGGCTCAAAGAAAGCCGAAGAGTACTACCTAGCTGAAGCAAAGAAGCAGGACGCTAACTCAGTCAAGGTCTATAAGGAAGCAGGCGTTCAAATCAAAGAGATGTCATCCTCAGAATTCAAAGCATGGCAAGATTTAGCTAAAAAGACTTCGTATAAAAAGTTTGTAGCTGACTATCCTGAAGGCCAGCGTTTTCTTGACCTCGCTTTAGCGGTCGACTAAACCGATAGCTCGGTCCGCTCTAGGGCCGAGCTCTTTCAAAAGGTTCGAAATATGAGGAGTTTCATATCCTCCGTGAATAGGCTTTCTACCGCGGTAGGCATTCTCGCGGCCATGATGGTGTTAGTCGCCGTCATCATCACATGTCAGATGATCTTCATTAGATATTTCTTGAATGGATCCACGTATTGGCATACCGAGGCCGTCGTCTATCTGATATTAGCTGCGACACTTCTAGGACTCCCTTACGTTCAAAAGTTGAAAGGTCACGTGAATGTGGAATTGGTACCGATGTTACTACCTCCACCCGCAAGGAAGCTTCTTATGATCTTAAGTTTCTTGGCGGCGATATTGGTTTTGGCCATCATGACCTATTATTCAGCAGATTTAGTGCATGTATCTTTTTCTAAGGGGTGGACATCAGAGACCGTATGGGGTCCACCCCTGTGGATTCCATACCTCACCATGCCGATCGGATTTGGTCTATTTGCATTGCAACTAACCTCCGATCTATTTGAGATTCTGCTTACCCCTGCAGAGAAAATAGTTATCGAAGGGAGCACTCACTGATGGATCCTTTGGTGCTTGGACTGTTGGTAGCGACTGTCACAATACTGATTCTATTTTCAGGGATTTCCGTAGCGAATGGACTTTTGGTGGTCTCCGCAATCTTTTTGCTCACCTTCGATGGTTTCCGATCGTTAGAGTTAATCCCCGAGGTATTGTTTGGGAAGCTCGATAATTTTGCGCTTCTGTCAATCCCCATGTTCATTTTGATGGGAGCCGCAATTGCCTCTACCCGAGCGGGCGCTGATCTTTACGAGGCACTGGATCGATGGCTGACTAGGGTTCCTGGGGGTTTAGTGGTCTCAAACCTTGGAGCTTGTGCTCTATTTGCAGCCATGTCTGGGTCTTCTCCAGCAACTTGTGCAGCTATAGGGAAGATGGGTATACCCGAGATGCGTAAACGAAACTTTCCGGACGGTGTGGCAGCCGGTTCTATTGCGGCAGGGGGGACGCTTGGAATCTTAATACCGCCATCGATAACCATGATCGTTTACGGAATCGCCACAGAGACCTCAATTGGACGTCTTTTTATCGCGGGTGTTCTTCCCGGACTTTTGCTTGTGGGTCTATTCATGGCTTGGTCCATTTTTGCCACTTGGAGACAAGGAGGAATAGACGCCCTAGCAGGCAGAACCTTCAGCTGGAAAGAAAAGTTTGAGGTCTTACCTCGGGTCGTTCCTTTCCTCCTTGTTATCTTGGGCGTTCTTTACGCGCTCTACGGAGGAGTGGCTACGCCGTCAGAGACAGCCGCTGTTGGAGCACTCTTGTGTCTAGGTTTGGCGATCGTGATCTACCGCATGACCGATTTAGGGACCATATGGCTCATGCTCCGAGATTCGACGAAAGAATCAGTAATGATTTTGTTTATTATTGCCGCTGCTGGCGTTTTTTCTTACATGTTGTCTAGTCTTTTTATTACTCAATCGATTGCAGCTTGGATCGGAACGCTCGAAGTTAATCGTTGGGTTTTGATGCTCTATATAAATATTTTTTTATTAGTAGCCGGCTTTTTCTTACCTCCCGTTGCCGTCATCTTGATGGCGGCACCCATTTTGATGCCGATCATCTTGGGGGCGGGTTTCGACCCTTATTGGTTTGCCGTGGTGCTTACCATTAACATGGAGATCGGATTAATCTCTCCGCCTGTTGGGTTAAATCTGTACGTTATTAACGGGATTGCCCCTGAGATACCTCTAAAGACAATTCTTAAAGGCTCATTGCCCTACGTTGCCTGTATGATAATAGCCATATTGATCCTCTGCTTATTCCCGGGCATCGCTACTTGGTTACCTGATGCGCTCATGGGGACTGCAGTTACATGATCAGATCCTTTAGAGTTGGTCAGATAGTTCCCAGTTCAAACGTGACGATGGAAAAAGAAATACCTGAGGTATTTCGTAACAGGGAAATACATTACGAAGAACGTTTCACCTTTCATTCGAGTCGGATGCGGATGAAGCAGGTGACCAAGGAAGAATTGGCCTCAATGGACCGTGATAGTGACAGATGTGCACTTGAATTATCGGATGCATCTGTGGACGTTATGGGTTATGCCTGTCTGGTGGCCATTATGTCAATGGGCCTTGGATATCATAGAGAAAGTGAAGCGCGCTTGGGCCAGATAACCCTTGATAATGGGTATCCTTGCCCCGTCGTGAGCTCTGCTGGTGCGTTGGTTGAAGGTCTAGCGACACTGAATGCAAAGCGGGTTGCTGTAATAGCTCCTTATCGAAAGCCTCTTACTGATTTAGTTTGTCGCTATATCGAGTCTGAAGGTTTTGAGGTGTTAGATGCAATAAGTCTAGAGATACCTGACAACCTTCAGGTCGCACGGCAAGATCCCATGGCGCCAGTTGACCTAGTAAATAGGCTAAACCTGTCTAACATCGATACGCTGATCGCATCAGCCTGCGTACAAATGCCCTCATTGCCAGCAGTTTCAGCGCTACAAGCTAAAACCGGTATACCAACACTCTCTGCATCTATCGCGACAAGCTATCGAATGCTGGAGGCTCTTGACTTAGAAACGAAAATGCCTGGATTTGGCGCACTCTTTGAATGAGAAAACGACGATGAGTGGTGGAATCAAGGGGTGGATTCAACAAGTGACCGATAGGGCACTCGATCTCTTAGATTTTAAATCTGAAGGAGTACTGCTCGATGATTTGATCGCGCATTGCCATGCAGTCCTGTCCAGACGTGGTGAGGCGACAGGCCTTGCCCTCGCTGGCTCTGTGGTGTCGTCTTGGCATGCATTGGACAAGGCTGATCATTTGGAATTTTTTAGTAGACTGATTGATGAATTCGGTCCCGATAGGGACCGTCTTGAACGTGCCATCAATCATTACCAGACTTCTCTTGATGAACTGTCAATAATGAACTTGCATCAAGCTGCTGAAGCAAATCGACAGGAATTATTTCGGCGAATAAACTCCGCGCCGAACGGACTACAAACTTTGATTTTGATGCGAGAAGAATTGAGTAAATTATTAGGCAACTATCCAGAGTTAAGGCCGATTGATCAAGACTTCGTTCATCTTTTTACATCCTGGTTTAACAAAGGCTTCCTTGAGTTGGAACGGATTAACTGGCAAACGTCGGCAACGGTGTTGGAGAAACTGATTCAATACGAATCGGTACATGAGATTCGGGGCTGGGATGATTTACGGCGAAGACTCGCGGAAGACCGGTTCTGTTTTGCGTATTTCCATCCTGTTATTCCTGATGAGCCTCTTATTTTTGTCGAAGTCGCACTTGTTCAGGGAGTGGCAGATGCGATTGCGCCACTCCTTGAGACGACTCCCGTTTCGCCAGTTAACGCAGATACCGCAGTATTTTATTCGATTAATAATTGCCAGCCTGGTCTCGCTGGGGTGAGTTTCGGTAATCTCCTCATCAAGCAGGTTGTATCTGTGCTACAAGCTGAACATCCGAACTTGAAGAATTTTGTAACGCTATCCCCCATTCCCGGTCTTCGCCAATGGCTTGAGTCCGACGGTCAGATATTCCTCGGCCAATTCAAGGAACCTGTGGATAAGCAAAAGTTGAAGCCAATCGTCGCGCAGTATCTTACCGACGGCAAAGGCCCAAAACTAAGAGATCCTGTAGCCAGGTTCCATTTGGGAAATGGTGCATCACTTGAGCGCATAAATGCGGACGCGGATCTGAGCGCCCGCGGTTTCGAGCAAAGTTTCGGTTTTATGGTCAATTACCGGTACGAGCTGGATCTTATTGTCAGTAATCACGAACAGCTCATGGAATCCGGGCAAATTGCGACCTCCAGAGAGGTCCAACAATTATTAAAAAAAACGTCAAGATCTCCCCTAAAGGAACTTCCGCATGCATAACGTCTTCGTTCCGATCCAATCCAATCTGAGCCAACAAGCTCAACAGACCGTTTTGACTATTCCGGGTGTGGCAAAGCTTAATGGTAGTGATCTTGATAGCCAGTCTGCGATTCTGGCCGCAGTGCTCAATGACTTGGGGGTCGAGCCGGGTGATCGTGTATCTGTACAGATCGAAAAAGGCCAGATGAATGTGGTCCTTTATCTAGCTGTATTGCGCGCTGGGGCAGTATATCTACCGTTGAACTCTGCCTATACCAATGCAGAGATCGAATACTTCTTAACCGATGCGGAGCCAAAGGTACATGTGTGTTCGAGAGATCGAGCAGAACATGCTGAGGCTTTAAAAGACAGTTTTACAGAGCTTGAAGTTCTGACTTTAGACAATGAAAGCGGTTCTTTATTCGATTTGTTTGTAGAAGCAAAATTAGCGGGCAAAGCTCTTGAGAAGATTACGCCTCGCGCGGCTGATGATCTTGCTTCGATAATTTATACGTCTGGAACAACCGGCAGGCCCAAGGGTGCCATGATTACCCATAACAACTTGCTTTCAAACGCTGAGATGCTAACTCAGGCGTGGGCTTACAGTGCTAATGATACGCTTTTGCACGCTCTGCCATTGTTCCATGTACACGGTCTATTCGTAGCACTAAATCTGGCTCTAATAAATGGCGGGCCTATTATAATGTTGCCGAAATTTGATTTGGACGGTGTTCTTTCGGTTATGCGGGAGGCGACTGTCATGATGGGTGTTCCTACCTACTACACTCGGTTACTCAGTGATCGACGTTTTAATCAAGAGATTGGCGGTCACATGCGTTTGTTCATTTCGGGTTCGGCGCCTTTGTTAGTTGAGACGTCCGATGAGTTCTTCGACCGGACAGGGCAGCGGATTCTCGAACGGTACGGCATGACTGAGACCGGTATGAGTTGCTCTAACCCTCTGCATGGTGAGCGCAGAGCTGGCTCCGTTGGACCGCCGTTACCGGGAGTCGAGGTGAGAATTGTGGGAGACGATGCAACCGAGGTACCGAAGGGTGCTATTGGCTCTTTGGAGGTAAAAGGAGATCATGTTTTTAAAGGTTATTGGGGACTGCCAAAAAAAACAGCAGCCGAGTTCAACGGTGAATGGTTTATTACCGGTGACGTTGCTACGCTCTCGGAGGACGGTTACGTGTCGATCGTCGGGCGAGGCAAAGACCTAATTATTTCGGGTGGTTTAAATATTTATCCAAAAGAAATTGAAGATGTACTGAACGATCAGAAAGGTGTCGTGGAGAGCGCTGTGGTAGGTGTCCCACACTCTGATTTTGGTGAAGGTATCGTCGCTATATTGGTTGGTGAGAGCGCACTCGATATGGGTTCCCTTGAGGTTGCTTGTCGAGAGAAGTTAGCCGGTTTTAAAGTCCCTCGCCGGTGGATTCAGCTTGAGGCCCTGCCAAGAAATACTATGGGTAAGGTCCAGAAAAATCTGTTGCGAGGCCAATATGCCGATAGTTTTACCTAAGAGCTCGTTGCTAGTTCTTTCGCACCGTTGGGCTGATGAAAGTTAGCTATAGTGTTCAGGTACTCTTACCTTTGAATTCCCCGCAGAGACAAGCAGATTGGATAAGTTGAGAGCCAAAGCAAAGGCAGGGCGGACATTATTCGTCGAGGAATGATCGTAAGTGATCGGACCGACTTGGGTGTCTGAGTTTGCGGAGGGCTTTTGCCTCGATTTGACGGATCCGCTCACGGGTGACGTCAAATTGTTTACCCACTTCCTCAAGTGTGTGGTCTGTGTTCATATCAATACCAAAACGCATTCGCAGGACCTTCGCCTCTCTGGCTGTCAGACTTGCCAAAACTTGACGTGTTGACTCCGTTAAGCCCTCAACCGTGGCGGAATCGACAGGTGATGAGATCGTTGTATCCTCTATGAAGTCACCAAGCGAGCTATCTTCGTCATCACCAATTGGGGTTTCCATTGAAATTGGCTCTTTTGCGATTTTTAGAACCTTTCGTACTTTATCCTCGGGCATTTCCATACGTTCGCCAAGCTCTTCAGGTGTTGGCTCTCTCCCCATTTCCTGGAGCATTTGACGGCTAATGCGGTTGAGCTTATTGATCGTCTCGATCATGTGAACCGGAATACGAATTGTACGCGCTTGATCGGCTATAGAGCGGGTTATCGCCTGGCGAATCCACCAAGTTGCGTAGGTCGAAAACTTGTAACCACGACGATATTCGAACTTGTCGACCGCTTTCATTAATCCAATGTTTCCCTCTTGTATGAGGTCTAAGAACTGCAAGCCTCGATTTGTGTATTTTTTTGCAATCGATATAACTAGTCGAAGATTCGCCTCAACCATATCTTTCTTCGCGCGCCGCGCTTTCGCTTCGCCCATCGAGAGACGACGATTGATATCCCGCAGCTCTGGTATCGTAACGCCAACGCCTTCAGCAACTGACTGAAGTCTTGCTTGGCAACGTTGTACTTCTGGAACCACTATTTCTAATTTCTCAGACTTCTTTGCACTGGCGAGCCCCGGAATCCACTCGAAATTTGTCTCATTGCCGTGCCATTGTTTTATAAAAATTTTTCGATCAAGCTTTCCTTGTTTGGTGCACAGTCGCAGGATTTCACGCTCTTGATTTCGAATAGAATCGAGGACAGAGCGGAACTCAAAACAGAGTTCGTCAAACAGCCTTGGGGTAAGTTTCAATGACGAAAAAACATCACCAATTGCCGTGAGCGCTTCCTTACCTTCCTTGGAATTGCGTCCCTTTTTGGTGATCACTTTTTCGGCTTTAGCGAGGTTTACACGGAGAGTTTCGAATCGTGCTTTCACCTCTTCAGGATCTGGTCCTGTATCCCCTTCTTCATCATCTGAGTCTTCAGTATCGTGTTCTGCAGTGGAATCCTCGAAGTCCTTATCATTCACCGCTTCAGTTGAATCAACTGACCCTGTTACTCCGTCTTCTGGATCGGGGTCCAAGAACCCAGCTAATAAGTCAGATATTCGGCCTTCTTCTATTTGAATACGATCATAGGTAGCCAGAACTGACTCGACGATTCCTGGATAGTAGGCCATGGCTTGCATGACTTCGCGAATACCTTCCTCAATTCGCTTGGCAATGATTATCTCGCCTTCGCGCGTCAGTAGTTCGACAGTACCCATTTCTCGCATGTACATTCGAACAGGATCGGTGGTTCTACCAACATCGTTCTCAACAGATGCAAGTGCGGCTGCTGCCTCTTCCGCAGCTGAGTCGTCTGTGGCATTTGAATTTTCGCCAAGGAGAAGTTGATCATCGTCTGGCGCTTCCTCACCGACGGAGATTCCCATATCTCCAATCATGCGGATGATATCTTCGACTTGATCAGGGTCCGCGATTTCTTCTGGAAGGTGATCGTTGACTTCAGCGTAGGTCAGGTATCCCTGTTCCTTACCTTTGGCGATCAGGTCTTTCAGCCGCGATTGACGCTGTTCGGTTTGTGTAAGCTCGTGATCTAACGATTTTTCTGCCATCAATTGACCTAGGGAGACTGTAATGAGAGCGGCCGTGGAGTATACACGTATTTGATTGTTCCTTTCACTATTTTTTATGTGCCGAGAGGGCCTGATGCAAGTCTTTGGCAGAAATTTTTCCTTGTTTGGCATCGTCGGCTAAAAGTCGCATGGATTCGGTGAGAAGCTGTTTCTTCAATTGGGTGACTCCGTCTTCAAACTCTGCGCCATACGAACTTTCGCTGAATAATGCTGATCGACTTAATAGTTTAGATAGTAATCTACCGACGTCTGTTCCACTGAAGTGCCCCATCAAACTGGCGGTGCTTGGATTATTTTTATTCTTTACCCAATTCATGACTTGTGCCAAGGCTTGGATATTTATCAATCGGCTTCGCTTGGAGATTTCTAGAGTTTCAGAGCATAAATCTGGCTTTTGCAGCAGTAACCACAGCAGCCGGTTACTGAGAGGTTCGGGTTTACTGGGATCGGGGAACTCTATAGCCGGACTATCTGTCTGTAGCTCTTCAAAATTGATCGGTGCATCTGCGTTTTCTCTAAATTCCTGATCTTTGGGTTCCGAATCGAAGCTTACAGACTCGAACCTCGCCGATTTTGATGCATATGATCCTCCTGAATCCACGATATTTTCCGATGTTGGCCTGTTTAAGGGCTGTTGCATGGATAGATCTTGCAATCGCGCATCAAGATCAGAGCGCCGTGTTCCTGATAGCTTGCCCAGGGTATCCAGCATGAGCGATCTATAAATGCTGGTTGGGATTTTTGCGATTTTGGGTAGCGCGAGTGCGGTAAGGCGGGCACGGCCATCAAGCTTGCTTAGATCCACATCATCAGACAGTAATCGAATCAAAGCCTCAGATGCGGGAAGAGCATCGTTCAATCTAGCAAGGAAGACGTCGGTTCCCTCGTTTCGAACTAGGGAATCAGGGTCATGGCCATCAGGTAAAAATAAAAAGCGGATACTGAAATCATCATTCAAAAAAGAAAGCATCGTATCGATTGCTCTCTTGGCAGCTGTCCGTCCGGCTTGATCACCGTCAAAGCAAACAATGACCTGCCCAGTTTGCCTACTGAGTCGATCTAAATGTTGTCCGGTGAGCGCAGTACCAAGCGTTGCGACCGCGAATTCAATACCATATTGGGCCAGAGAGACAACATCCATATAACCTTCAACGACCAGAACGCGATCGAGAGAGCGACATGCCTGTCGAGCCTCATAGAGTCCGTATAACGTTTCGCTTTTATGAAATAGTTTGGTTTCAGGGCTATTTAAGTATTTGGGCTTACTGTCATCCAAAACACGCCCGCCAAAAGCTATCGTACGTCCCCTAATGTCCCGGATCGGAAACATGACACGCCCACGAAACCGATCATATTCTCGACCTTGTTGGTTAGAGGCTGTTAGGCCACATTCGAGGAGTTGCTTTTTCGCTGTTGTATTAACCCCCAATTGATTGATTAAAAAGCTCCAACCACTGGGCGCGAAGCCGAGCCCAAACCGGTGTGCAATGGTGCCGGTGAGTCCGCGTTCTTTGAGATAATTCACTGCTTGTTCGCGATCTGGATGAGATTTCAGGGCTTTTCGGAACGCAAGATCGGCGTCTTTGATCAGCGCATAGACGGCTTGGCGACGAGCAGCGTCTTGATCTGCCGCTTCTGTTGGTACCTCGAGACCTGCGAGAGACGCTAAGCTTTCTATTGCGCTAATAAAATCGATTTTATCAAATTCCATGACAAACGTAATTAGACCGCCGGAAGCGCCACAGCCAAAGCAGTGATAGACCTGTTTGTCAGGATTAACAGAAAATGAGGGCGATGAGTCGTCATGAAAAGGACATCTTCCGTGGTATTCGCGTCCTGATTTTTTCAGCGGCACTCTTGCGCTGATCACATCTAAGATATTGACCCGCTCATTGAGTGTCTCGATAAAAGAATCCGGAATTCGTCCCGCCACATTTCATCCAAAAACTGAGTTCAGCCAAGAGAGTGTATCTGAAAATTTTACCTTAGGATTTACCCCAGACGACTTTTGACAAGCTTGCTGACGACTTGCATGTCGGCTCGTCCTTGCAACTGCGGTTTCAGTTGCCCCATGACTATCCCTATCCCCTGTGGCCCTGAAGCGTCTGTTGTGGTAATCACTTGGTCGACGAGTGAAATAATTTCGGTTTCAGATAATTGTGCAGGAAGGAACTCTTTTAATAGCTTAAGTTCGGCAAGTTCTATATCCGCTAAATCTTGTCGCCCGCCGTCTGTAAATTGCTTGGCAGCGTCACGCCGTTGCTTGGACATCTTGTCGATAATCACCAAGCACCGCGCGTCATCAACATCAATTCGTTCATCCACTTCAACACGCTTGATCTCAGCAAGGGCCATACGAATAACGCCCAACCGAAATTTTTCTTTCGCCCTCATAGCGTCTTTCATAGCTGCGGTGAGGGTGTCTTTGAGCGTGTCCACGCGAACAAGTCAGCGCTCAGTAGAGGCGTTCAAACTTTTTAGTCTCGCGAGACACCTTTTTTAGATGCCGCTTCACGGCCGCTGCTGCTGCACGCTTGCGCAGAGTTGTTGGCTTTTCGTAGCATTCGCGACGACGGACTTCTGATAAAACGCCAGCTTTTTCGCAGGCGCGTTTGAACCTGCGAAGCGCGACGTCAAATGGCTCGTTGTCTTTGATTTTTACCGCAGGCATTAGTCGTCACCTATTTTTAAGTTTAATTGGTTTTGTTTTTGGCATTTCTGCCAAGGGCGCGAGATAATATCAGCGTAGAGTGGAAAAGGGAACTGTATGCGTGTCTTAGGCATCGAAACTTCGTGCGATGAGACTGGGATCGCAATTTATTCCAGCGAGGATGGACTTCTTGCTCACCGAGTTCATAGCCAGATTGATGTGCATGCCATTTATGGTGGTGTCGTTCCAGAGCTTGCGTCGAGAGATCACGTTCGATATCTGCGTCCTCTCGTCGACGAGACGATTGAAGCCTCTGGTGTGTTGCTAGCAGATCTTGATGCTGTTGCTTATACAACGGGGCCTGGTCTTCTTGGTGCATTATTGGTCGGTTCGACATTTGCAAAAACACTCGCATTCTCGATTAACTGCCCTGCGCTGGGTGTCCACCATATGGAGGGTCACTTGCTTGCTCCATTGATGGAGACGCCGGATTTACCGTTACCTTTTGTTGCGCTACTGGTCAGTGGTGGGCATTCCCAATTGATTTTTGTTCGAGCGATTGGGGACTATGTGTTGTTAGGTACGACCTTGGATGATGCGGCGGGGGAGGCGTTCGATAAAACTGCTAAGGTATTAGAACTTGGATATCCTGGTGGTCCAAGAATTGCCGCACTTGCTAATTTTGGTGACCCGAAACGTTTTGCATTTACTCGCCCTATGACAGATCGTCCCGGCTGTGACTTGAGTTTTTCGGGATTGAAGACACAGGTTCTTATGGAGGCTCGCCGATTGTTTAAGAGTGGAAACTTGGACGAACAGTGCAAGGCAGATTTGGCTGCGAGCTTCCAGCAAGCGGTGGTAGATACTTTGGTGTTGAAATGCACGCGCGCTCTTCAAAGCACAGGTGCGAGAGCTCTTGTAATGTCAGGAGGTGTTAGTTCGAATCAATTATTAAGAGCCTCGCTGAAATCATTGGAATCTAATGGCGTGCAGGTTGCGTATCCTGCTCCTGAATTTTGTACCGATAACGGAGCGATGATCGCCTTTGCCGGATTGACGCGACTGAGTCATGGACAAAGAGACACGTCGCTTTCAATTACGATTCGCCCACGCTGGCGATTGAGTGAATTACCGAGGGTGTCGTAATGGATTCTATTTATGTTTCGCGACTTCCACTGCTGTCATTAGTGGGAGTGTATTTAAAAGAGAAGGAATCCCCCCAACCGTTGTATTTGGATTTGGAGATCAAGCTCTCGCTCGAAGAAGCTGCCGATTCAGATAATCTTGATGATACGCTTGACTATTCCACGCTTTGTCAAAATCTCCAGGCCGCCGCCGCGGGGGTTCATTGTAATTTGATCGAGAGACGATTAACCGATCTGCTTGAGATCGTGTTGAGGGACTCTCGGGTAGATGAAGTCAGAGGT
>Ga0163109_10002878_pt1 | contig 13231 bp, 11 predicted proteins | sample CRUFie1St13metaG_FD_108704 | JGI IMG/M metagenome (GOLD analysis project Ga0163109, IMG submission 108704) | Marine microbial communities from the Costa Rica Dome - CRUD Field 142mm St13 metaG | ecosystem: Environmental > Aquatic > Marine > Oceanic > Photic zone | place: Costa Rica: the Eastern... | reverse complement strand
TGAGATCGGCGCTGGCATCGCTGCTTGCATCAGGATCCGCGCCATCGTCCGAATCTGCCAGGCCGCCTTCGTCGATCCGCGCCATGTCCAGCGCCGGCTCAAGCATGTCCAGTAGCGGCGCGTCCTTGCGCCCTTCGTTGAAGTGAGCCTTGGTTGCAGACTGGTTCCAGCGATAGCCGCACTCGGTGCACCGGACCTTGCGGGCGCCGTCCGAGAAGTGGATCTCAGGCACCTCGTACTGGGTTCCGCAGTTCGGGCAATCGACGCGCATGCCTTAGGTCTGACCTTTCAACCCGATGGGGCGCTCTGACGGCGCGCCCAAAGCGCCCGCTTCTCTGGCGCATTACCGAGGCCACAGTTTAGCCCAGGACAGCGAAAAACTGGAGGGCATCAAATCGGCGCTGGCTTTGGACAAGGGGAATAGATTATTTATGCCAGCGACCACAGCTAAAATTCGATCCAAAGGGCAAAATTCGTGATTCGCATGGATCAGATCAGTGTGGACTTCCCCGCCCGCTCAGGCGTGCTGCAGGATGTATCGCTGCAGGTGCCCAGTGGCGGCTTCCGCTTTGTCACCGGCGCCAGCGGCGCGGGCAAGACCACCCTGCTGCGGTTGATGTTTCTCGGCATCCAGCCCAGCCAGGGGCGGCTGGAGATCTTCGGCCGGGACACCCGCAAGCTGACCCGCGACCAGAAAGCGCTGGTCCGCTCGCGCCTCGGCGTGGTGTTCCAGGACTTCCGCCTGATCGACCATATGAGCGTCTATGACAACGTCGCCCTGCCGCTGCGGGTTTCAGGCAAGGCGCGGAAGGGTGACCGGGACTACGTCCATGAATTGCTGCACTGGGTCGGCCTGGGTGAGCACGCCGATGTCAGACCCGAGCAGCTCAGCGGCGGTCAGAAGCAGCGGGTCGCCATCGCCCGCGCGGTGATCAATCGCCCCAATCTGCTGCTCGCCGATGAGCCGACCGGCAATGTCGACGACGGGATCGGCATCAAGCTCATGCGCCTGCTCGAAGAGCTCAACAAGCTGGGCACCACAGTGGTGGTCGCGACCCACAGCGGTGCACTGCTGGAGCGCTTCGATTATCCGGCCATCCACCTCGAAGGCGGTCGGGTTCAAGCGGCAGGCCAGCCGGGGGTGGCGCCATGACCCGGCAACCAACTCAGCCACCGCCAAGCACGGCGGCAGCGACCGCGACGCCCGATGCAAAGTCCGGGGCAAAGTCCCGGGTTCCCCCCGCTGCGCCTCACGAACCGCTGCTGATCTTTCGCGGGCAGGCCGTGGCCCGGCTGCTGCCGGTCCTGCTCGGGTTGATGAGCCTGCTGGCCGTGTTCTTCGTGCTGCAGTCGATGCAGCGCCTGTTCGTCATTCAGTCGGCGCTGCGCGTCGCTGACAGCGAGCTGACCGTGATCGTACCGACCGCGCCCGGCCTGCCCGATACCGCGGAAGACCCGGCACTGAGACGGGCGCTTGACGTGCTCGAAGCCACGGTGGGCCTGACCCGCATCCGGACCCTCGACGAGGCCGCCACCCGTCGCCTGATCGGCGATACGCTGGAGGCGGGCCTGAGCGCACAGGTGCCACTGCCCGCGGTCATCACCCTCGGTCGAACCCCCCGGGTCGAGGTCTCCATGACCGAACTGCGCCGGGCGCTCGAACGCGCCGCACCGGGCAGCGTGCTGGATGACAACGCCGCCTTGCGCAGCCAGCTCAGCGCCCAGCGGCTGGCGGAAGCCGGCAGCACTGCGGCGCTGCTGGCCGTGCTGCTGCTGGTGGTGTCGGCGACCACGGTTCTCACCATCAGCCAGTCGATGGACCTGCAGGCGCCGGTTATCGAAGTCCTGCTCATGTCCGGGGCGCCGGACCGGTTGATCATCCGCCAGTTCACCGGTTTCGTGTGGCGGTTGGCGCTGCTGGGGGCCGGGCTGGGCGCCGGGACGGGCTGCGGGCTGCAGCTGCTGCTCTGGCTGCGATCCCCGGCGTCGGATCCGGTGTTGACGGCCACGCTGCTGCCCGCGCTGGTGCTGGTCGCAGTCATCATTCTTGCCCTGATCGTGCTGCTTGCCACTGTGACCACGCGGTGGCGTGTCGCCGGAAAATTGCGGCAGACCTTCTGAGCCTGTGAATGGAAGGCTTGAACCCATCTGCGAGCGCGCTACCCTCTCGCCCGGGGCCGGGTGCTACCGTCTCGTGTCCGACCCTGTTCCCTCGTCCGCTGCGGGTTCGCCCGTTCCCTGCTTGCCCGCCCACACTCAAACACCCGCCCGCCCGCCCGCCCGCCTGCTTGCTGGCACGGGCGCCGTTAAGGAAAAACCGTCCACGATGATGTCACTGCGTTCGACCATGGCGAAACTCGCCGGCTATGCCTGGACAGGGATCATGGGAGCCATCGGCTGGCCGGTGGTGTTCTTCGGCAAGGGCGCGACGCTGGCCTTTGGCCTGTTCTGGGCGCGCGGAGTCCTGTTCATCTCCCGCTTTTTCGCCGGAGTGCGCTGGCAGGTGACAGGGCTGGAGAACCTGCCGGAAGGCCCGTTCATCCTCGCCTCCAAGCACCAGTCGTTCTTCGACACCGTGGTCTGGAGCCAGCTCATCCCCAACGCCGCCTACGTGATGAAGGAAGAGCTGCTGAGCCAGCCCATCTTCGGCTGGTTCATCCGCCATATCGACGTGGTCGCACTGGACCGGAAAGCCGGGCTGTCTTCGCTGAAAAAGCTGCTGGTGGACTCGCAGGCCAAGGCAGACCAAGGCCTGCCCGTGGTAATCTTCCCTGAAGGCACACGCACCCGGCCGGGTGAGCGCGGACGCTACCACCCGGGCGTCGCCGCCATGTACGAGAAGCTGAACCTGCCCGTGGTGCCCGTGGGTACCGACAGCGGCGTGTTCTGGGATCAGGGTCTCAAAGGCCTGAAGCAGGGCGTCATCACCGTCGCCATCCAGCCTGCCATCCAGCCCGGCCTCGATAAACGCGCTTTCCTCACCGAGGTTTCGGAGTGCATCGAAACCTCGTCCCTGTCGCTGTTCGAGCAGGCACAGATCGCGGGCTGATACCCGCCGTCGATCCCCATCAGTGCGGCGAAAGTCGAGGTCGACCGAACGCCGGTCACCCGCCACGATTGCACGCAATTTGTTTCATAATCCATCTACATTTCAGGGCTAGGGTGTAGTAGGTCTGGAGCCGCAAGCCGGTCACCGGATGACCCGACCGCAGACCCCTATCATTGGGGCCGCTTTGGAGGATTTGATTTGCTGCGCTTCAATCGTCTCCGCGCGCGTGCCACTGCGTGCCTCTCCGCCCTGTGTCTGGCAGTCACGCCGCTGGTTCTGGGGGCGGGCCTGTCGCTGGCCCCGTCGATGGCGCAGGCGCAGTCCGCTTCGTCCCCGGCAACCGCTCAGGCGCTGATCACCGGTGAGCTCGGACACACCTTTGGCCTGCTCGGCCCGCTGCCGCTAGACGCAGCCTCAGTCACCGAAGACGCCGGGGGCGGGGTGTTGGCCCAAGTCACCCTATTCGGCCGGCCCGTTGGCACGCTGGCCGTGGATGCTGCGCCCTCGGGCGACGGGCTGTGGACCGTGGCCAGCCGCGACTGGCGCGCGGGAGAAGACCTCGATGCCAACGCCGGCGCTGCTTCAGACAGCTGGCAGCTGCAGGGGCTCTGGGACCAGCGCATCCGCGGCTATCAGCAGCTCGACTACCGGGTGCAGGGTCTGACTCTGCGGACAGCGCAGGGCGGCGAGTTCAACATCGATGAGCTGAGCATGGTCGCAGACCCGGCCGGCTACCGCGTGCAGGTGCGGGGGCTGCGCGTCTCCGGCGGCACCGCGCCCGCGAACGAGGGCGACCCCGACACCTCGGCGGGCTTCACGATCGGTGAACTGCGCTACCAGAGCCAGTGGCAGGGTGGGGCGCCCGGGTCGGCCTACGCCAGCCTCGGCCGCGCCTTTGACTATCGCTTTCTGAAGGCCATTGATAACGGTGGCGAAGCCCTGATCGCCGCGACGATGGCGCATCTGCGGGCGCTGTACCTGCCCGCTTCGGCATCGCGTACAGACCTCGAGATCCGCGACCTCGGCCTGTCCGTTGGCGCGCTTGGCCTGACTGTGCAGATCGACCGGCTGACCCTGCCCGCCGGGTCTGAGGGCGACGCGCTTAAAGCGCAGGACCTGCAGCTGACCATGGACGGCTTGGAGATTCAGCGGCGAGAAGACTTCGCCAGTCTCAATCAGGCGCAGTTGAGCCTGAACCTTGCCGAGGCTGATGTCGCCGCCTTCACCGGTGCGCTCGCCACCCTGTTCACCGAAGCAGAACCGGGGAGCAGCTGGTCGGTGCTGGCTGATGTCTTCCTGTTCTTCAGCAGCCTGCGGGTCGAGGGCTCGGTCAGCGGCATGGTATTCACGCTGCCCGACCGGTTGTTCTCCCTGACCATGGCAGAGGCTGCAGGCAGCCTGCAGCTCAGCGACATGCGGCTGGATGGCGCCGGGGTGACCCTGCAGGTACGGGCCGACGGCATCGACCTCAGTGCCTTGCCGTCCGAAGCAGGGATCGAGCCTGATCCGATCGTTGTCCCGGCCGTGGTGCCGGTGCTGGGCGGGCGCCTCGTGCGCTTCGACCCGCTGTCACAGAGCCTTGTGCCGTCACAGCTCAGCACCACGGTGGACATTACCGCCCTGCCCATGGCCAACCTGCGCGAAACCCTCGGCAGCCTGCCGCGGGCCGGGTCGGTGCAGGACCCCCGCACGCTGCTCCGTTCGCTGGCAACCGGCGCGCTGGGCATGATCACACCCTTCCTGATCCAGCCGCCCATGGTTGCGGTCAGCGACACCGTGGCGACGGCCGAAGACTTCAGCATGAGTCTGGAGGGCACCCATCAGGTCATGCCGATCCCGCCGCTGTTCGGGTTCGGCAGCTTTGTTGCCAATATCAGTGGGCTGGACGCCGTAAGCCGTCGCGCGGAGCAAACCGCCGCTGATGCCGAAGCTTCAGGGGGTGAAGACGCGCAGGGCATGCAGGAATACGGCAAGCAAATCGCCGGCTGGGCCAGCCGTCTGGGCGACTTTGGCGCTGCTTCGGGCAACGACCAGCGCCGCTACGCGCTTGAACTCACCCAACTGGGGGAGATCATCCTCAACGGGGACATTATCGCCCCGCAATAGACTTTATGTGAACCGAGACTGGAAACTCGCGGGGAATCGGGACATTCTGTCACGCCTAGATCCAACCAGTGTTCAGCGACGCGGGGTTTAGCCTCTGGTCGCTGTCAGGGCAAAGAGGCGACCATGCGCGAGTTCAAATCAGGGCTTATCTCTTCGGACAAACTGCTGAAATCACGGCTTTTCAACCGGATCAAACACCGCTGTTTCGCGGGCCTGAAGACCCTATTCACCCTCGCTGGACTGACGCTGGCGCTGGCGCTGGCGCCGGTGACCGCGCAGGCCCAGTCGACCGACGAGGGCCTGAGCGAAGGTTCGGTCTCGTCCCTGCTCAGTCAGGTGCAGGAACGGCCGATCTCCCTGTTCCTCGGCCTGCCGGTTGTCACTGACGGCTTCGAGGTCTTCGACCCCGACGGCAAGGGCGAGACCTTCGAAATCACCGCGACCAATGCCCAGTTTGCCGGTCAGGCGCTGGGCGATCTGGTCTTTGCCGGTGTGGCCGACGACCACAGCCTGTCGCTCAGCCTCGACCTGCTGCCCGTCGCACAGTTCTACTGGACCGACCGCCCGAGCGTGATCGACGCCGAAGCCCTGACGCTCGAAGTCTCGATCGACCAGCGCACGGCCAACTTCGAGCGCATTGCCCTCGCTGGCAGCAACCTGCGCTTTGCCGATGCCTCAGACCCGGAAGCCAGTTTTTTCGGCTTGGACAGCCTCAGCCTGTCCATTGACGATGCGGAGGGAAAGGAGCGGCTGCTGGCGGATATCGACCTGCAGGGGGCAGTGTTCCAAATCGAAGGGGAGCGGCTGCTTGATATCGAAAGCCTCTCCGGTGCCTTTCAGTCACCGCGCGCGCGGGGGAAATTCCTGCACGAGGAGCTGAACTACGGGATGACCACCTCGATGCTGGTGCTGGCGGGTCTGATCGACCCCGTGCTGATCGTGCCGGACCTGCTCGAACGCTGGGCGCCGCTGTTCGAACAGACCCCGATCGACCTCGACAGCAGCCTGACGCTCGGCCCGGTTCAGCTGCGACGCTACAACTTTGCCGGCAACGATATCTATGTCGATCTCAGCGGTATGACGCTGGAATCCGTCTTCGACGCCGCGTCTAACGACAGTCTTGCACGCTTCGACATTGGCAGCGGCAGCGTCGGGCTGATGGCCTTCGGCAGCGACGACACCTTTGAGCTGGCTTCCTTCGAAGGCGGTCGTCTGGATGCATCCACGCTGCAGACGGCGGGCACCGACAGCCGCTTCATCGCGGAGATCATGCGGGCGCTGGCCGGTGATATCCGCACCGCTGTCGCAGCGGGCGGTGAAGGCGATCCCCTGGCGGCTCTGACCCCCGCCCTTATCCGGCACGGCGCTGCCTTGCTCGACGGCGCGCTGGAACAGCTGGAGCGGACCGAGCAGTCGCTGTCTCTCGCTGGCCTCAGCGTCGCGGTCTCTCCCGAGCCGGGCGCGCCGCGCGTGTCGCTGGACGAGGCGCTGCTGTCCTCGGTTGTCGACTACAGCGGTGATCAGGATGTGCAGGAGACCATCTTTGCCCTGCGTGGCCTGTTCGGTGACGTGGCCGGGCTTGGCTGGGGCGGGCGCATCGGCGGCTTCGAGCTGCGTTCGGTCAACAGCAACGTGCTGACGGTGTTCCGCGACATCCTCAGCGGGCTGGTGGTCGAGCAGGTCAGCATGGGTGATGGCATCCGGCTGGCGCTGGCGACGTACCTGCCAAGCCTGTCTGTGGCGATCACGGATGTCGAGATTGCGGGCGCGCTGCCCGGTGGTGATGCCGGGTTTGACGTGCAGCTGGGCAAGTTCGGGCTGGGCTTCGAAACCAGCAATCTCGCCTCTGACCGGGCCCGGCTGGGTCTGTTGCTTGAGCAATCGGAGCTGAACCTTGACCTCCGCGGCGACTGGGACCTCGACCCCACCATGCTGGCGCTGTTCCTCGGCGAGGGCGATGCGCCGGGCCTGCTGCCGCAGGATATCCGGCTGGAAGCCGGGATCGAGCGAATTCCGATGGAGCAGGTGCTGACCATTGCCGACACCATCCTGCTGCCCGTCAGCGATCTGACGCAGGCGGCCGATCTGGATATTCAGGCGCTCACCATGTCCGGCTTCGCGCTGGTTTCTCCGTTCTTCTCCTCACCGCCGTCGCTGGTGGTGGCACCGTCCTACGTGCGCGGTGGTCTGGTTGGCGCCGAAGCTGCGGGTGAGGTCGTGATCAGCCCGCTGGCTGAACCCAACTTCGGCGAAGGACAGATCGACCTGCGCGTGACCGGGCTGGGCGCGTTGAAACAAATGGTGGAAGGCCAGATGGAGGCACTCAGCGGGGATGATTCGGACGAGGCCCGCTCCACGCTCGACCTGCTGTCGCAGCTGGTGGGACTGAGCATGCTGATGGACAGCCTCGGCATTCCCGCCGAGGACGAAGACGCGCTCGATTTCGTGATCGAAGTCCCCTTGGGTGCCCCCATCAACGTCAATGGCTATCTGGTGGGTGGAAACTGACCGAAGCCCGGTTGTGTCTCGGGGTTGGCTGCCGCATGGCCGACCGCTGAGCGCTGCGGCGGCGGTCCGGCTTTCCCCCGCCGTCGTTTCGGGCTAACGAAGGGTCTATGACGTCCCAACCCCAATCCCCGCTTGACGCCTACGAAAGCGCGCTTGCGTCCGGTGAACTCCGGCCACAGGTCGCGCAGCGTCGTGCCGTCGAAGCGCTCGAAGACCTGTACCGCGAGCTTTCTCTGCCGCCGGCGATCCAGAAGCGGCGCCGGGACGCAGCGGCGCGGGCACGGCGGCAGGGCGCGACCGCCACGGCGTCGCAACAGCCGGTGCGGCGTGGCGGCTTGCCCGGCTGGCTCGCCGCCCTGTTCGGGGGTGGTCGCGGCGGCGACGGCGGGAGTGCAGAGGACGAGGCGCTGGCCCGGGAAGCAACCTTCGCCCGCAGTCTTTACCTCTTCGGCCCGGTCGGGCGCGGCAAAACCACGGCCATGGACCTGTTCTACGAGGCACTGGGGCCGAAGAAGGCGCAGCGCCGCCACTTCCACGAGTTCATGAGCGAGCTGCACGCGGATATCCATGCCCGCCGGGAAAAGGGCGACGCGAGGGGTGACACGGCTGCGCGGTTCGCCCGGGCGCAGGCCAAGCGCGCCAAGGTGCTGTGCTTTGACGAATTCTTCGTCAACAACATCGCCGATGCGACCCTGCTCGGCCGTGTCCTGACCGTGCTGATCGACGAAGGCGTGACGGTGGTCACAACCTCCAACCAGCCCCCCGCCGAGCTCTACCCGGGCGGACTGAAGCGGGAGCTGTTCCTGCCGACCATCGCGCTGATCGAAGAAGAGTTCAGCGTGGTCAACCTCGACCACGGGCAGGACTACCGCCTGACCGGGGTCGCCGACACCGAAGCCTGGCTGCAGCCGCTCGATGACCGCTCAGCGCGGCTGTTCCGCGGCCTGTTCGAGCGCGAAGCCGGGCGGCGCGAGGGCCAGCCGCTGCAGCTGTCTCTGCTTGGTCGCAGTCTTGAAGTGCCGGAAGCCGTGGGCCGGACCGCGCTGTTCCGCTTTGCCGATCTCTGCGAAGCGCCGCTGGGCCGGGATGATTTCCGGCTGCTGGCGCAGTCCTTCGACCGCGTGTTCATCGATGAGATCCCGGTGATCCGCTACGCCAACCGCGAGAGCGGCGAGCGGTTCCGGGTGATGATCGACGTGCTCTATGAGGCAGGAACCTGCGTCTACGGCCGCGCCGAAGCGCCGATCGGGGAGCTGATCCGTCTCGAAGAGCACGAAATGCCGCCCTTCCTGCGTACCGAATCCCGGCTTGTGGAGATGCAGAGCCTCGTCTACCGCCAGCCTGCAAAGGCACAGCCGGAGCCCCAGCCCACACCCAAGGGCAAGCCCAAAGCCAAGACCAAGCCCAAGTCACGCAAATCAGCGACTGGTGGTTCGAAGCAAGCCTGAGGCTCAGGCTTCAATCAGGCGGCGCGCAGCGCCGATGGTCCTAGTCGCGCGAGGCGCCGGGTACCCAGAGCACGTCCGACTTGCCGTCGTCGTTGCAGATCCGCGCCAGCACGAACATCAGGTCCGAGAGCCGGTTGAGGTAGCGGATGGCCTCGGGGTTGATATCGACCTTATCGCCCAGTTCAACCGTCAGCCGTTCGGCGCGGCGGACCACGGTGCGGCTCAGGTGGAACTGCGTCGCCGCCGCGCTGCCACCGGGCAGGATGAACGACGTCAGCGGCTGCAAACGCGCGTTGTAGTGGTCGATGTTGACTTCCAGCTTCTCGACCTGACCCTCGGTCACGCGCAGCGGCTCGTAGGACAACTCGGCATCCAGCGGCGTGGCCAGATCGGCCCCCAGATCGAACATGTCGTTCTGGACGCGGGCAATAATCTTGTCGATGTCGGGCCAGTCGCCGAGCGTCAGCCGCACCATGCCGAGCACCGCGTTGGCCTCGTCCACCGTGCCGTAGGCTTCGACCCGCAGGTCGTACTTGGCAACCCGTGTGCCGGTGGACAGGCTGGTTTTGCCCTTGTCGCCGCCTTTGGTGTAGATGCGCGTCAGTTCGACCACGGTCAGTTACCCATGCCGCCGGTCAGGAACAGCAGCACCAGCGAGAGCACAGTCCCGCCCTGGCACACCGTCCGGGCCCGCATAAGCAGGTTGCCGTATTTGTCGTTGAAGCTCCCGCCGCGGCCCATCGCAAAGGCCCCGACCAGCATGGTGACCAGCGTTCCGATCAGGAAGACACCGGTCAGAATCAGAAATATCGTGTTCATAGCAACTCAAGTGGTGCGTGCAGGCGGAAAGTCAGCCACCGGCGGCAAAGAAAGTCCAATACAGGGAACATCGACCCCGCAGCCGAGACCTTCTTGGCGGATTTTGCGACACGGGAGGGGCGTTGGCGGTGGCGCCATCCTGTGTCATTGGTCGACGGGAACGGCGGTAAAGCTGTCATAGTGATCGACCGTGATCCAGATCGCCCCTTCGCCGGTCCGGCGGCGGTCATAGACGATGCGCGCGGCGCCCCGGTAGCCCTCGACATAATCGAGGTCGGCGACGGCGTAGCTGTTCGCTGGCCGGGTCGGGAGCAGGCCCTCACGATTGCCGAAGGTATCGCCGCCAACCGCACCGTCGGGGTCAATGTCGTCTATGGTCCGTCCCGAGGACTTCCAGCCCAGATCCCGCGCCTGCGCTTTGGTCATGTAGCAATCGGGCAGCCGTCCGGTTTGCTGCAGGAAGGTCGTCACCTGCGCAAAGGCATAGGGGTAGTCCAGGCCCTGCTGCAGCCCAAAGGCGGTGCGGGCCGCCACCAGCGCGCCTTCAAGATCGAGATCGTGGCCGCAGACCTCGGCCTCGGCGGCGGCCTGCTCCAGCGCTGCGAGGTCGAGCGCTGCCAGATCCAGCGGGGCCTGCACAGCGCCTTCAGGCAGGAACGCCGGGCGCAGGACCAGCAGCACGAACCCGGCAACCGCCGCCAGCAGCAGGCCACCGCCGAGCAGGCTGATCAGTCGTTGCGGCAGGGGTCGGTTCAGCATCTGGCAGTTCTCCTGCGGCGAAAACCGTGTTTTTCTGAGGCCATTCAGGGCCATGGGCGCGCCGGATTGCGGGCCTCGACCCTGCGTTTGTATCGGATGACGATGATGGATCAACTGCCTGTTTCGCCGCTCAAGCCCGCTGATATGCCCGCCCTGCCGGTCCTGAAAGGACTGCGGGTTGCGACCGGAAACTCTGGGACCCGTTACCGGGGTCGGGCTGATGTAACCCTGTTCGTGCTGCCGGACCAAACCTCGGCGGCGGGGGTGTTCACCCGCTCCAAGTGTCCCAGCGCGCCGGTGGACTGGTGCCGCTCGGTGCTGCGGCGCGGCGCGCCGTCTGCCGGTTCTGCTGCCAGCAACACGGTCCGGGCGCTGCTGATCAACGCCGGGAACGCCAATGCCTTCACCGGTGCGGTCGGGGCGCAGGCCTGCGCCCATACCGCCGCTGCCGTGGCCGGGGCGCTGGGCTGTGCGCCTGAAACCGTGCTGCTGTCCTCCACCGGGGTGATCGGCGAGCCGCTGGAAGCCGAAGCCATCGGTGCTGCCGCAGTCCGACTGGCCGAGGACGCCGCAGAAGCCTCGCTGGAGGCCGCCGCCGCCGCCATCGCCACCACCGATACCTTCGCTAAATGGGCGCAGGCCGAAGCCGCCTGTTCCGGTGACAGGGCCGTGTCCGTGGTCGGCATCGCCAAGGGGTCGGGCATGATCGCCCCGGATATGGCGACCATGCTCGGTTATGTTTTCATCGACGCGGCGGTCGAAGCCAGCTGGCTGCAAGGCGTTCTGAGCCGCGCCGCCGACCAGACCTTCAACGCCATGACCGTCGACAGCGATACCTCGACCAGCGACACCGTCCTCGCCTTCGGGCTGGGCAGCGGTACTGCCGTCAGCACGGACGCCGACCTGCAGGCGGTCGAAGCCGCTATCTTCAGCGTCTGCGACCAGCTCGCCGAGCAGATTGCCCGCGACGGTGAGGGCGCCAGCAAGCTGATCACCATCACCGTTGAGGGCGCGGAAAACGACGCCGCTGCGCGCACCATCGGGCTGTCGATCGCCAACTCGCCGCTCGTCAAAACCGCGATTGCCGGTGAAGACGCCAACTGGGGCCGCGTGGTCATGGCCGTGGGCAAGGCGGGTGAGGCCGCCGACCGCGACCGGCTCGCCATCTGGTTCGGCCCGTATCAGGTCGCGAGCGGGGGCCTGCGCGACCCCGGTTACAGCGAGGAGGCAGTCTCGGGCTACATGACCGCCGCGGAAATCGACATTCGCGTCGACCTCGGGCTGGGTGACGGCGCGGCCCGGGTGCGCACCTGCGACCTGACCCACGACTATATCAGCATCAACGCGGACTATCGGTCATGACCGCCAACCGTGGTTGTGGCTGGTTCCCCGAAACCAGCGACCAGATGACGTTTCGCACGCCTAAACTGCGGCTTGAGCCAATGGCCGAGAAGCACCTCGGTTTCGTGCAGGCCGAGGCCTCGAAGCGGGAAGTGGCGCAGCGGCTCTCAAGCGTGCCGCACCCCTACCCGGATGACGGCGCTGCGGACTATCTGGCGCGCGTGCAAGCTCTTGTCGCGGCGCGGGAACAGGTCAGCTGGGTGGTCGCCGACCGAGCGACCGGCACCGATCTCGGTGTGATTACGCTTCGGTTTTTCGATGTCGACGATCAGCCGTGCTGGGAACTTGGATACTGGTACGCCCCCTCATCCTGGGGTCGGGGCGTGGCGACCGAAGCAGCCTTCCACGTGCTCACCTTCGCCTTCCGCTTCATGGAGGTTGAGACGGTGACCAGCGGCGTATTCCTCGATAATCCGGCGTCGCGCCGCGTGCTGGAAAAGGTGGGGTTCGAGGGCTGGACCGAGGACAGCATCGAGACCGCGCACAGTGGCCGGCAGCCGCACCTTGCCACCCGCATGACCCGTGCTGCGTTCGACGAGTTTCTCTTCAGCGGGGGCTGCACCACCCAACCGCAGCTGGAGCGCTCGGTGCCGGTGGTCTGGGTCGCCGCCGCTGCCCTGTTCGACACAGCCGACCGCGTGCTGGTCGCCCAGCGCCCGGCGGGCAAGTCGCTTGCGGGTCTGTGGGAGTTCCCCGGCGGCAAGATCGAGGCGCTTGAGTCCCCGGAAACCGCGCTGATCCGGGAGCTGAAAGAAGAGCTGGGCATCGACGTCGGCGAATGCTGTCTGGCGCCGCTGACCTTCGCCAGCCACGCCTATCCCACCTTTCACCTGATGATGCCGCTCTATGCGATCAACAAGTGGCAGGGCGAGCCCAAGGGGCAGGAAGGGCAGGCGCTGAAGTGGGTCACCAAGGCCGAGCTGCGCGAACTGCCCATGCCGCCGGCTGACGCGCCGCTGCTGCCCGCGGTGCTGGACTGGATGTAGCCCGCGAACCACCGACCACCGCGGGGGGCCGCCTCAGTACGAAGACGTGTCGATCTTCGCGGCCCCGCCCTTGATCTCCGCGACAATGGCGGTGGCGGCGTTGCGCAGGATGCCGGCGTCTGACTGCACGGTGACGAACTGGAAACCCATTTCGA
>Ga0163109_10002877_pt1 | contig 13233 bp, 18 predicted proteins | sample CRUFie1St13metaG_FD_108704 | JGI IMG/M metagenome (GOLD analysis project Ga0163109, IMG submission 108704) | Marine microbial communities from the Costa Rica Dome - CRUD Field 142mm St13 metaG | ecosystem: Environmental > Aquatic > Marine > Oceanic > Photic zone | place: Costa Rica: the Eastern... | reverse complement strand
TGTCCGAGCGCATATTTCGCCACGAACAGAGTTCCCTGGTGAGCTACTGAGTAGTCTTCCTCGGTCGCAAGCTCGAGAAGCTTAACAGTACCTACCGCCTGTGGGTGTCCACCAATCAGACCTGTATCGGAAATGTCTCCGTTGTAGCCTGTGCCGTTTCCACCGAACACATCGTTAGATGCGTTGTCATCGTCCTGATCTTGGTTAGCTTCTACTCCAGGTGTTCCTGATCCTGTAGAAAGCGAAGTTACAAGATCCTGCAAGTGCTGTGACTTGAATATCTTAATTCCTGCTACCATCGGCACTGTACCTTTACTTACAGAACCAATACCATCTACGTCACGATTGACTGCGATGTTATCAGATGTAAGTAACTTGTAGTACTGTGCTGGTGTAAGAACTGCAAAACGCTGTCCATCATTTGGTACGTCCTTCTCGTCAAGGCTTTGAGCCATTCCGAAAAGTGCATCAATGATTTCAGTAGCAGTGTCAAGACCATTGCCAGTGTTGACAGATGTTCCTGCGTTACCACCAGTTATAGTAGCAGGAGATCTAGCAGCAGCTACCCAAGTCTTCATCACTGCAAGGTCAAATCGCTTGGCAAGTGCCTTACCGATCTCTTTTGCATAAATTGAACGAACTGAGTAGTGGTTCTTAACTTCATCAATATTGGCGATGAAAGTTGAACTCACTAACATATCGTCAATGTTAATGATTTTCTCATTGTGCTTGATTGCACTGAGGTAACTATTGCCAGAGTCAAGGATGTCCTGACCTGGTGTATGGTACTTAGCACTTGCTACTCCACTAACTGGGAACTGGGCGCTTTTACCTGATGATATAGACCTGACTGTATGCAAGTCTTTCATTATGTTTACCTCATCAAAAGTTGTGAGGATCTCGTTAGAAAATACTTTTAGGAATAACGCATTTGCATCACCTGAAGCATTTATCTGACCCACTCTTGATGGGGTTGTATCTCCATTAGCCATAATTTAATATGTCCTTTCTGTGTTTTATTATGTTTTGTTGTTTATATTTGGGTTATTAACAACTCACTCATTCAATAAAACAAAAAGACCTACTCGGTGTTCTTTGATTAGTTGTCCCTCGCAAGGGGCTGCACATTAAACAAACCTCTCGGTTCACTTTTGTTGTGTCTTGTCTTTTGTGTGTTGAAATCTTTATCTATCTCTCCTGCTATGTTCCAGGTCATTCACGTATCTCAGGATTTCTGCTATGGTTTCCTTTTCGGGATCGGTGAACGAATGGACTTTCAGTTTCGAGATGAAATGGGGAATCTTGCTCTTCGGGGGGCTTGTCACTATACAACCACTCATCGATAAGATCAGCGTTGCGACTGCGACTGCGATTGTAAGCTTCTTTTTCATAAGCCTCAACAACCTTGAAAAAGTACTCGCAAATCCTTGGAAAGTTGAACAACAGACCTACGAGTATCTTAATCATATTAGTAGCGGTTGTTTATTCTTTTGGTTTTGCTTTACCAACATTTATGGCAAGCCAGTTGATGAGTTTTAAAAGAACTGCTGTGATCTTGTTGTCAGCCTTGTTTGGTGTAAGTGCTGATATAAGACTAGCTGCTGTAACAACAGCCGTAGCAATGCCAATAAGCTCTGCTTGGTTTTCAATAATATACGTTATCATAAATTTTATTATACCCTTGTAGATACTGCTAATCGTCTTTCAACTTCTTCACGATATGCAGGATCATTTTCATATCTCTTGTCTCTCATAGCCTCGACTACTTGAGCGTTACTTTGAAATGGTTGTACGGCTGATCCAGAGGTTTGTCCTTGTCTAATATTCGGTTGTCCTCCTTCACTTAGAAAACGAGCATACAGTCCTTTAACAGCCATCTTAGCTGCCTCTGGTGTACTGGACTCAACTATCTGATCAAAGCTATCGATCTCTTCGCCTGGAAGATTATTTCTTGCCCACTCAGCCATAGCCTCGTAGTTCTCTTGACCACCAATAGAGTTTGTTATCTCTACCTCTTCAGCAGATATAAGTGCCTGTTGGCCTCTGATGTATGTGTCAACAATATCCTTAGTGATGTTAAGTTTCTCTAGCTCTTTGTAATTGGCTTCTGATAACTCACCATTTTCAGCGTAAGCAATTGCAGCGTCTTCTATTGCGTTTGATACATCAGTAGACTCGCTGTTCGTATCTCCCTCATCTTCTGTTTGCGTCTGCTGTTCTTGGGATTGTTTCTCGCCAAGTTTCCTCTCAAGATTCTCGTACGCTTCTGCAAGGTCTTCTTGTGACTTGAACTTACCAAGAATCAGATCCTCCTCCTCTTGCTGTTGTTCCTCCTCGGACCCAGAAGGGCTTTGCTGTTGTTGCTGTTGTGCTTCTTCTTGTTGTGCCAGTTGCTCCTCCAAGCTTATGTTGCCTTCTTCGGTTTCTTGCTTCTCGTTTATTGTGTATTGTTCCATACTTATTTACTCCCATTTATTCAGTTATTGGTGGTTCTTCTTCTTCTCGCCCTTCTTGGGCAATTGATTGATCACTAGCTGCTTTGATTCCAGCAGGGCCAAGCTTCTCTGCCATCTGCATAAGTTGTGCTTGTTGTTGCTCTTGTGCAATCTGCTCTTGAGTCTTTATAAGTCCTGCTGTCTTGATACCGAGTGCTGTGGCTCTTCTCTTGATGTACTCAGATACGTTAACAAAGTTAGCTACCGCTTGTGGCCCTAACACCTGACTGGAGCCAAGAAGGAATGAATCGAGACTGTTAAGATCCCCTTGTCTTCCAAGGCTATCAAGACCTGTAACAATAACAGGATTCACTAGATCCTTTGGAAGCTTTGGCATCTTCTTGTTCTTTTCCATAACACTCATCAAACGACTCAACAAAGGAGCCTGGAGGTCATTGCTAAGTAAACTAAAGATACCACCAAGGGCTGCGTTAAGTTCCTGCGAGATCAATCGGATTTCTTCAGCAGTTACTCGCTCGGCATTCCTGATTGCACTGCTAGTGAGCAGGAAGTTCTGAGCAAGCCTGTCTTTGATCTGGTTGATTGTTTCCGCAGCAACTCTGAAATCATTAAACTTGTTGAGTTGGAGAGTTGATACATCACCTGCGTTACCTTGTACAATAGCTCCGTTAGGTGACTCAGAAAGACTCTTGTGTCTTGTAGTTCCATTTGGGTTAACCAGGAATAACACCTTGGCTGCTGCTGCACTTCCTTCAACGATTGCTCTAGTAAGAGACTCAAGGGACTGCAAGTCACCAAGGTACTCTTCTACATATGAGCGTCCGAAGTTCTCTCCATCAACTCTACTGAATCTAAGAGGGATGTATGGGTTCTTATCAAGAGGGAAAGTTGTACCTGTCTCTGGAAGAACAACACCATTGATGTCCTGCTTCAACATCCACTTGTCACCACGCTTACAAAGGGCAGTGTACAAGCTAACGTTGCCTCCATCACCTACTCCAGAGTCCTGTGGCTTCTGTATGGCTGCTTTAATATCCTCATCAAGGGCTTCGTAGTTGAGTGTTTCCTTGGTTGCTATCGTCAGAACATTATCCATAGGATCTCTTTCAATAACAAACCTATCCAACCTAAACACTCTCATGCCTCCGTTCTGATCCAAGTAAAGCAAACAGTTTCCTGTAACAATGAGTTGTTTGAGTGCTTCGTGAATAACCACTCGATAACGCTCCTTGGCTATCTCATCCATTACAGCGTCTTCAACTTTACGTAGTGCTGAATCTATCTCACTCACTACCTCCTCTGGCGCACCTTCCTGTTGTAGCTTGTTGGTGTCCACCTGGAGTCTAAAGAAACTTATGTTGGGAGGAAGAAGTGCCAACAATAACTTGGACGCAAGGTTGTTGACACCTCTGGCCCCCACGCCTTGAAATGGTGTATTGAGTCGTGAGTGTGATCCAAATCCTTCATCAGGTAAGATGTAAGGTATTGTAAGTTTGGAACACTGCCTAGCTCTATCCAGGTAACTATGTCTTCTGCCTTCAAGAACTGAATAGATCTGCTCGGCTGTTTGGTTTTCGTAATTCATATAAAAATTTTTTAGTCAGGTTGTACGAGTTCTTCTGGTTCTTCGGGAGGATATGCCCAATCGCTTGGAAGGGATTCCAAAACCTCGTCTTCATCTGTGAGAATGTCTTTATCAACGACAACAACTTCTGAAGAGATTACTTCGCCTTCGTCATTGGTTTCTGTTTCCGTTGTTGTTTTAAGTACAAGAGCAACTCTAGGGTTCTCCTCTTTACTCTCAACTATCCAACCCCACCAGTACCTACTTCCAGTTCCGTTGAGTGACCAACTAAGTCCTCTCATGCCCCCTGCCTGTTCACTGCGAATATGTGCTTGGTCTTCGTTGTCGTATATTAAATAAAATGGATCGGTCATAATAATACTTTAGAAAATGTTGTGGAAGTCATTTATGTGTTTTTCAATGGCTTCTCTATTGGCTGATTGGTCAGAATCAAAGAAGATCCATTCGGAAAACTTTCCTTGGAAATTGAATGTATTATTATTAAAACTTCCATAGAAACCCATCTGTGATTGCGCCCAATCTGCTGTATCTGCGTCTTGATGATGTACTAACTTTTTTCCATTGAGAGCAGTATGAACTTCGTCTCTAGTTATTGATCCAGATGAACCGAGTAGAGTTCCATTAACATAAAGTTTTACGTTAAATCCACCATAATCTGCACTTAAAGATACACTGGTTGATCCATCTTGAGCAACAAAACCATGATCCCCTGTTGTGGCGTAGTTCGCAGGATATAAATAATGAGTGTCGGCTGAGTCTGGTTCGGCAACAAACCAAGCATCGAGATGTGCTGCTTTAATTTGACCAAACAATTCCATATTAGAAGCTGTGTCGTGTTCCCAAGCAGGACTACTTCCAGACTTTACAAGCAACCCTGCTTTGTACAGAAGTGGTTGATGAGAAGTATTAGACTGAATAGCATCTTCGCCACCAGTTTGGTTGTATAAAGTGACGATTGAAGCGTTTCCGTCTCTTGCTGTGCCTGTTGTGGGTTGATGTTTTTTAATTGTTGAACCAGTGTTAGTCTGAGCGCCCCAGTATAAAAATCCTTTTGTACCATCTCCTGTTACATTTGAATAGACTGACGCACTAGAAGCTGCTTCACCCATCGAGAAATATACCTTGGAAGTACTAGAGGTAGTAACAGCTTGATATGTAATAGAGATTCTAAACCAACCATCACCTTCTGAAGTTATCGAGTGTCCTAAATTGTTGCCCCCTATCTCTCCTGCTGTGCCATTGATAATATCAAAGTTCGCCTTTGAATTTTCTGCTCCCCCTGCCGACATAGTAATATGTGTGATAGAGCCTAGCGGTTTTACATACATACTATGTGTGTAGATAGTACCTGAAACACCTGCAAATTTAACGTGTAATTCATGTCTAGATGTTCCTGATGAAGCCCTTGCTCTAGCTGCTGTTGTTGAGTTGTCAGGGGCAGTTGAAACATTTGCAGTAAGTGTGTCAAGAAAGAGGTTTTGGTAAGTTGTAGAATTAACACCTGTCGAATGTGCGTGTAGGTTCTCACCGCCAACAAAGTCATCAAGGGTTGTTTCGGTAAATGTTAGTCCATCGTTGGAAACTACGGGGGTGCTGATGTATTCGGAAGGGATTGGATCGAACTCCTCAACCTTTACATCGTCAATCAATAACTCGAATGGCCCTTTGGTTCCATCGAAAATAAACTGTATGGCATCCGTTCCTGCTGTTGGTAATGTATCAAAGGTGTCAGTGTATGTATAAGTTTGCTCAGTCGTTGTAAATGCCTGATTCGTTACTAAATACATATTTGTAGAAGCTGTTCCAAACCTTATATCACATTCGCATGTACCGCTCAATGCCTTCGCTTTAAAGCTGAGTCTATATTTAATTCCAGTCCTAAAAGCTGTTCCAGTATTCTTGCGAACTCTTGGATAGCCTCCCGAAGTTCCAGTGTTTGACAATGCAATTTTTAAAGAGCCACTGCCACTTAAAGGGTTTGTAGTCTCATGGCTCAGTGTCGTATTAGATCCCCCACTTTCATTTTTTGTCCAACCACCTGTATCATCATTGAAGTCTTCACTGTAGGGTATACTAGGAGTGGACTCGTAAGTGACTGTTTCCTCGAGCATGGCTCCGAAGAGGTAGACACCATCAGTACCATTTCCTGTATAATCGCCTCCAGAAATAGCAGTAGTAGTTACGTTTATTCTAAATGTATCGTTAGCACTTCCTGTTTTAGTTATTGATAATCTGTACCACCCATCAGTTCCTACAGCAGTAATAGTTGGATTGTTGTTTCCAGAGTCCGCAAGAACTGTTCCGTTAGTTAAATCAAATGTAGTTGAAGATCCTCCTCTTCTCATCCAAATAGCGTTATATGCCTCTGCTTTTGCGAAGACAGAAAAAGTATGTGGACCTGTTCCAACAGAAGTTGGTAAGTCTAATCTATGCTGTGAGTTAGCTGTGTTAGGTTTTGCAATATAAGCATTAGTGCCACCAAAAGGGTCTGTTATGTTAGCAAAGCTTACTGTTGTATTAACTTTAGTCCAAGCTCCATTACTGAAGTCTTCAGAGTAACTTAGTAAATTCTGTGAAGTATTCCTCACGCCCGAAGACTCACTCACTCGATTACTAGCATCAAACATAACTTGAGCCTCGGTGTTGTCGCTTGAGCGTCTTATTCTTGCTGCGTACGGAGAAACGTCTCCAAGCTTCCGAAGAGAAAAGGCTGCTACTGGGGCTTGCTTGGTGATCTCTTTGACGGATACGTTATCAAAGAAGTAAATAGTACCAGAGGTTGGCTCATTAGCTCCTATTCTTAAATAGGAAGTTGTTCCCGTAGCTGTGAAAGTTAGAGTGTAAGTTCCTGTAGCTATGAAGGTTTGTGTTCCAAGTTGATTTCCACCGAACGATGTTCCTGCCCAAATTAGTGCGTTTCCTCCTGTGTCATCTATATAATCAACGGATACTTTATACTGTTTTCCTGCTACAGTGCTTAAAGTTTGGTTAGCATAACTATTCCCAGTTGCGTTATTTGTTATTTTTAATCTTGAATTATCAATCGATAAAGTAGCTCCTCCTCCTGCTGACCAACCAGTAGTGCCATTACTAAAGTCTCCATTAGTCACCAACTCACTTCCCAAAGTAAACTTAAACTTCTCAAGAAATAGCTCCTCAAGTTCTGCACCTGTCAGTGGTCTTGTTAGCTTTGCTGTAAGAGGTGTTGTCAACTTGGACGATGGCCTACTAGCTGAAGTACTGCTACTGCTACTTGAAGAAGAAGAGGAAGACGATGAATAACTCATTGAAAAATTTTATGATTAATCGAGTGGTGAAATAGCAACGTAAAGATCGTCTGCTGCGTCTCCAGATCCTCCAGAAACAACAAGCTGTATCTCAGTCTGTGTTGATGTAAAGACACTTCCTCCTGGTGCTGTAAGTACTGCATCAGGTCCAATGGTTACAAACGCATCCCCTACTTTGTGTTGTAGAGTGAGTGTTCTACCAGAACCAAATGTACCACTTGCAAGGAAACAATAAGATCCTGCTTTGGTCTTGTTGACCGCTGGAGTGCTTGTTGCGTTAAGTGTTCCGTTACCATCACTGTCCAGCGTAGTGCTGTTTTTCAGGTTAATGTTAGTTATGTATGATGATGCCATAATAATAATATATCTCTTCTAATTTTTAATAGTTTACGTTTGCTCCGCTTCCTTCACTCGGAAGGCTAACTGAAGGTCTTCGGATTGTAAGGGAAGATGTGCCTCTTCTACGTGGATCTTTTTTCTTTTTCCTCTTGTCCTCTACCTCTTCAGCAACAGGCGTTGGTGGTGGTGGGGCCATTGGTGCTGGCTGGTTTACAATTTGAGGCGAAGGCATCCTAGGTCTTCCTATACACATAATTTAATCTCGGTTGTTTGTTAAAATATTTTCGTTTTGCTCTGCGTTTTTGGCTCGCAGAAAGTTTACAATGTTACGTTGTCCAAAGTAATAATCCATATCTCGCAGATTATCCTTTGGGCTAAATTCTTTCGGGGGGAACAACTCATCCAACTCATTCACTAACTCACTTGATACAATTGGAAAAGGTTTGATAATATTATCCATGTTCTTTAGGCTCTCTTTATCTTCAGCTTTACTCTAGCTGCTTTTGTGTTAGCTACAAACTGTTTGCCCTTTGAGCCTTCTCTCTTCTTTTTCTTTGCAGTAGTTGCTCTTTGAGACTTGGTAAGACTTCTGGCCTTTGACATAGGAAGACATCTGTCTGGGTTCTTTTTGTTCTTGCTAGTTCCGCATGGGCCTTTGATGCTTCCATCGGTTCCTATGCGTACCCAGTTTTGTCTTCTCCACTTTGCTAACTCACCCATATATTCCTATTTCTTTTTCCTAATTTTTAATTTCTTTCTCTTGCTCCCTTTGGCGTAGTTTGGGTCTTTGCAGTACTTAGACGCTGCCATGTTAGCGTAAGCCGAAGGGTACTTATCAAACGTTCTCTTGGCCCAGGCTATTCCTTTAGGACATATTTTGTTTCCCATTTTTTTTCTTTTTCTTCTTCTTGAGGGCTGCAAAGTCAGCTTTAGTAATCTTGTTTTTTGGATTAGCTGCTGCTGCTATCTTGAGTTGATTTCTTGTTAACTTCATTACTTGCCTACCTCCTTCATGGCTTTCTTATGTGCCTGAGTGAATGTCATTCCACCTAACATGGCGTTCTTCATAAACTTCATATGCTTCTTAGTATGATGCTTGGAGTGACGTTTCATTGTCTTCTCCTGCCTAAGACTTAGACCTTTGCGTGTTTTCATTTCTTTGATTTCTTACCATATTTGGTAGGTTTCTTTTTCTTTGCCTTCTTAGTTATTGTAAGAGAATTTCTTTTTTTACCTGATGATGAATAATTCATAATTTTTTTTTAAATCAACATTTCCACCTACGCAGGGCAAGAGCTTTTCTAGTAGGTCTTCCTTTTGAGTCCTTCATTGGACCCTTAACTCCTGACATTCTTGCACAAAAGCTACGCTTCCTTGCGCCTCCTCCTGGTTGTGGAGCCTTTAGATTGGAACCTGTTTTCCTGTTGTAGTAATCCCTACCTTTTTTAGTAAGACCACCCTTTTTGGATTTGTGTTCTTTTCTTAATGAAACCTTTTTTCGTGCCATACGATAGATGTTTATTTCTTCGTATACGAATACAAACCTAAATATCCCTTAATTTATCGGGTAGCTTACCTTCCTTAACCCACTCGTCTGTTTGATATAAACACATGGCATTCCAGATCACTGCACTAAGGTGATCTTCATCTTCAAAACCTTCCATGTATGCCCAAAGATGTCGATAGATCGCATCAATATATCTACTGAAAAACTGACCCTTCTCCCAGTTGCGTGAGCCATACTTGTAAGCTCCGTCCTCGAACCTTTTACTTGCTGCCTTTAACGCAGCGATGGGCAGTTGGTTAGGAAAACCTTTGCCTTTCATTGAATCCCTCACCGAACCTGTTTCAAATTCAGTGCGTTCTCCACTATCTGGTAGTTCATTTATTTTTTCGTTGTTGGTGTCCATAGTCTTATTTCTCCTTCTTTTTCGTTATATTCACTGAGGCTTCTCAAGATGTATGAGAGCCTTGCATTTAATAAAGCTTCTTCTTCGTTCTGACCTTTTGATTCATACGCATCCACAACAGTCCTCCAGGTTGCGCCATGCTTATCAAGAAGTTTCATTGCAGTCTTTGGGCCTATGCCAGAAGCACCAGAGAACCCATCAACACTGTCACCTGATAATGTTTGAACCAAATGATTGTAGTCGGCTTCTTCTTTTGTTGTGTAGTTGGTTTCTGCTTTTAAAAAATTAAACCACTCACAATTAAGAGTGCCAAAGTCCTTGTCTCCACTGACAGCAACCATGTTCTTTTTCCCACAACACATCATTCCAATAACATCATCAGCCTCTAGGTTGTGCTTGTGGTAACCATTACGTTTCTTGTAACACCACTCCTTAACTGCCTTTATACCAAGAGGTTTTCTCTTACCTTTCCTGTTAGCTTTGTATTCTGGAAAGATGTCATAACGAAAGTTACGACTGTCAGAGAACACCATCTGGTAATCATCGGTATCTGTTTGTGTCTGGATGTAATCAATAGTCTCATCAACAATCGACTTCATCTCGTTCATGTCTGTCTGTAACGTCCATATGTCATCATCCCATTTGATCTCTTGTTCAGATGCAAAGGCACTTCTCCAGACAACCATGTCTCCGTCTATTACTGCTGTTCTTTTCTCGCTCATAAATATTAGTGTGTCTCTGCCCAGTTGTTACCGATCTTAAAGTCTCCATCAATCGGACACTTGATGCCAAGGGTCTTCCCTGCCTTTTCCATTGCAGCTACGAAAGTTCTTCCAAGATCCTTTGCGTGTTCCTCATCACATGAAAACTGAACTTCGTCGTGAACGTTCGCATGCATCTCGTAGGGATGTTTAGCCATCAATGCAAACTCGATAAGACTCTGCTTCATTATGACAGCACCACAACTCTGTAACAGAAAGTTGAGTAGTGAGTGAGTTGACCTTGATCTAATCACCCTGCCATCGATGCCTGTAAGATGCCCATGTTTTTTTGCGGAAGCTTCAACATCACTTAATAGTTTCTTAAAGGCTGGCATCTTAGCCATGAAAGAATTTCTTAGTCTCTTTCCTTGTAGTCTTCCTCCACCAACTGACTCACCCAACCTAGTATCACTAGCACCATATATGAGTGAGTAGATGAATACTTTTGCTGCACTCCTGTCAGGCAAACCAGCAGCATTCTGATTAACTGTGTGAATGTCACCTTCTAGGATTTCTCTAACATATTTACCAGAGTCATAAGGAAACAGGTAATGTGCAAGACACCTAAGTTCCAGTTGGGATGCATCAGATCCTACAAGAACCTTTCCTTCTGGAGCAGTGAACAACTCACGACACTCCTTTCCGTACTCCGAACGTACCGCAGGAATCTGTCCGAGGTTTGGTGCGTTATGTGTACACCTTCCAGTAATAGTTCCTGCTGTGTTAACTGACCCATGAATCCTTCCTTCATCTGTAACAGCGTTCAACCAGGCGTGTCTTCCTTCCGCTAACATTCCAAGACGTTTCTGTAACAACAGGTACTCAAGAAGTTTAAGAGATTCCTTTGTGTCTATCTTTCTAAGAACTCCCTCATTTATCTCTGGTCGCTTGCCTTCATACGCTGCTGGTTTCCATCCAGCTTCCATGAGTCTTTCAGCAATCTGATCTCTGCTTCCTGGATTAAATGGAATTGTCTTGGTTTTGTTTCCTGTCTTCTCTGCAAGGTCACTGATGTTTTGTTTTAGACCTGCTTTCTTTAGCTGACCCTTCAACGCAATCTTAGTCTTGCCAGTGTACTCGATGCCATCTACCTCAACCTTCCAACCAGTAACACTCTTCATAGTCTCTACCTTTGGAGGGAACACCTCTTGCATCTCGTTCTCTATCTCCACCCGACGTACCATAAGTTCCTTTGCAAGCTCCTTGGCCTTATCAACATCAAATGGAAACCCGTTCATCTCTTGCACTCTGATAAGTTTTGCAAACTCGTGTTCAAGAACAAGGGACTTAGGGGATGTACTGTTTTCCAGTAGATGCTTGTAGAGTGCTAACGTTGTCCTAACATCCTGGTTGCAATAGGTCTGCATCTCTGGACTAAAGTTCTCCCAGTCTTCATCTTCACCATGTGAATCCTTATGCACACCAATACGAAGACCCCAAGCTTTGAGTGAGTGAGATCCTCGCAACTTCTTAGGGAAACCTTTCTCGTATCCTCTCTTGTCATCTTCATCACCTATGTCAGGGAAAAGAACCTTTGCCATAAGCATTGTGTCCACGATTTTGTTGAAGCGTATCCCGTACAATCGATAGAGTGCAGGGGCATCAAAGCCTATGCCGTTGTGAAAGCAAACATACTCAGCTTCCTGTAGCATCTTTAAGCCCTCATCAATATTTTCTTTCATTGTATTAAACTCAAACAACTCACTTGTTGTAGGGTCTATAACTGTAAAGCAATGTAACCGATCAAGACCCTCAAGTGTCTGCCAGTTCTTTATTGCATTCGTTTCTATGTCACTGATTAGGATATTGTATTTGTAACTCATATTAATTTTATTCTTTCTTCTATTCTCTTGCTTAATGTTCTAAATGCTACCTCTACTGTTTGGGGTACGACTCCATTTCCCAAGAGCCTAAGTCTGTCCACCCTACTGGAAGTCCCATTAGTTGCTCCACCCAGTTTGGGTTTAGGTGTTGTCCTTGGTTCTTCCCAGTCGTGTTGGGGTTTACTGGGTTCGCTGGGCCACTTTCTATCACTATTGTAGTTAAACTTTTCTGAGTCCCCTTCTTCCCATTGTTTCGATTCTGGTATCCCAATCTCGGCTCGTGCGCTGCTGGAGTCGGCCAGTTCTTTTGTTTGTCCTCCAACATCTTTAGATCTCTTCCCAAACATTTCTGCGGACTCTCTACACCTGTTCTCACTCCTTCTATGTGATCGCTCGCTTGAGGAGTAGCCCAAGATAAAGACTCGTTTTCTTTGGTGAGGTGCGCCAACTTCGCTCGCTGAGAATACTCCTGCCTCTGCGATGTAACCCATGCTTTCCAAGTCTTGGAGCACATGGAGCAAAACACTTCGTCCTGTCTCTGTTTTGGAACTGATGATTCCTTCAACGTTTTCCAAGAAAACAAGTCTTGGTCTACATATTCCGACCCCATCGCTGATGTAGGGGTAGAGGTGTCTTGGGTCTTCAACTCCTTCTCGGCTTCCTGCATGGGAAAAAGGTTGGCATGGGAATCCCCCAGAGAGGATGTCAATTTGTCCAAGAAACTTTTCGTATGGGAAGGTTTTAAGATCCGTCCAGATAGGTGCTGGAGATATTTTATTCTCTTCCATCTTCGCAACCAAGTTGGCGATTGCGAAAGCTTCGATCTCCACATGAGCGACTTCTCGCACGTTTGGGTAAACTCTTCGGAGTCCAATCCCAATTCCTTCGTATCCACTGCAAAGTGAAAGGTGTCTGATATATTCTTTGGAAGTATCCACATCTAAAATTCTTCTGATATTTCTGTTTCGGTTAGTCTTCCTGTTCTCTGGCAGTACTCAAGGTGACTGCAAAGTCCTGTTTCCCCACTGAATCGGTTTTTAAGAACAGACAACTTCGTGACTTTATCTTCACT
>Ga0163109_10002876_pt1 | contig 13235 bp, 7 predicted proteins | sample CRUFie1St13metaG_FD_108704 | JGI IMG/M metagenome (GOLD analysis project Ga0163109, IMG submission 108704) | Marine microbial communities from the Costa Rica Dome - CRUD Field 142mm St13 metaG | ecosystem: Environmental > Aquatic > Marine > Oceanic > Photic zone | place: Costa Rica: the Eastern... | reverse complement strand
ACTTAGCCCTAGAGTTGGCATCAGATATAATCCATCACCAAGATCAAGCCCGCTCATTTCTGAAAAATCACTGGAAGATTCTCCAAAATTCATGAACTCAAATTCATCACCTACATTAGGTGAGTAACCGTCAATTAATTCGACCTCCAACTTGCCTCCAAGGTTCACTTCTTCATCAACGACAATTCGGTCAAATTGATTAATATCTGTACCTCCCAATTCAATTAAAAGAACACCTCCCTCTTCAAGCGTCATAGCTCTATCCTGTATGAGACCAGGGCTATAACCAGGCGAAATTAGACCTTCATTTATTATATGCCCGTTAATTATGCCAGCTCCTTTTAAGACATCATTTTCCTTGATGTGTAATACACCTTGTTCATTGACAACGGCATTTACAGCAACATCAATTTCATTAGTTGCTCCACTTTCCAACCCATCAAAATCAATGGATTCAGCTTGAGAAAAAAGATACTCTTCTTCAATTTCAACTTCATCACGATTTTCAATTTTTTCCTCAACAAAAAACTCATTTGAAAAAGTTGCATCACTAGTTAAAAACCTTTCATTGCTGTCCTCAGAAACAACATCCAACGAGTCGATGGGAGCATCAATTGGGGCGGCCGATAGTAATATTTTGGGCTCAAGCTGCTCAACTACAAAATAATTTTTTTCAGTCCAATCAAATGATGAAGGATTATCTGTTTTTTCTGTCTTTGTGAAGGGGAACGACAAGAAGCCAATTAAATAAAAAAACGCGTGAAATTGCAATATCAATTACACCGTTTTACCCGATAAAAATAGAGTCAAAACCCTAAAAAGCTGATCAGATTTTTGCCTAAAACGCTGTATATCAAGAATCTCCGGCAAAACCTAATCCAGCCTTCAATTTATCTTCTTCATTAGATACTGATTTACGCCTAAATCGATCGATTTTTTCAGCTCTAAATTGAGCAATTAATTTCATTAATGAACAAACAAAACTGGATTTACCTTTTGGGTTATCACCGACTAAAGACAACTTCATTATCCGTAAAAAGAAGCCTGGTAAATTCTTTTGAAACAAATCATCCGACATCGAGTAGAACGCTGAAACCTTTCCCGGGTCACCTTGTCTACCGGCCCTTCCATAAAGTTGACGATCAACCCTTCTGCTTTCATGCGGTTCTGTAGATATCACATGAATACCACCTAATTCTTTAACTCCATAACCAAGTTTTATATCTGTTCCTCTACCGGCCATGTTAGTGGCAATCGTAATACGATTAAGCTTTCCTGCCTCGGAAATAATTCTTGCTTCTTCATTAAGCTTTCTTGCATTCAAGACCTCACATTTCAAACCATTAGCTATAAAAAGATCACTCAACCTTTCACTGGCTTTAACACTTCTTGTTCCAATTAATATTGGCTGACCCGTTTTTGATTTTGAAGTTACAAACTTAAGAATACAATTCTCTTTGGATTCAGTACTTTTAAAAAACAAAGAAGCCTCGTAGCTTCTTATATTTGGTCTATTCCGAGGGATATTTAGGACAGGCATTCCATAAGTCTGCCATATTTCATCAGAAACCTCCTGAGCAGTTCCAGTGGCGCCCGATATGACTCCATATTTTTTAAAGAATGATTGAAAGCTAGATTGAGCAACCGTGACCGTTGGCATAGTAACATTTATTCCCTCACGAGATTCCACCATTTGATGAAGACCCATCTTCCAGCTTCTATTTGGCATTGGTCTTCCCGTAGACTCATCCACAATAATAACTTTATCTGAGTCTACTATGTATTGTTCCCCCCTTTTAAAAAAATATTGAGCTTCTAAAGCAAGTTTAAGCATCTGTGATCTTCTCTTGGGACATTTCCATATAGGGGAATCTGGAAATGTATTTTCATTGATAACTTTCTCTTTTGCTGAATTATGAATTTTTATAGTCTTATTATTTTTTATTATTGAAAAATCGACGTCCTTTTTTAATCGAGATGCCAATTTTAAAGCTTCATCGCAAACAGGTCCAAGGTCTGAATTTTCATAGTCCTGACTAATAATCAATGGTGTAACCGCCTCATCAATTAGACAATTATCAGCTTCATCAATAAAAGCTCTGTGCAATCCTCTTTGCACTATGTTTGGTTTAATACCACCAGCAAGATGCTCCAAGTACCGCCTTTTGGCAGATCTGCCGATTGCACTTAATACAATTTTATCTCTCAAATAATCAGCCGCCACTTCCTTAGAAGTGCTATAAGTGATCATTGCTTTGTAAGCATTTAGTCTATCAAGATTAGAGGTTTCACTGACCACACACGAAACAGTCACGCCTAACATAGCAAAGAATTCTTTCATTTGATCAGCATCTCTAGAGGCTAAATAATCATTGGCTGTAATTATATGCACTGAACCTCCAGACCATGCCGCTATAGCGCCAGCCATAGCGATCGAAAGAGTTTTACCTTCACCGGTATCAACCTCAGCTAGATAACCTTTGTATAAGGCTACAACCGCAAGCATTTGAACGGAGTACGGCTCCATTTTCAGCTTTCTTCTCGAGGCCTCGTAAACAAAAGCTAAACTAAGCGGATCTAGTTCTAAAGAACGGTTTCTGTTGAGTGTTATATATTTTTTGTGCTCATCCAATTCACGCTTAATTTCAAATTCATCCAAAGACGAAAGCCTTTCTGAAATAATTAAAGCCTCTTCGACTAGGCATCGCATTGAGGAAAGAACTCCATTACGCCTTTTCCACTTACCGACTATGCGCTTCAGGGCGTAACCAAGCCCCTTTGGTTCATCACCTAATTCCTTTTCAAAAAAAATCTTATTATATTCTATAGGATATGAGCTCATTACAACCTATATTCTTTCTGAAATAATTGACGTACTCTCAAACTCAATTGCGACCACAGAGATGCATTTGGAACCTTAAAACGTACTATTCCTGTCTGACCGTGAAACGGAATCAGGCCATTCGAATCTGAAATCTCACCCCTAACCTCAAAGAAAGGTTCGACCGCCTCTGAACTCGATTTAGAACCTGATTTCACAGCTATATCACCACCACCTAAATACCCCAACGATGCAGAGGGTAAGTTCATTTGATCTGAAGGTATGGCATTTAAATCCTTCAGAATAGTGGTGTTATCATACTGCCCTCTTAGCCTGACTTCAGCTTCCTTTGGTTTAAATGTAAATATCCTCCCTACATCTCTTTGACTAACAACAGCCAAAAACTCAAATTTGTCCACTCCTCTTATATATCCAATTTCGGTCCCTTTGGGTATCGTATTTCCTTCATATTCATTAAGAAAATTTGGGGACCACATCCCAGCAACCTCAGCTCTGATTGATAAAGAATTGATATCATTTTCTATATTCTTAGTTCTCAATGCCAATGACTCATAATATGACTCTAAACTTTTCAGTTGTGTTCCTTGTGAGGAGCGTTCCTTCCGCATAATTATGTTCACTCTCATTAATTCAGCTTCAGACAATTCAAGTTCTTGTTTCAATGACTTATTCTCTAAAACGGCAAGCACTTGATCCTTTTCAACAAAGTCCCCTGGTCGCGCAACAATTTTAACTAACTCACCTGACACTGCTGTGTATACATTCTGGTGAGGCAATGATTTAACAATTCCTGATGCTCTGAAGTGATTTGGGAAGGGCACTAGAGTTAAAATGGCAAGAATACCAATAATAACACTCATTGATAGCATGATTGATCTGGCTCTAAGGTTCACAAGTCTAGGACTAGAAAAAAGGTATTTTATTCCTTTGATTAAGGGAAGAAATATCCACATGAATCCAAACACAATAGCCAATATAGCTCCAATAATTAAAAATTTTTTTGAAACGAATAACAGAATACCCATCATAAGAAAAAATCGATATATCCAACTGGTAATAAAATAGAAAGTAAACCCTAGCGCCTCTCCTTTAGTCTCAGCAGGACATGAACCTGCTTGAACTTTGAAAATATATTTCTCTGTCCAATATTTCATTAGCTGTTGAGACCGACCTTGTAAATTTGGAGTTTCCAGAAGATCACAAAGAATATGATAACCATCAAATCTCAGCAAAGGGTTAAGGTTAAAAAGAATCGTTGAGACTGATGCGGTGATAACCATGTTATAACATATCCTAGAAAACACTCCATCAGCTAAGTGAGCCCAAAGTATAAGCGCGACAAAGGCAATAAAGAACTCCACCACTACTCCAGCGATACCAACAACAACTCTTTGATGTTTTTTTGACAGGGCATACGTAGAAGAAACATCGACAAAAGGCAGAGGATTGAAGACTAAGAACATTATACCCATTTGAGGAACCTCACACCCGTAACGCCTACATGCATACGCGTGCCCGAATTCATGTAATCCTTTTAGTATTATTATGCTTAAATAAAGAAATGGGAGATTCTTAAAACTTAAAATTCCGTTTGATGCATTAACAAATTCATTCCATTCGGCCGTTAAAAAAACAACCGCTGTTATAAGAGAAAAAACCCACAGAAAAAATCCAAAAGGCTTAAAGCACCATGAAAATAAATGAACCGATTTTTTTATAAAAGGGTCAGGATTCCATAGAGGAACCTTAATAAATAGCAGACTAGAAAATAATTGCTTCCTCTTCTGAGTTCTCTCTTTTTCTTTAGCCTCTAATAAAAATTTAATGTCCGCTGATTTATGACTTTTCAACAAGCCCCCGTTATAAAATTGAGACAGGACCTGTACTACTTCACTCTGACTAGGTGCACTCTCAGGGTTTTCTTTTAATGATTTTTCCCAAGCCTCCTCGACACTGGCACATTGCTCCAAACAGCAAATGAAAAAATATGTTGCCTCTCTTATTCGGAAAAATCGATGTCCGAACTCATCACAAACTACATACCAATACTCTCCTCTGTATTTTTGCCTAACAAAAACAATGTTAGGCATTAAATTAAGCTTTAAATGCCTTACAAGATACCAAGAATCGTCAAAAATCGAATTCGAATTCATCTGTAATTAAATCCAAATCTTCATCTTTATAAACTCAACCGTACGGTGTAAAAACACCCAAGCTGCAGACCTTTTCCCTATATAAACTTTACAAACACCGCTCATTCCAGGCTTCCACCATTTTTCAGCAGAATTCATGATTGATGCTCTTACTCGAAAAAACGTACCTCGCTCCTGAATTACGGCAACCGGTTCGTATTTATCAATCTGTACATCATAAAAATCTTTAGGGTTACTTGTGAATGCAAGTTTTCCAGTCAGACCGTTATTTATAAAGTGAACATCTCTTTCATCAACCTGAAGCTCCCCATAGGTGTCACCTAATTGAGTCACTCTTACCAAAGGCTCACCAGGCTTGACGGGTGAAGAAAGTCTATCGGCTAAATCGCCCTCTACTACAACCCCATCAAATGGGGCTTCTATAAGTGATTTTTCTAATTGATAATCAAGTAATTTGATTTGCGCTTCTGCTTTTTGAACTGATAACTGCGCCAGTCTCATATCCGTTAACTTGCCCTCCGCCTCAAACCTCCTAACATCATTATTCTGACTTGCTCGTTCAGCTATACTCTGAGCCCTTTTCATCAAAATTTCTCGCTGATCTAGAGACACGAGAAGATCTCCTTTCTTTACAAAATCACCAACTTTGAAGTACACCCCTTCCATGTAACCTGCAACTGGAGAGGTAAGGACTACGGTAGCTTCAGAACGAAGAACAAATGGAGCTTTTACGTTGTGATCAATCCTTATTACAAAGGACGAAATTAAACAAAGCAGAATGACTAGCCCTGTTACTTTTAAACCTGTATGGCGATATCCCAAAAGATTTTCCAATCTCTTCCTACATCTCCTCCAAACCCTTTTGCCTAACCAGCCTGTAGAAAAATGGAGCGAGTTTATTCTAGGACCAATTAAATCCATGAAGACCCTAGCCATTTTTAGATGAGAGTCAGAGTATGTATTATTTTCAGGATGGTATTCAACGGTTATAACACCAATAATGTTATCTGCTTCTTTTAGAGGGATCGTCATTAAAGAGCAATTACCTCTTGATTGTGAATACGACTTATGTTGCTGATCAATTAATTCTGTTTCATCATTCGGGAACACTATTTCAGATTCCTGAACAAGTGCCTCCTCCATAACTCTTGATAAAGCACCAACCCTCTCGGTATCTCTCCTAATATTTCCACCATGATTAGTAGCCTTAACCTTAATTCCTCCCATGTCATTCCATCCAATCGAAACCCGCATTGCCTCAAATTGACTAGCCAATTCATTACAAATCTTCATTGCCGCCTCATCAAAAATTTGCGCCTCACCCACTATCAATCCAAGATCAAGAACATTAGTCACATGGGATAAGTTTTCAGCTTTCAACTCCAAGTCTCTAGAGGATTTGTAAGCAATGAATGCAGCCGTTATAAAGGACTTTAAGAGTGGCCAGCGACTACCATTCGGCGAACTCTCAGATTTTAAGACAACAATAATCTTTAATCCACCCTTTAAATCTAGTCTTTTTAAACTCCAAACACTTTCCTGTATATCATCACCATTATTGGATAATTTTTTTCTGATAACTTCAGGTAAATTTAAAATCTCCGCGTCGGAACTTTTACCAAGCAACAGAATCCGTTCATTTTTATCCTCATGAAAAAAATAAACCTCGGAAAGATCTTCATTCGAGCACAAGTAATTACCCAAACGACACCAAAACTCTTTGGGCTCAATTCCGTGTTCAAAAATTCCAGTATTATCCAATGGTATTACTCTAAAATTTATTAATTTTTGGGAAGCTTCATTCTGACCCGAACACCTGGTTTAATTTTGGCATCCTTGTTATCAAATTCAAACCTCAATCTGAAGAGCCCACTTCTTGAATCTACCTGAGGGTCGATAAATTTTAAAACCGCTTTGCCAGTTGAATTATTTTTTACCTCTGGAAACTCAACTCCAACATGATCTCCTAACTTGAATGAATCCAAATACTCTGTGGTGAGAAAAAAAACCAACTGAAGAGAGCTTACATCAATCAGTTCAAACAATGCTTTTACTTTCTCAGCAGATTCACCTGGATCAATTAACCTATAAACTATAACACCATCCGATGGTGATTTAATTAATCTATCAGAAACATCATTCTCAGCCATCAGTTTATCCACTTCAAACCCACCTAGAATTGCTTTTTTTTCTAGGTAGTTGGCCCTGCTTTCAATTTTCTTTTCATACAGATCCTTAACAGCTTCATACTCAAACTTCGCCTTTGAAATCAAGTTGTCCAATTTCTTGGTAGCCAACTCTTGCTTTTTGGATAGCAGCTTTGCAAGAACGTCCCCTTTACTAACATTATCACCCTCTTCTACCAGCACTTCTTCTACAACCTCATCAACTGGTGAACTAATAGTGATACGCTCTCTTGGTTGAGATGTTCCTTCTATCCATTTCTCATCAGCATGTAATGACAAATGACTTATAAAAATAATTTTAAGGCAAAGAAATATCTTATTCATTTCCAATTAAATTTCGATCTATCCCAAGCTTTTGAAACACTTGACCAGAAGATATCCATAAACTTATAACAGACTTGCTCAATGCCCCTTCAGCTTCAACTGTCCTTATTTTAGCATTTCCCAACATCTGTTGCTGCTCGACTAGTCTGTAAACATCTCCAACACCTTTTTGCCAGAGCTCCTGCTCCTGGTTCAATCTTTCCTCCGCTAATTCAACGGCTTTTCTTGCAGTCCTTAAGGCTTTTTTATAACTCACAAGCCTTTCATATGCCGTGTCGATCTCAAGAACTATCGCCTTCTTAACTTTATCTTTTTCAATTTTTGCTTTGGCCATTTCATTAATGGCAACCCTATACCCAGCGTTTCTAGCTTTTTTATCCAAAATCATTTTAAAATTCAACCCCACTGACCATTCCATTCCTTGTCGATTGAAGGATTCAGAGTAAGAATCCACACCTTTATCTGAAAGGCCGTATGCTCCGTAACTACCAGAGAAATTTAATAATGCTTTTGTCTCATCTTTAGCTTTAACAAGATTTAAATTAGAAGACTCGATTAATTCGTCATAGTACTTCAGATCAACTCTGTTCTTAAGAGCAATATTAATCAAATCATCTTTATTAGGTAAATTATCCCCATCAAAGAAAGCTCCCAATGGTTTAAATTTAATTTGTGAATTGGTTGCCGGAGGCATGTCAATTAGCTCAAAAAGATTATTAAGCCTTTCAACCTTCAAGGAATTCGATCCTATATAATCATCCTGACGTTGAAAAAGCGCCAACTCAGCAGTGGTAACATCAATTTTAACACCTCTCTCTGCCTTGAACAGCTCTTGCGTTTTTGAAAGGAGTGATTCTGCCAACAAAATATTATTCTTTCTAATACTAAGAATTTCTTCAATTGAAATTACATCAGTATACCTAGAGGCAGTCTCTGCTATAAGATTGATCGCACGAATCTCAGCGAGGTATTTTGTCGCCTCAATCCGATTCTTAGCGATGTTTATTCTCACCATGTTTGCAGATTTACCAAATCCCTTTAAAAGAGGCTGAGTCATAGTAATACCTGTAAAAGATTCGTACTCTGGTGAATATAGAGATGATTCAGATGTTTGATTTAATGTATTTTCTAGTCGGCTAAAAGTAGAAGAAAGCTCAAAGGTCGTACCAGTTTTAAATCTCTTCTTTAGGCCTTCCTTTGTAGTAAAGTTTTGATCGCTAAAAATTCTCGCTGAATTACCAGGAAACGAAATTCCACCGACTGCTATAAATTCTCTTGTATTCTGTGGTTTATCCCTATCCTCATATCTAGAGATAGTCTCTAGCCCCCATGAAAACTCCCCTTTTTCCCTAGTTAACTGATCTTTGCTGACCTCAACATTGATCCTTTCTGTTGCCATGTCTGGATTAAGTTTTAGAGCCTGTACTAAACTACCATTCAAACTTAACTGCTCCTGCAAGTTAGTTTCTTGGGCATTGGCAATAAGCCCAAATGATAACAAAATCGTTATACAGCCTCGAAATAGAAACATATGAATAGAAATTTTATAATTTTATAATTTAAAATAATCAAATATAGGCATTATTTAGCAGATCAGTAAAATAAAGTAGAGAAATTTTTAAAAACTTTTACAAATCTACCTTTTTTACATTATTGCTTTCCAATAGTTTAATATTTTTAAAATTTTATATTCATGAAATTACTCTTTACTACAATAGTTCTTTTGATTGTTTGTAATTCCTGCTCCAAAAGAAACACTGAAATTGAGGCTAAAATTGAGAAAAAAACTGATCCTATTGAGTTATTTGTAGAGAATAATGTCATAATTAGTCATAAGGGAACAGAGCCTCATTTAACTATTCCAAAAACCCTTAATGAAGAAAACATTGTAGCAATTGGTGATGGCGCTTTAAGCAAAAATGCTTCATTTACTAAAATCACTATTCCTAATACAATTGAACTCATAGGAAGAGGCGCTTTCGCCGAGTGCAGTGCACTGGAAACAATAATTATTTCGGACAATGTTCGGTACATTGGTAAAGCCCCATTCGCAGCATGCAAATCCTTGAATTCTATTCAAGTAAGCCCTCAAAACTCAGAATTCAGAGATATCAATGGTATTTTATTTGATAAACAAATATCGACATTAATCCAATATCCAGCGAACGCACCAACATCCTACCAAGTCCCAAAATCAGTAACAACTATTAATGAGGCCGCATTTGCTGAATGCTCAAAACTCATTTCTGTAATTTTTCCTGACACTCTTGAAAAAATTGAAAAGGCCGCCTTTCTAGGTTGCTCGAGTCTTGAAGAGATTGATCTTCCCAAATCTCTAAAAGTCATATCACAAGGAGCTTTCGTTGGATGTTCAAACCTAAAAAAAATAACAATACCTAAAGACGTAACTGTAATAGAAGATGGTGCTTTTGCACATTGTTCAAATCTTAAATCTGTAGAATTTAGAGGACCTCCACCATTGGCAGGAAATGGAGTGTTTACTAATTCCTCTCCAACCGTTTATGTAACAAAAAATAAAGGCTGGACTGATTCATACTTGAATCTGAAGACTGTAGAATTGGCAGAATGAAACAAGATTTACCAATTATAAATAAGTGAAAGATAAAGCTCACCGTCACCAGGTTGAATGTTTTTAAAAGGATTAATTAATTCCCTAAGAGCCCATCCATACTCCACATTGAGGGCAAAAAGATCACTATACTTTGCTCCTAAACCAACACCTGCTGACCATAATCGGTCATCAGCCTCATAAAATAAAGGATCATTGTTTTTAACCATGCCAAAATCGGTGAAAACGCCAAAAGTTAGATCCCAGTCAGGCAAATCACCTTCAAATCTTGGACGAAATCGCATTCCAGATTGCTGGGGCATAATATCAAGTAATCTGGGCATGTGAATCTTATAATCTAATTTGAGAAATGCCATTGAGTCACCTGATGCTGAAGAAACTGGATACCCCCTGATAGTATTATGCCCACCAAGAACACCAAGAAAACTTGGAGGAACTCTAGAACCCAAGCTATCAAATACAGATCCGGCAACCTCGATACTGTGCGCTCTCTTCTTAGATAAACCCAAAGTGTTGTCAAGGTAAGCTTGGTAAGCACCATAAAAGGTGGCGGTAGTAAAATCATTTTCGGCATTCAATCGCCCTAAATTATTTAATCCAATAGCTGAAGGCGTGTCTAATAAGCTTGGTATATTAGTCTCTATCTTAGAACCAATAAGAAAACTGCTATCCACTCCAGTTTTGGAAAATTTGAAACCAAGGGAGGGCAAGAAATATTGAGCATTACCTTTAGGCACCCCTATTCCTGTCTGATCTTGATCAACGCTAAGAATTCTCGCTGCTACAAAAGCATCTAAATAAGCTCCATTTACACTTGCTAAGGTTTGCTCGTAGCTGACTTGTCCTGATTTACTAACACCTTCAAAATCAATACCAGAAGCACCAAGGCCAACATCTTGAGCATTATATTTTGAGTAGATTCCCGAAATCGCAATTCTTTTGGAGGATGTAACGTCCAAAGGCGAGGAATAATCTGCTGCATAATAAGAAGAATCTCCATCAATGCTAGTCAGAGCTTTTAGACCAAGCTTATCATCAACAGAGAAAAGGTTCCAATTATCTAGCGAACCAAATACTCTATATTCACCAGTCCTTTCAGATCCATAATTATCAAACCTTGATTTTATTTTTGTCTCATCTCTTTGTCTAACTCTATACTCAAGAATAATTTCTCCATTTTCAGGAACCAATACAGTTTGAATATTTTGTCGACTAAAACGATTTAGAAGCCCAATTGAATTATCAAGTTTATTACTATTAATAGTCTCTCCACCAACTAACGGTGCCGCCTTTTTTATTCTATTGATCTTACGCTTCAGCAATCTTGAGCTGAGACTTTTCGTTGCATATCGGACCTTTGAAATTTTTCCCTCAACTATTTTAATAACAAGATCCTTTCCCTCACGAGATGAGTAAAACGATTCTTTTGTTACTACTGCCCTAGTCGCAGGAATGCCAACTTCTTGATAAAAGTCGCTAATTTCTCGTAAAATCTGAGAGATAGCTTGAGGAGACAACTGATGAGCATTTAATTCTGAAATTGATAGTTTATCACCGATTGGACTTGGATAAAATTTGCCATCTTTTTCCTTTAGTTGAATTTTAATTTGTGAAATATCAACCGCAGATACCGAGACATTACCATCAATCTTTACTCGAGAAGACAGATCGTCTGGAGGCAATATTCGAACTTGTTCTTCATCTTTCTCAGCTCCAGAAAACAAAGAGTCGCTTGTATTTATCACTTCCAAATTATTTTGATCAGGTTGAGGTAAAGGGGCGCTGACGAAATTTATATTTGGTAAAATTTGATTCTCGTGAATTAACGTTTTTGGATTTTGATTGCTTATTTTAAAAACCAAATCAGACCCATTAACCATATTAAAATAAGCCTCTCGAGTTAGCTCAATATCGTAGTTTTCAAAACCTTGTCTCTTGTAAAAGGCACTTACTACTTTCACCAAACCTTGAACTGCACTCGGAGAAAGTTCGGAAGGATTTATTTCACTTAATTTAAATAAAACACTCTTGTCAGATATCGACAACCCATCTGCCTCAGTTGAAAGCCTCAATGATATATCATTCAATGCATCTAACTTTTGAATTCCAGAATTTCCATAAAAAAGAATCTTTTGAGCAAAACAAGAATCCTGCAGCAACGAAAGCGCTGCAAAAATAATTATTGCACTGATATTTAAAAAGTTCATTAAAATGGGGGTGTGTACTCAACACCTAAATAATATTTTAACAAGTCATCAGTTTGTTGCTTTATTATGACTTTATTAAGTTCATTAATTATTGTGTTTCTTTCTGATTCTGGAATTGATAGCCAATCACTATATTCTAAAGCTCTAAAGAATATTGAATCGGAAATCGGTATAACACTTAGAGTCTCACTATCGAAAACATCTTCATCACCGGTTTGAGCTGATACCCCGAGATCAAATTCCGATAACATTGCCGGCAAACCAGGGTATGGTAAGATTTCTAAATCACCTGCGAGGAATGTTAAATTATAATTACTAGATCCAAATTTATTTGTACCAAAAATAACTTTGTCAGCCACAAATTCATCTGGATAATAACCTCTTGGACTAGAAGGATCATTAGCTAATCCATTTAAACTACTGATATTAATAAATTCGATTGATTCGTGGTTGGGTAACTTTTCTTTTAAAATAAAAGCAGCTTGATCTATTTTAAAATACTGTCCTGCAAAGCGTTTCTGATCATCTATAATAACAATGGAATCCCTCCGATTAATCGTTAAATCACCAGGAACATACGTAATATCATAGTTACTCTCCCGGAACCCATCTCCACTTCCAGGAGCTCCTGCAACTGGACTCAAGATCTCTATTTCATTTTCATATGTCGCAACATCGGCTGTCGTCGACGCATCCTTATCTGTTGCGCTTTGTATCGATACATTTGTTATCACTTCTTCATTCGGAAGAACCGAGTCTCCATCCAAATCCGTGGTGCTAAATGCAGTGTCATCCAGGACAAGGCCATTTCCATAGATCTTCTCCTGTCCACTTGCAGCCAGTGTAATCGCTCGTCGATTGATCGTTAGATCTCCTGGAACATACGTAATGTCATAGTTACTCTCCTGGAACCCATCTCCACTTCCAGGAGTT
>Ga0163109_10002875_pt1 | contig 13238 bp, 11 predicted proteins | sample CRUFie1St13metaG_FD_108704 | JGI IMG/M metagenome (GOLD analysis project Ga0163109, IMG submission 108704) | Marine microbial communities from the Costa Rica Dome - CRUD Field 142mm St13 metaG | ecosystem: Environmental > Aquatic > Marine > Oceanic > Photic zone | place: Costa Rica: the Eastern... | reverse complement strand
CTCTTCCAAACGTTTACGGGGAACCCCTCGGCCACGTGTCACGTTCTCCAGGAAAGGCATGACGTCCTCGGGCCCCCGAGGACCACCAAAAGAAGCGAACAAGATGGCGTCGTATTTTGTTGCTCTTGTCATGCCAGCACCTCTGCAGCGCCCGCAGCGTCCACCCGTCGACCGGTGTAGAAAGGAATCTCCTCGCGGACGTGTCGACGGGCATTCGTGTATCGCATGTCGCGCATCAAGTCGACAAGATCAGTGAGTTCGTCGGACTCCAGCGCCAATACCCATTCAAAATCGTTCAGTGCAAAAGTCGACACCGTATTACTCAGGATGCCGGGGTAGCTACGCCCCTTCATGCCATGCTCGATAAGCATGTCCCGCCGTTCCTCTTCCGGGAGCAGGTACCACTCGTACGACCGGTTGAACGGGTAGATGCACAGCCACCCTTTTGGATCCTTACCGGCCATATACGCCGGCACGTGCCCCTTGTTGAACTCGGCCGGACGGTGCAGGGCCATGATTGACCACGCCAAGTGTGTAGCTGATCCAGGAGTAGTGCGCCGAAAATCACGGAGGCTGTGCTGAAGACCTTCTGCGGTCGGCCCATGCAGCCAGATCATGAGATCGGCATCCTCGCGCATCCCCGAAACGTCGTAGATTCCACGCACCTCAATGTCCCAATCTTTCAAATCATCAATCCAGCCCTGGATCTGAGAACAACTCTCTGCAGAGTCGCACTCAGGAGCGCTTTCTCTGGCTACGATCGCCCACAGGGTGTAGCGGACGGTCTCGTTGATCTCTCGTGCTGATGGTGCGGTCACGATGCTTCTCCTTGCTGAGTTGAGGTTATCCGGGAAACTTCCGCCTGAGCGAAGGCAACAACGCCGGCGAGCCCGTTGCCGGCCAGTGAACTAGAAAGCAAGCTGATCCCAGGGGTTTCTTGCACGCTTGCGGCAACGTGAGCAACTTTCCTGGAGTGGCCTGGTGCAGCGAATGCCAAGGACTCGGGCCACGCGGTAACAGCTGAAGCTCTCATAGTGAACTGCTTGCGAATGCCCAATAGGTTGCGAGCATCTTCTTCTGCCTGCAAAAGCAACTCGTCATGAGTGAGTCCATCCGTCACATCGTCAGCGAATGGATTGGCTTTCCCGAAGGAAAGGCGCAGCACGTGCTCATGCGTGGACAGCAAATCGTCCCACCACGCCCACTTCGCATTCGAATGAGTTAGAGCCTTCGCGGCCACATCCATTCGATCTTGTCGGACTAGGAGGCCGGGTCCGGTCGGCTGCAGGTCAAGTTCTGGCGAATGCACGAGCAAATGCACAATTTTGACCGTAGTAGTTCGAAGGGCAGCTACTTGTTCTGCTAGGTGCGGCGCTGAGGTGGTGAGCAGTGTAGCGGCTACGGTGGGAGGAACAGCAAGAACGACGGTTTCTGCGCGCAATTCACCGGCCATGTCCACACTGATACGCCAGCAGCTTTCAAGTCTCTCCAACCCGATCACAGGAGTGTTTACACGTAGCTTCACGCCAGCCTCGACGCAAGCATCTACCAGCCGGGCAGTGAGCTGATTCATGCCTCCACGCAACGAAGCAACAGCGCTTCCTGAAGCCCCTAGGCCACCTCTCATCTTGGCGGCGGCTTTGACAAGAGAGCCCTCCTGCACGATCAGAGAGTCCATACCGGGGAACAGAGTTCTGAATTCCAATTCATCGGACGCAGCGGCATGAATACCCAACAGAACCGGATCAACGATCTTTTGGACGACTCCCGAGCCTAAGCGCCCACCTACGACGTCATCAACGCTCATTTCGCTGGTGATCGTGACGTCTCGTTCTGCCCGAGCTCGCTGGATTTCCTCGTCGTTCAGTAGTGCTGCGACGAGAGGGTCGTCCGTGGACGCGGGAATACCCGAAACCCCCGAGGGAAGTTCCTGCAATCCCTCAGGGGTAGCAATTCGAGGATCTGCCCGACGTGGATACACGACCTGATCTGACAGCCCAAGCTCCGAGAAAAGCTCAAGGCCGCTTGATCGGGCAATACCAATGGCCTCAGCTCCGGCATCGATGACTTTTCCGCCGAGCAGATGTGGGCAAACGGCTCCGCCGAAATGATCAGCCGCTTCGAATACTTGAACGGAGCGTCCGATCTGCGCCAAACGCCAGGCGGCGATGAGCCCGGAGGCGCCCCCTCCCACGACAACTGCTGACGTCATGGCCGAACGGGAACCTGATGGACATAGTCGACGACTCGTGACAAAACATCTGGGTCAGCCGTCGGAGGGACCCCGTGACCAAGATTTACGATGTGACCAGGTGCGGTGCGCCCCGACATCAAGATGTCGTCAACGTGAGCACGCAACGTCGGCCACGGGGTAAATAACATCGCCGGATCGATGTTTCCTTGCACTGGAATGTCTGATCCCAAACGCTTGATTGCATCCGAGAGGGGGGTGCGATCATCTATACCGATCACGTCCGCGCCGCAGGCACGCATTGCCACCAATAACTCCGAGGTCTTAGTGCCGAAGTGAATGCGCGGTAATCCAAGATCCGCTACCCCGGTGAAAACAGCTGTCGAGTGGGGTGCGGCGTACTTTTCGTAGTCCGGCAGGGACAGCGTGCCCGCCCATGAATCGAAAAGTTGCAGTGCGCTGGCGCCGGCTTCGCCTTGTGCTCGCAAGAAAGTAGTACTTAGTCTGGCTGTCCAAGCCAGCAGCGAGTGCCAGGTATCAGGATCACTGAACATTAGAGCCTTGGTGGTCAAATGATCCCGAGAGGGCTGCCCTTCGATTAAGTAGCTCGCGAGAGTAAAAGGCGCCCCCGCGAAACCAATTAGCGGCTTGGGGCCAAGTTGTTCGACGACCAGCGAGACCGCTTTGCTGACTGGTGCCAGTGCTGCTGGGTCTAACTCGGGAAGATTAGCAACGTCGGCGGCCGAGCGAATTGGTTTGTTGACAACCGGCCCCACACCCGGGGCAATTTCAACATCCACGCCGGCCAGAAACAGTGGCACGGTGATGTCACTGAAAAGCACCGCCGCGTCGACGTCGAGCCGGCGAACAGGTTGCAAGGTGATCTCGGCAGCGAGTTCCGGTCGTACGCAGGAATCCAGCATCGCTATGCCTTCGCGGACCTTCCGGTACTCGGGAAGCGAGCGGCCGGCTTGCCGCATGAACCACACGGGGTGCCAATCAATGGCCTCCCCTCGTGTGGCCCGAATCACAGTTGACGTGCTCGTGCGACCGGCCTGAAGTGGATGATCTGCGGGGAGGGGCATTCAAAAAATCTAGCACTGCCAAAGTGAACTCGCTCGGGTGCGCGAAGCGGCAAAAACCCGTGATCAGACGCACGTTTTCCCGGGACTGCATCGGTCGGTGATCTTGTTATTCTTTGGCTATGCCCCTAGCGCAATTCGGCGTAAGCCACCATGACGTGGCCCTACCGCTTCTGGAATCAATTAGTCGGTATGCCGATTCCATGCCAAGGGCGCTCTTGGATCGCGGGTCACCACACGTGAGTGGTGCAGTAGTGGTGAACACGTGCAACCGTGTGGAACTCTACGTCGAGGGCCCAGACGAGCAGAAGGTCCAACAGGTCACGCGCCAATTCATTGGGGAACACGTTGGTGAGGGCCTATCGGACGACACCTTCCCTGCTCCTCGCATGAATGAAGACGCGGCCCGGCACCTCTTTTCGGTCGCAGTCGGTCTCGAGTCGATGGTGGTGGGCGAGAGTGAAATTGCCGGCCAAGTGCGCCGGGCAGTATCGACGGCCAGGAAGGAAGGCACAGTCGCGCCATCGCTTGAGAGATTGTTCCGCGCCGCGTCATCGGCTGCCCGACAGGTAACAAACACCACTGGTCTCGGCTCCGCTGGTCGCTCACTCGTCACCGTGGCCTTAGATCTCATCGAGGAAACCGAAGGCCCGCTCGCTGGCAGATCCGCTCTCGTCATCGGCACCGGTGCCTATGCTCGCGTAGTGCATGCTGCGCTTGATCGTCGCGGGGCTGTGGACCGATACATCTTCTCCCTTAGTGATCGGGCTCATGCCTTCGCGGAGAGTCACGGTGGCAGACGGGTGAGTCAGATGGATCTATTCTCTGCACTCTCCACCGTAGACGTAGTGGTGGCAAGCAGTGGCGCCCCACACCCTATTTTGGAAACAGACATGCTCGCCGCCGCGACGAGAGAGCGCCGCACTCCGATGCCCGTCGTCGACCTTGCACTCACGCGAGATGTTGACGCGCGGGTTATGGACGTAGCGAATGTTCGTTTGATTGATCTCGAACTTATTGCCCAGCATGCTCCAAGGGAACACAGTGGAGCGATTACTGCCGCTCAGCGCGCCGTCACGCGAGCCGCCAGGGACTTCGCCGCAATAGAGGCAGAGCGAACGGCCGACGACGTCATCGTGGCGATGCGGTCTATGGTTCACTCCGCAATGGCCAAGGAACTCGAACGGGTGCGCCGTCGAAAAGGCGATGAGGCGGCGTCTGCCCTTCAGGGGTCCTTGCACAGGGTAGAACGCGAAATTTTGCACGTTCCAACGGTGCGAAGCCGTCAACTAACTCGAGAGGGCCGGCTCGATGAGGTTGAGCACGCGTTGCAAGTCTTGCTGGGCCTGTCGCTGCATGAAGTCGACTCGTTTGACTGATGACGCAATTGAGATTGGGGACCAGAGGTAGTCGACTCGCTCTCACACAGTCGGAAATAGTCGCGAAGGAGATTAGAGAACGCCTCGGTCACCAGGTCAAAGTTGTTCCCATTCGCTCGTTGGGTGATGACTTTCTTGGTCCTTTGACCCAGGCTCCGAAACCAGGGGTATTTTCATCGGCGCTACGCGATGCATTGATGACCGGTGAAGTTGACGTCGTCGTGCACTCAATGAAGGACCTTCCGGCAGCCCCGGTGCCTGGTATCACGCTCATTGCCGTGCCAGAACGAGCAGACCCCCGTGATGCGCTGGTCAGCCATCAGCGCTGTACCTTGAACGCGCTCCCTGCGGGGGCGCGCGTCGGAACCAGCTCACCCCGACGAGCGAGTCAAGTGAAACGCTTGCGCCCGGATGTTCAGATCGTTGACGTCAGAGGAAACGTCGACACGCGTATCGACAAGGTGCGATCAGGTGAGCTCGACGCAGCCATTCTGGCTGCGGCCGGTCTCAATCGGCTCAATCGATCCGCAGACATCGATGAAATCCTCTGCGACATGCTGCCGGCACCTAGCCAAGGGGCGTTAGCAATAGAAATTCGCTCGGAGGACGAAGATCTTGCTCGGAGCCTGACCCGCCTCGACGACGCAGCAACCCGTCGCCAAGTCCTCGCCGAACGGGCTGTCCTGGCAGGGTTGTCCGCGACCTGCACATCCGCGGTGGCGGCGTGCGCCACACCGCTCGATGGTGACGTTCTTCGTCTCACAGCAGAAGTTGACGGGAACACAAGTTCACAGCAGGCATCGTGCTCCTCCACGCTGGAAGCAGTCGTGCCGTCGGGTGCCGATGCTGCATCCCTAGACCTAGGGACCGTCGCAGCACGGGCATTGCTTCGGCAGGGTGCCGGCTCCCTGCTTGCCGACGGCTCGTGGAGAGCGCCCACTGTGAACCAAGCGGCCGTTTGGCTTACCAGACCGAGCTCGGGAGCCGCACCAGATGTGCACGAACTGCGCAGTCGCGGCATTACGGTGGTCGAGGCCCCGGTCTTGTCAGTCGTAGCCGATCCAGATGCAGGCGCTCCAGCCCGGGAACTCCTGGAAACGGTCGCGTCCGAGGCGGACCTACTGACCATCACCTCGGCAGCGGCCATACGCGCTCTCGTCTCCCTGACTTCGCGCGACGATGTGGTCGCTGCCGTGGCCGCAGGTCAAAGACGCGGTATGCGGTGCGTCGCGGTCGGCTCAGCCACAGCGCGTCAACTGGAAGAACTTGGGGCCACCCAGGTGCTTGTTCCACCGGTGCAAGACTCTGACAGCATGCTCGCCATGCTCCATGACCTACCGCCCGGACTGGCGGTACTCCCCCGCGGCAATCTCGCGATGAAGGGTCTCGCGGAAGGCTTAGACAATCGCGGCTGGTCGGTAAAAAGCGAGCAGGTGTACCTCACGCAGCCCATAGATCCGCCTTTGGGCGTGACTGATGCGCTGGTTCATGGCGCCTTAGACGGAGTCGTGCTGCGATCGCCGAGTGGCGTTCGAGTCCTTCGGGACTGCCTGGCAGGACGAAGGGTCCCCGATGACTGCTGGTTGATCGCCGGCGGCCCAACGACAGCGGCCGCCATTGAGCGGGATTGGCCCGACCACTACGGGAGAATTCTGGTCGCTACTGAACCAAGCCCGAGTGCTGTTGCCGATCTCGTTCAAAGTGCTTGGACTGAGAAGACGCAAGGGATTGAGAAGGACGCGTGACCAAGAACTATTCCTTACCAGAGCGCCCCCGCCGCTTACGGAAAACTGCCGTGATGCGGGGACTCATTCGTGAGACCACCCTGTCTCCTGGCCGCTTGATGCTCCCAATGTTCTATCGCGAGGGGCTGTCTGGCAGTGTGCAGATAGACGGGATGCCTGGGGTACAGCAACACGACCTCGACGGCGTGATGAGAACAACTCATGAGGCACTCGCCGCCGGCGTAGCAAGCGTGATGCTCTTTGCAATTCCTGAGCAGAGGGATGCCGCCGGTTCTCGAGCCTATGACAGCGACGGTCCTCTTACCGACATCGTTGCGCGGGTGAAATCTGAGTTTGGTCAAGACCTCGTGGTGGTTGCCGATCTGTGTCTGGATGAATTCACCAATCACGGGCACTGCGGTGTGCTCGATCAATCTGGAGAGGTTGATAACGACGAAACTCTCGCGGCGTACGAACAGATGTCGGTAGTTCTCGCCGATGCGGGAGCCGACCTTCTCGGTGCCAGCGGCATGATGGATGGACAGGTGGGGGCCGTTCGACTTGCTCTGGATTCGCACGGTGCCGTGGGCACCGGGATCCTGGCCTACTCCGCGAAATACGCATCAGCCTCCTACGGGCCGTTCCGTAACGCCGTCGAATCGGCACTCCGAGGGGATCGGAGAACGTACCAACAAGACCCAGCCAATCGGCGTGAGGCGATGCGTGAGGTGCGACTCGACGTCAGCGAAGGTGCAGATATCGTCATGGTCAAACCTGCACTCGGTTACCTCGACGTCGTGGCACTGACAGTGGATTTGGTTGACGTGCCGGTTGCAGCCTACGTCGTTAGCGGTGAACTAGCGATGATCGAGTACGCCGCCGCCGCGGGCGCCATTGATCGCGAACGCTCCATCATTGAGGCTCTAACAAGTGTTCACCGGGCTGGTGCCAATCTCATTTGCACGTACTGGGCAACAGAAGTGGCCCGCTGGATCGTTACCGGTAGGACCGCACATTGAACCGAAGTACATCAACGTCGTGGCATCAACGTGCGACTCAGGTAGTCCCTGGTGGAGTAAGTTCCCCCGTGCGAGCCTTCCATGCCGTCGGCGGAGGACCCGTTTATTTCGAGCACGGTGAGGGCGCCTGGGTGACAGATGTCGACGGCAATCGCTACGTCGACCTCGTTGGCTCGTGGGGTCCGATGATCCTCGGTCATGGGCATCCCGCGGTCCGTGAGGCGGTGATTAATGCCGTCCACCACTCCAGTTCCTTTGGTGCGCCTACAGTCGCCGAGACCTTGCTCGCTGAAGAAATCATTCGACGCGTGCCCGTCTTGGAGAGGGTCCGATTCGTCTCGAGCGGCACCGAAGCCACCATGACGGCGATAAGGCTGGCCCGTGCAGCAACCGGACGAGACAAGATCGTGAAATTCATAGGTTGCTACCACGGTCATTCGGATGCACTTCTAGTGCAAGCAGGATCGGGAGTAAAGACCCTGGGCCTTCCCAACTCACCCGGTGTTACTGAAGGTGCCGCAGCGGACACCATCTCGATTCCCTATGGCGATCCAGAAATGGTTCGCGAGGATTTTGCTACATACCCAGACCAGATCGCTGCCGTGCTGACCGAAGCGGCTCCCGCCAACATGGGAGTGATTCCTCCTCCGGAGGGCTTTAACGCATTCTTGCGTGAGATCACCACCACTCACGGATCCTTATTCGTCTTCGACGAGGTCATGACTGGTTTCCGAGTCGGGCCAGGCGGATGGTGGACACGCTATGAGCAGGCACCCCCACCCGATCTCTTCGCCTATGGCAAGGTCATTGGCGGTGGCTATCCGCTGGCTGCCCTCGCCGGATCAGCCGAGGTAATGGATCTGTTGGCGCCCGCCGGATCCGTCTACCAGGCAGGAACCTTAAGCGGGAATCCGGTCGCAGCAACTGCAGGACTGACGACGCTTCAAAATCTAACGGCAGACTCCTATGCGCGCGTCGACGCAACAGCCCAGCGAGTCCTCGCTCTTGCCTCTGATGCCCTGAAAGCAGCAGGAGTAGCGCACTCGGCACAGCAGGCTGGAAACCTCATCAGCATCTTCTTCACAGAAGGACCAGTCAAGTCTATGGACGACGCGAGCCAGCAGGATGAAGAGGCATTTGCTCGCTTTTTCAACGGCATGCTGAATCGCGGAGTGTCCTTGCCACCTAGTGCATATGAAGCGTGGTTCGTTTCGACAGCGCATGATGACGAGGCGGTCGATGTGATCGCAAAGGCCGCACAGGAGGCAGCGGGCGAGGTTACGTGACAGATTTTGAGAAATCTCCTCTCTTGCTAGAGGGAAGGATGACGACACTCTGCGCGCGACATGCCTTCTTTTCTATCCACTGGGTCACGCTCCGCGATTTACCCTCTGCTCCGTGCTCTTCAGATCAAGGCCGAGATCGCTAACAACACCGATCAGCCGGTGACCGGGAGAACTCAAGCGATCAACGACGTCCGGGCTCTGAGCAAACATCTCCACGAGAGCGACTCTCATCGTGTCCTTGATCATGAGTGGGACACCCGTCGACCCCGAGCCGCGTAGTGGCAGAGAAGGCCCTCGCCCGTAATGACATAGGCCAGATGGTGCCGCCAGATTCAAGAATAATGGCCCACAGGCCAATTACCCCTGTAATGCAAGGTATGAGGGGCGAGTCGGCCACTTGGCCGGAGAGAGGCGCCTACGTGATGTCGACGGATTTTATCTCATTTCCAGGAGGGAATGGAGCCGTTGGGTTACGTCGAGCGCCACATGGTTGGCATACATTTGGCAGACGAACGAACTTCCAGGGGGCCAACCATCGAAACCGTCTATACCCTCGCGCCAGGTGAGTCAGTGGGATGCTCTGTTACCACAGGCACAACGGTGCGCGTGATGAATCCCAAGGGACATCAGGTCGTGGATCTATGGGCGTTCGTTGAATCAGATCCGACTGAATATCTGTCGATGGCACACAATCGGACCGCGCACTACACCACTCGGTTTCAAGCGGGCCATGTGCTAGTCAGTAACCGGTTCAAGAAACTGCTCCGCTTTATTGAAGACACTACAGACGGGTTTCACGACTCCTTTCATGCAGCCTGTTCAGCGCAGAGCTACGCACATTTTGGCAGTGACCAGCAGCATCCAAACTGCGAGGACAATCTGCAAAAGGCACTCCACGGTGCCGGCATCGCCGTTCAGATTACTCCGCCCCCCTGGAATCTTTTTGAGAAATCGTTCGTTGATGAGGATGGGTTGATCCATGATGGAACAACCAGTGCGAAAGCCGGTGACTACGTCGAACTCTATGCGGAGTGTGACCTCTTTATGGTGTTTTCTGCATGTCGCTCGACGATCGGCAATATTCAAGGTGGCAATCCTGCGGGCGCGCAGATACTCCTAAATCGATACGACAACGCTGCTGATAGTTACTGACTGAAGAACATGGATGAACTCCATTTGTTGACGGCTGTCTCACTGCTCAGAGGGGCCGCAACCTTGAAGTCAGGGACACGTCCTGTCTGTGACCTGTTTCGGCGTACCTTCGACATTTCCTATTTCCAGAGGGAAGGGACGAGTCGACCTATAAGCCGGATTCTGTTCCTCGCCACCTCACGGTGACGATTCGGTGATCATCCATCTGCGAGTGCTGTTGCCAGCACCCTGATGCGGTCTACCAGTGGATTGTGAGCGGGTCACTCATCCACCAAGGCCGGCGGACCGGCCCACTTGACCTTGCTCCCGGTGGGGTTTGCCGAGCCACGGCAGTCACCTGCCGCGCTGGTGGTCTCTTACACCGCCCTTTCACCCTTACCTCGATCACTCGAGGCGGTCTGCTCTCTGTGGCACTGTCCCGCGGGTCACCCCGGGTGGGCGTTACCCACCACCGTGCCCTGTGGAGTCCGGACTTTCCTCGACGCTTGCGCGCCGCGATCACCCGGCCGACTCGTCCGGCCACCAGGGTACGCCGCTCCGACGTTCGACCCTGTGTCGGTGTTACCTTCGACGAGATGTCAGGAGGCGCATGATGGGAACCACGTCAGTTGTAGTGAGAATGACTATCGCCTGCGCGGTCGCTGTATCGGTGATCGGGATCGCCGCCCCTGCCGGGGCTGTCGAGTCCCCCAAGCCCCGCAAATCTGCGTGCAATGCCGATCCGGCCGATTACGCATGCCTGCGAACGGATTCGCGAAAGGAAGTAGCCGGGGAGCCCGTCACGTTCCGCGGCTCCCTGAGCACGCAGGCCCGGAAGAATTTGGCCCAGTGGACCGATGGTGAGAACACCATCTGCCTCACCCGATACAAGACCACGCCGGAAGAGGACGGCTCATGGCCGTGGCAAACACTCGATGAGGCGTGCACGACGTTGAACACCGACGGCACGTTCGGTTTGGTCGCTTATCTCGGTCGCCAGGGGAAGTTCTTCTACGGGGTTGAGATGGGTCCCTGCAAAGGCGACGCAGGCTTGTGCGGAAACGCAGACGGAGGCTTACTGAGCGCCCTGGGAAACAAGAAGAACCGCGCAGTGGCCGTCAAGACCATCGCCCCGTGAGGCACGCGGAACAATAGGCGGGTGCTCGTTCTCCTACCGCCCAGCGAGGGCAAAACCGGACCGGAGTCCGGGTCACGGTTGAAACCATCGACGCTGTCCTTTCCTGGACTCGCGGCACCTCGGTCACACGTCTTCGACGCCCTCGTTGCACTGTGCTCGGGCAACAAGAAGAAGGCGGCCACCATCCTGGGTCTTGGCCCCAAGCAGCTAGACCTCATCGATATCAATGCTCAACTGGCAACCGCACCCACCGCACCAGCCATCGAGATCTACACCGGTGTCTTGTATGACGCCCTGGATCTTCAGACCCTTCCGGCAACCGCGAAGAAGCGGGCGTCCACCCGCGTGGCCATCTCTTCGGCCCTGTTCGGGCTCGTGCGACCCGGCGATCTGATTCCGCAGTACCGACTCAGCGCAGACACCACGATCCCTGGACTCGGGCCTCTGGCGGGCGTGTGGAGGGACAGCGTCCAAGCCGAGCTACGGGCCACGACAGGACCGATACTAGATATGCGCTCGGGCGCGTACGTGAAGCTCGGTCCACTGCCGACCGAAACCGCCGACCGAGGTTTCGCGGGAAGGATTCTGCTGGAGAAGGCCGGGAAGCGAAGCGTGGTGAGTCACCACAACAAGGCGACCAAGGGGCTCCTCGTCCGGGGGATCCTGGGAGCGTCCAAGGCCCCACGGTCCGCAGATGACCTGCCGGGTTTCCTGGAGGATCTGGGGTTCCGGGTCGAGGTGCACCAGCCGAAGAAACCAACCGATCCGTGCGGCCTTGACATCATCGTTTACACAACCTGAACATGTCCCAGAAAGCCGTCGCATAAATCTCACGGATGCTGATACCGCACAGCACAGTGTCTCGAAGACGAAGGGAATAGATATGAACAAGACCCGCGTGATCGTTGCCGGAGCATCCGCGATAGCCGTGGCCACCGCCCTGGTGGGCGTGGGAACCGTCGCATCGGCGGACGACGCTTCAGGCGCGTCCAAGGGTAAGGGTGTTGTCCTGTCTCAGTTGGAAGACGACGGCACCTTGACCTCCGATGAAGTGACGGCCGTGAAAGATGCGCTCCGCGCGCAGCGCACAGAAAATCGTGCCGAAAAGGAAGCAGAGCGGGAAGCCGCTCGAGCCTCGATCTTGGCCGGGCTGGTGTCCGACGGCACGTTGACCCAATCCCAGGCCGACGCGATTGCCGCCGCCGGCAAGCGCGGCATGCGCGACCTTGTCCGCGAAGGAACCGTCGACCGCGATGACCTGCAAGCGCTGAAGGCTGCCCTGCAGGATTACCGAGCAGAGAACCGGGACGCGAAGAAAGCCGACCGGGAAGCCGCCCGCGACGCCGTTCTCGCCGGGCTGGTGTCGGATGGAACGTTGACGCAATCCCAGGCCGACGCGATCGCGACCGCGATCGATGCCCGCATCGCCGAGAAGGGCGACCAGCGGGGCAACAAAGGCAAGCGTGGTCCGCGCGGTCCGCGCGGCGAACGGAGTGGATCCGGCGGCGCAGCGAACGCCGATGTCACGACCTTCGGAGCCCGCGCCTGACACCCACGGCTACGCCCCGTCAGGCCCACGCAGTTCTTGCAGGTGGGCGACGTCGGCGAAGCTGAACATGGAGGAGTTCCCATCCGGGAACCACGCCACCCTGCTGATCGAGCAGGGTGGCAGTTCCATGCGGTAGATGCTGTCCACGGGAGCACCGACAGCATCGGTGATCATCAACTTGATCGGTGACACGTGGGACACGACGATGACCGTTTGACCCGGGTAGCGCTCGACGATCCGCTCGCGTGCTTGTCGCACCCGCACCTGACAGTCGTCGAAGGATTCACCTTCCGGTGGCGCCACGGACGTCGATGCCAACCAATCGGCGAGTTCGTGTGGCCACGTCGCGCGGACGTCGGCGAACGTGTGTCCGTCCCACACACCGAAAGAGCATTCCGCGAGCCCTTCATCGATCGTGACGTCGAGCCCGGTGGCCTCAGCGATGAACGCCGCCGTCTCCTGGGCCCGTTTCATAGGGGACGACACGATCGCCGCCGGCGATGCACTGTCCGCGAGTGCCGCCGCGACGGACCGCCCCTGCTGGATGCCCAAGTCGATCAGTGGAGGATCGTCACCGCCGGAGCCACTGAACTTCTTCTCTAACGAATGCTTTGTCGCCCCGTGGCGGACCAGGAGAATCTCGGTTGGCTTCCCGACGTCGGCCCAGCCGATCATCGTCCGGGGTGGCTGCGCGGCCTTTGGTGACTCTGCGAGTTCGGCGCGAGACTGATCTTCGGGG
>Ga0163109_10002872_pt1 | contig 13241 bp, 13 predicted proteins | sample CRUFie1St13metaG_FD_108704 | JGI IMG/M metagenome (GOLD analysis project Ga0163109, IMG submission 108704) | Marine microbial communities from the Costa Rica Dome - CRUD Field 142mm St13 metaG | ecosystem: Environmental > Aquatic > Marine > Oceanic > Photic zone | place: Costa Rica: the Eastern... | reverse complement strand
TAAATTAAATTAAATTAATTAATTTCCTCCACTTTAATTAGATTCGTTAAAAAACAAATCTAATTTCTTATATCAATTGTATAGTAAGATTTTGTAAAAGGGGCCATAGCTCAGTTGGTAGAGCACCTGCATGGCATGCAGGGGGTCAGCGGTTCGAGTCCGCTTGGCTCCATCAAGATTTTCGCTTGTTATACCAATTAGTTTGAACGAAAATACATAGGAATAAACCATGTATTTTAGTATATAAATATGCATTAATATGTGTTATCTGCTAGCTACTCTGCGAGCCGCAACCCATGCAAATAGGTAAAAAGATTATATAGAAATTTCAATTCTTATAGGCTATGCCAAAGTTAGTTTGGTAAAAGTAATTACAATAAGTTTTAAATTTTAATTGAATTTTTCTATTTAAACTAAATTTAAACTTAAAAAATTTTTAAATCTCCTAATTTATAAAATAAAATTTTTTAATGAAATTATCAAAATTTACAAAATCTAATTTTTATAAATATGTAAGAAATATATTTTTCTTTTCTTTCTTAAAGAAATTATTTTTTAAATTAAATCCTTATCTTGCAAAAAAAATACAAAATGAATTGCAATTTTTATTCCTTAAATAAGATAATTCTTTTTTTTAAAAGACTCTAAAGGTGTAATTCATATAGGAGCTCATCTTGGAGAAGAAAGATATTTATATGATTATTACTCAAATAATGTTTCGTGGTTTGAACCAATTCCATGTATTTATGATCAATTAAATAAAAATTTGAAAAATTTCTCAAATCAGTTTGCTTTTAATAAATTAATTACTGATGTAGATAAAAAAGAATATGATTTTCACATCACAAATAATTATTGTTCATCTTCAATTTATGAAATTAAATTACATGAGATATTATGGCCTGAAGTTAAAGAAATAAATACAATTACTTTAAAAAGCATAACTCTTGATAGTTTTTTTATGAGAAAAAAATTGAAATTCATAAATATGAAACTATCGTAATGGATACCCAAGGCTTTGAGTTATTAGGACTTAAAGGAGCAGAAAAAATACTCAAAAATATTAAATTTGTAAAAACTGAGGCAGCAAACTTTGAATCTTATGAGGGATCTTGTCAGCTGAAAAATATTGATGATTTTCTTTTAAAAGGAGGTTTCACTATTATTTCTAAGAAAAATTTCATGACTGGTGAAGTTGGAAATTATTATGATGTTGTATATATTAAGCAGGAGTAAAAGTGATCAAAATAATATAAATAAAAATATTTAGGTAATTTAATCTTGTATTCTTAATATTGTTATCTGTGCGAGCAGCCCTTCGAGCAAAATGCCAAAAATACCTGCATCAATAATTAAGACTCTTGCTTTAGCCTTATTAAAATTATTTAATGCGAAAAACAAAATCAAATTTACTGGAAATAGGCATGATTAAAAACTTCAATAATTTCTGGTTTTTAGATAAGAAATATTAAGAGCAAAAGAACCCTTAAAACACCATATTATTCCTTTTTATAAAATAGATTTGAATTATAATAAATACTTTGTAGAAGGCTCAATCCATTTAGCAAATCTTGAGGACTATACATCTCACAACGCAAAAAGACTAGAAATTAAAGAAGTTATTGATTTGTTGTTGAAAGTAGATTTTATAAAAGATAATTTTTAAAAAGGAGCTCCTGTAGTAATGTATTATTAGTCGATTATGTATGAGTTTTATTTATGTTATGAAAAAAAGCATAACTATAAATCTAAGAGGCGGCTTTGGAAATCAATTATTTCAAATTACAGGATGCTTATCTTTAGCGAAATATTCTAATCATGTTTGCAAATATTATGCAGAAAATATTGGAGAAGATAAATACAAAAGAAAGTTAGAAGTTTCAGATATTTGTTCAACATTAAAAATCTCTAAGAATGATTCACTAGTAGGAGATAATGAAATTTATCTTGATGAGAATGATCTTTTACATCCAATATACTTTAGTGAACATACTCCTCTAAAAGATATCAAAAATAATATTAATATTACAGGATTATTTTCAAACTACAGGATTCATCAAAAAGATATAATTAAAGATATTCAAAAAATATTTAATGATATCCCACTTAATTTAAAACTCATTCAAAATGAATATATTTCTATACATGTAAGAGAGCTTCATGGAACTGGTTCAAAAAATATTCAAAAAAATATAGAAAGCTTACCCTTTATTTTCTATGAAAAGGGAATTACTAGAATTGAAAATTTATCAGAAGAAAATTGTCCTAAAACAGTTGTAATTTTTTCAGATTCATGGCAAAATCCTGATGAATCATTATTGGTACCTAAGATTAAGGATTTTTTAAATAAGAAAAATTATCAGGTAATTGATGGAGATTTATTATGTAATTCTGAATTAGAAATAGTTGCCGCTATGAGTAAATCTTATGCTTGTATAATTGGAAACTCATCGATGAGTTGGTGGGGTGGCTATTTAAATAAAAATATTGTAATTTCACCAACTTTTTGCTTATGGGAACCTCTTATAAAAATTCCTGATTCTTGGATACAAATTGTTACAAAAGATATTGCTCCTAAAACACATCATGAAATTAAATATTTTAATCTTTCAATTCAAAATGATACAAATAAAAATATTCAAAGACAATTTTCTTCTAAAAGACTAAAGAGAAAAAATATGATTTATTTTATAAATAATAAATTAACTTCATATTTTTCAAAACTTAGGCAAAGGTTATTTAAGTTAGGATTGTTCATTAATTTTAATAATTCTACTTTTACTTAAAATATCTAGGAGCGTTATTTTGACTAATCAAATAATTAATATAGAATCTTCTCCAAGCGAAATATTTGCATGCTTTAGTAAATATTTTTTATCCATAATTTCTAAAGAATTTAGAAAAAAAAATATTGATGAAATTTCTTCTTTGGATTATTTGCATGAGATACATTTTTCTAAAATTAAATTTCTTGAAAAAGGTACCGATCAAAGTACTTTCTTTCATAAAATAATATATTCGAGCTTTGATAATGAAGATTATTTAAATACAAATTTTTCAAAAAAATATGCGGAATTTGCATTGTTTGTTTTAAATAAATTGAAAGTAAAAACTAATAATTATGAAGAATGGGCAATACAAAGATTCCCAACAATAAGGTTTCATTTCCCAAACAATATATCTGTTTTTGAGTTTCATAGAGATTCAGATTATTCTCATCCAATTGGAGAGACAAATTGTTTTTTTGCTTTAAATGAGTGTAAGGATTCATCTGCACTACAAATTGAAAATAATCTTGGTTTTGAAGACTATAAACCTTTGAATTTAAAGCCAGGTGAATATGCGATATTGAATACCTCTATCTTTAAGCATGGAGATGTGATTAACCTTACAGGTAAAACTAGAGTTTCAATGGATTTTAGATTTATTCCCTCATCTCTTTTGACTAAGGGATTAAATTCCTTAACTGCAAAAAAAAATTTTTCAACTGAATCTTACTTCATTAAAGAGTCTGATCTGAAAAAAATCTTATAAAAAATAAAATCTAAATTTGTAAGTTTGTTAGAATTACACCTCTACAATATTTTGAAAATCTTGATGGTTGAATATTAATTAGTGAGTCTATATATTCATCCGATGTTGTATGTAATGATTTGACTTCCATCACATTTTCAGGATCGACAAGTTTTTTATTTACTTTTGAAATTAAATTTAAATAATTTATATCATAATCAAATGTTATCCTTACTTTCTTGTAATTAAAGTATTCTCTCGAATAACTCACCAATAAGGTAGGAAAAACTAATCCGACTTCTTTGTCCTTAAAAAAACTTTCATATCTTTTCTCAAAACTTTTTTCTTTAAATATATTTGATTCTTTAAATCTCCCCTCTATGGAAGAATATTTACATTCTTTAAATAATATTTTTTGATTGTTATACCATCTTAATCTTATTTTTTTTCTTGGCAAAACACCTTCATCAGAATAATGAAATAGGCTTAATGATCTTGTATCAAAATAACAACTATGAACAATTCTTTTTGGATATAAATTATTCATCCCTTTCTTTAAAAGTTCATTTTTTAAAATTAATAAATCACTTTTAGTCAATCTAAATTTTATCTCTTTTCTAAAACTCATTTTTTATTTTCTATTATTTTAGAATTAATACCAACATTTTTTTTGCCATTACAAATAAAAGAATTTAAATATCCTTTGGCCCCTCCAAACTCTTGTTTCTTTTGGAAAGCATCAATACAAATATTTGTATTCAATATTGATGAATAGTAATTTTCAAATAACGAGTAATCTTTCACTGAAATCCCTGTTTCAGAGTTATTTATATTGATTTTATCTATATAAACTTTTGATTTTTCACCAATTGAGATTGCCTTATCAGTACAATCTCTCAAAACTGTTGTTTTAACTTTTACATTACTTCCACTAAAATCAATACAATCATTGCCTGCAGAATTTACTTTTATTGAATCAATATTTAAATTTGAAAAATCAATATCTACTGCATCATGAGGAACATTTCTAATATTAATATCTTTAATATTACCGCTTGATTTTATTAAATTTAGACTATCTTCGCAGTTACCACCATCTAAATTAAATTTAACTTTATGAAGTTTTGTATTATAAATTGTTAAACAACCAGTAAGGCCATTTTTATCGAATCTTTGAGCGTTTGCATTATTGTTACTAGAAAGCTCCTCAATACCATCAAAAACTATAAGCCAACCATCTAAATTTCCATCTTTTATAAGTACTTTACTATCTTCTCTATTTTGTCTAACTTTTAATATTTTTTTTTCTTTGTTAATTTCAACTTCTATCTTATCTGGATTGAATATTTCGATTGTGGAATTATTTATAAAATACTTTTTCTTATTGACATTATCTTTAAAATAATTTTTCTTAGGAAGAAATAAGTAACTATCTTTATTTAGTTTTCTTCTCGAAATTATTTTACTCAAATTAAGATAGGTAATTTTTTTTATATTACCATCTGCCAATTTCACATTATAATATGTTCCTTTATCATAAATAGAATCTATAAGGCCTTTTTCAACATCCTTTAAAATTTTATTATCAATAAATCTTGCTCTATTAGCGCTGTATTTATTTTTTCTCAAATTTGGGAGCTGATTTTGTTGTATATAATCTTGCATAAGATTAGTATTCTCAATAAGAGTGTTTATACTTCTATCAAAGAATTTTTTTTCATAATCATCAAATTTACTAATTCTTTGCTGAAATTGATCTCTTATTTTAGCTATAAATTTCTGATCATTCAAACTTTCGATTTTTTTCATTTTGAAATCGTTTGGTAATTTAAGTTTTTTAATCAGTGCTTTTATTTCATTTTTACTAATCTTTCTACTTAAGTTTAAATTGCCATCATAGTAGATAGGCTCAAAACGATTTTCAAGAGTATTGAAAAAATATTTTCTGTTATGAGGTCTTAGGCCATGAAGTCCATTCATAGAGGCCATCAAGAAGTGAAATTCATTGAATTTATGATCTATATTATTGTTTGGAAATAAATAATACTTATTTCCTTCTCCATTAAGAAGATTTGTATATTCAATATATGAATTTTGAAGTAAAAGATATGATTTTAATGTTATATATCTTGAGTTATTACCTTTGAGAAACCAATTTTTATTAACCAGTCTAGAAAGAGAGATATTCTCTAATTTAAAATAACCATAAGGGTTATCCCATAATAGACTTTCATCTCCTTCAAATATTGGACCTTCTCTTCTAAAGTTTCTTTCTAAAAGTTCTTTTCTCGCATCTTCCTGAAAAATCATTAATGAAGATACCCCATTGACTTGTACAGGAACTTGGAATGATTCAGGGGCTAATATATCGAATTCTCTAAGTAAAATTGTTCCAAGAATTTCATGTAAATTATTTCTCGTACTAGGGATAAATAGTTTGAATTTTATTGAGTTAATAATATTATTTGTATTTAGTTTAACGTTTAAAGATCTAAAAGGCTGCCCATTTTTAAATTCCAAATGATCTTTAAAATCACCATTTTGCCAAATTTTGCCTGAAAGCTTACAGCTACCAAATTTATAATTAACATTAATATTAGCATTAAACTTTTTTCTTAATTTAGGATCAATGGCCCCCTTTGTGGTGGTATTAGATAAAATACTTCTTAAAAAATTTATAGCGTAAGATTTAGATTTGGGTGTTTCAATAATGATTTCTTTTATAGAACTAGAAGAATTAACTTCTTCAATAAAATCAGAAGGATTAAAGTTGCATTTTGACTCTGCCTTTTGAGAAAAAATGAATAGATATAAAATGATTATTTTTTTAACTAAATTAAAAAATTTATTCACTCGTTTAATCTATAATCAATAACTGAATCTTCTTTATCAAGCTCTTTCAAGATTGATTTAAGTACATTAAAATCTGCCGAGGCAAGTAAGTAACTTTTAATTTCTGCAGAACTAGATTTAGATTTAAGATATTGATTATTTTCTAGAAATTTTAGATTGGCTTTACAGTTAACTTCTAAAGTACTTAATGAATTACCTTCGGAAAAAGAAGTAATAAAAAAATCTCTATTAAAAATATTTTTTGAAATATATGAAATTATAAATAATATAAAAACTGCTAAATATATTGAAAATGCCAAAAATCCTAACCATTTTAAATTTGAGTAAGCAGTTATCCCTAATGTAATAGCAGTGAAATAAACTGTTAATTCCAAAGGTGATCTAACTGGATTCCTAAATCGTACTATCGAAAGAGCACCAACCATACCAAGAGATAATGCAATGTTTCCAGCAATTACAGTTGTTATGATAAAAGTTAAAATTGGAAGGATAATTATTGTAGAGGTATGTGAAGAGGTTTTAATCCACTTTTGTCCAAAGACTTCAAGCAAAACTCTAAAAGATAGACTTATTAAAATAATAATCAATACCTTTACTATGCCTAAAACAATTGGATTCAAAATCTTATAAAAATAGATATTCTAATCTAACATTTATTAACTAAAAATTTTTTTATATTTGCTTTTCAGACATATAATATTAAGAAATTTTAAAGCACTTTAAAGATGATTTCATTGAAATTAAGATCATATAGTTAAAAGTAATTGTTTATACTCAAGTTTTTTGAAATAAATTACTAATTCAGTTTTTCATTTTTTTTAAACAAATCAATTAAATTTCTTAGTTTTATAAGTAGATTACTTATTTTATTTTATTCTAAAGTTATAAATTATTTTGACTAATTCTTTTGTGCTAAATTTACCTTCTCTTTTGGAATTGATAAAACCTCATAAATCTCCTTATAAGTTAATAAGAATAGGGGGTAATAAAGATGGTGCGTATTTAATCCCCGATGATTTAAAGGGTATTAAAGCATGTTTTTCTCCTGGTGTTTCTAATAGAAAAGATTTTGAGGATGACCTTGCTAGAAGATTTAAAATAAAAAGTTATATGTGTGATTTCTCAAGCGATTTAAATAAGTTCAAAACAAATTTAATTGAAAATATGCAATTTTTTGAAAAAAAATGGTTAGACATTTATGACAATGAGAATTCTATCTCTTTAGAACAATGGGTTAGTAAATATATTTCTTCATCGAGTTGGGATCTAATGCTGCAAATGGATATTGAAGGAGCTGAGTATAGGAATTTACTATCATGTTCTGAATTATTATTAAAAAGATTTAGGATCTTAGTCATTGAATTACATGATTTTACAGATTTATTAAATAAAACAAAAGATAAAAAAACTAAATCACTTATTAATAAAATAAGTAAAACACATGTCTGTGTTCATTCGCATCCAAATAATTGCTGTGGTCAATTAATTGACAAAGAAACAGGGATGAATATACCCGATGTTCTAGAGTTAACATTTTTGAGAAAAGATAGATTTTTAACTAGAAGAAAATTAATTAATCCTGAAATACCGCACTTTGAGGATATAAACTCAAATGTTATGGCTAAACGCCCTTTGCATTTAAATATTAATTGGCTTAAACCATATAAAAGAAGTTTAAAATCTAGATTTAAAATTTTGAAAGATTACTTATTATGGATTTCTCTAGGGCCAATATATAAAATTTATACTAAATTTCCAATTAAGAATAAACTTCTTAAGTTTTTAAAAATAATTTAATCATCATAATAAAAGCTTTGATTGAGCTTATTAAAAATATTTTTTATTTACTTAAATAATCTGAAAAACTTTTTTTTAAAAAATTTAAATATTTGAAGAAGAGTAATATTTAAAAAGTTTTTTTTATTTATTAATTCTCCATTTCTCCCAATAAAGAGATTAGTTTTTGATGCTTTTTCATATATATGTGGCCCAAATTCCAAGTGTAAATTCAAGTTATCAGCTACTTTAAAAATAAATAATGATCCAGGGTGAATTGATGGCTCTGGGGATAATATTTCAAAAATATAATTTTTCTGATTAAAAAGCTCTTTAAGTTCTTCGATACTCAAGGTTATTATCCCCATGGGAACTAATTCCCCAGTTGATAAAATTCCTAACTCATAATCTTGAATATTGCCAATATGTAGGGCAAAATTTTTTGAAACTCTATCAATTTCCAATAGTGTTTTTTTATATTCTTCTTTTTTATATCCTAATAATGATAAATATGAAAAAGTGAAGTCAAAATAATTATCATTAAATTCTAAAAATGGCGGATTATCTATTGTATAAAAAGTGACGTTATTAAAATTTTTTAAATTTTTTTTGCAATCTGAAATATAAAGATCAGAAATATCTGAACATACATATTCTTTGGTTTTTGGAATTAATAATTTTGCTAAACGTCCAGTACCAGAACCAAAATCAAGTATTCGTGATTTTTCTAATTTAGCTAATGGATAATGCCTTAGCAACGCAGAAATAGTTGAGTATGCATATAACCCTTCACTACGTAAACCATTAAAATCATTTCCTAAGCCATTACTATTAGACCAAAGTTTATAGTGAGATTTTATTCTATCTTTTATATCCATGCTTAATGGAATAATTGGTTTAATTAATATAGCAAATTGTAAAACTATATTTAATTCATAAATTACAACCTTGTTTAAATAAAATAAAAAATTTTTTTAGTTGAAATGATATTATTTAGTTAAAATTAATTCATTAATTTGAATAATAATTAACTAATCATATATTAAGAATTTTTCTTCTCATGGATCAATATATTCTTGGTATTTCATGTAATTATCATGATAGTGCAGCTTCTCTTTTGAAAAATGGAGAAATAGTTGCTGCAGTTCAAGAAGAAAGATTTTCAAGAAAAAAGCATGACTCTAGTTTTCCAAAAAGATCAATATTATATTGTTTGAAATCACAAGGAATAGACCTTTCTAGGATAAAAGAAGTAGTTTACTATGAAAAACCTTTCCTTACTTTTGAACGTCTTTTAGAGACATATTTAGGTTCAGCTCCTAGAGGAATTAGATCTTTTATCACAGCTATGCAGGTCTGGTTAGAAGAAAAACTTTTTCTTAAAAGTAAATTAAAGAATCAGCTTCACGAGATTCAAAAAGAGTTTTCTGAAAAGGATTTTATTCTCCCAAAACTTCTTTTTTCTGAACATCATCTTTCTCATGCTTCGGCTGCTTTCTATCCCAGTCCTTTTGAAGAGGCTGTAATTTTATGCATGGATGGTGTAGGGGAATGGGCCACAACTTCAGCATGGATAGGCAAAGGAAAAAAAATTGATCCAATTTGGGAAATTAGTTTTCCCCATTCTTTAGGTCTTTTATATTCGTCTTTCACATATTATTGTGGTTTTAAAGTTAATTCTGGCGAATATAAATTAATGGGTCTTGCTCCCTATGGTTCTCCTAAATATATCGATCTTATAAAGAATAATCTTATAGATATTAAAGAAGATGGAACTTTCCATATTGATATTAGTTATTTTAAATTTCATAGAGGATTCAGAATGACAGGTAATAAATTCCATAAACTTTTTGGAAGAATGCCTCGTAAATCTGAAACAGAGTTAACCCAATTTCATATGGATTTAGCTGCATCGATTCAAGCAATTACTGAGGAAATAGTTTTAAAGTTAGCTAATTCTTTGAGAAAAGAGACTGGTATTAAGAATCTTTGTCTTGCTGGAGGAGTTGCGCTGAACTGTGTAGCGAATGGAAAGCTTCTTAAAAAGAAAATATTTGAAAATATTTGGATACAACCTGCAAGTGGTGATGCCGGCTCATCACTAGGAGCAGCATATGTAGGATGGCATATTTTTAATAGTAAAAAGAGAATTGTGAAAAAAAGTGATTCTATGAAAGGGACATTATTAGGTCCGCATTATACCAATAAGGAAATAGGAGAATATCTTAAGAAGATAAGTGCATCTTTTTATTTCACTGAAGATTCTAAATTATATAGATTAATCGCAGACGAGTTAGATAAAGGTAAAATAATAGGCTGGTTTAGTGGACCAATGGAATTCGGACCGAGGTCTTTAGGTGGTAGATCCATTATTGGAGATCCAAGAAATCAAAATATGCAAACCTTGATGAATCTTAAAATAAAGTATAGAGAAAGTTTCCGTCCATTCGCTCCTTCTGTTCTTGAGGAAGATTTAACTAGTCAATTTGATTTGCATAAAAAAAGTCCATATATGCTTTTTGTCGCTCCTATAAGAAAAGAACTTTGTAAAGAAATGACAAAAGAAGAAAAAAAATTATTTGGTATAGAGAAGCTCAATGTTGTAAGATCAACTATTCCTGCAGTAACTCATGTTGACTATTCAGCTAGGATACAAACTGTAAATAAAAAAACTAATTCGCGTTACTACTGTTTAATAAATGCCTTTAAAGAGAAGACTGGTTGCCCAACGATAGTAAATACATCTTTTAATGTTCGTGGAGAACCTATAGTGTGCACTCCAAAAGATGCTTTTAGGTGTTTTATGAGAACTGAGATTGATATTTTAGTTCTCGAAAATTATGTACTCTATAAAAATGAACAAAAGAAATTACAAAATGATGAAAACTGGAAGCAAGAATTTGAATTAGATTAATGACATTACAAAAAATATCAAAAAAACAATTACGTGAATTTGGTTTATTAATAGGATTTTGTTTCCCTCTTCTTATTGGTTTTGTTATCCCTGCATTAAGTGGTCATGACTTCAGAATTTGGTCTATCTGGATTGGTATCTTAGGAGTTGTTCTTGGTTTAACTTTCCCTAATAGTCTTTATTATCCGTATAGATTATGGATGATTTTTGGCATGATTTTGGGTTGGTTTAATAGTAAACTTATTTTAGGATTAATCTTTATATTTGTTCTTCAACCAGTAGCATTTATAATGAGAATATTTGGCTATGATCCACTTAAAATTAGAACAAATAGTTCAAAATCCTATAGAGAGATTAGAAAAAAGCATAAAATTGATCTCACAAGTATTTTTTGAATTATGAAAGAATTTTTAGAACTTTTAAAAGATATATGGGACTATTTCAAAGTTCGTAAGAAGTATTGGTTAGTTCCTTTAATTATTACAATTCTAATTATGGGTTCATTAATTGTATTCACCCAAGGATCAGTAGTTGCTCCTTTTATATATAGTATTTTTTGAAATATATTACTTAAATTTTATAAACTAATTTTTATAAAAAAATATATTAATTTTCCATAAGACTAAATATTTTTGCAGTAATTTGTTCTGCAATAATTTTTGAACCTCTTGGAGAATAATGAGCACAATCAACGTATGGTATTCCATTTTGGTAATTTTTAAATACTGAAACTAGACTAAAAGAATTTATATTTTTAAATTTATTTTCCTCATATACTTTTTTTTCTAGGGCTGAGTAAATTGATTTGTACCTTTCTTCATAAAATCCTCCAGGACAGGTTTTAGTAAGTTCATCTTTCCTAAAATTAGGATAACTTAAATAACTTATTGGCTGCAAAAACATAAGGCATTTAGTATCAAAAGTTTTGCAGAATTTGTTTAAAAAATTCTTTGAATTTGAAAATTTATTCACATATATTTCAGGGAGTTGCTTTTCGTTGTATCCATATGGGATTTCATGATTTCTATAAAAAATATTTGATTCTTTATATTTTCTTCTTATATAGTTTACGAGCTCTAATTCAATTTTTACTGGGAATTTAAATTTATAAGATTCATTTTTTTTTGTTTTTATTAAACTTTCCCTAATTAAAGGAGTATTAGTGGGTTCACCTCTAATTAAAGCCCCTGGTCGCGCAATATCATTTACACCGTCCATGAAAATTACATAATCAGGAGTATTTTCTCCTTTTTTATATATTCGGTTTGTAAAGTTTTTAATTTCTACTTCTAAAGTATGACTAGGAACTCCAAAATTAATTGCCTTAATGCATACATTTTTCATTTTCATAATTTTCGAAACATTGGAGGGGATTGAATCTTGCCATGGTGTTCCAGTCCCAAACATTGTTGAACCTCCAAAAAACCAAATATTCAAATTATTTTTGCAATTATTATTATTTGACTCATATGTTTTTCTTATGCCATTTTGAACAACGGAATATTTAGTATTTAATTCTGGATTGCCTAATTGAATCCATGGGACAAAAATAATGTTGGATCTAGTTTGTTTATCTATTACTTTTATTTCTTTTTCAGAATAATAATTATCAAAAGCCTTACCTAAATCTCTATAAAATTTTTCCGTTTTATATTTATTACTATTATTTCTCGTAATAAAAACCTTGTATAATCTAAATAAAGTCTCGATTCCTAATAAAAAAGTAAAAGTAATTATAGATATTATGAATATCTCCTTTAAAAGTTTTTTACTTGGCAAAATAAAAATTAAAGAATTATTACAGATAATATATTATAAGATTATATTAAAAAGATAAATTTTTTAATTTTATTAAAAAATAGTTATGAAAAAAAGTATATATATTGGAGATATTTTAAAAATAGAATTGATAATAATGAGATTTATAATTAGTTAATGTTAATTAATAACTTTTAAGAAAGTAATAATTTTTTTTAAAATTGAACTTCTCAAAAATCAAATAAATGATGTTTTGAATCAAAAAAATAAATTTAAAATTTTTCCCTAATTAATAAATATTTTTATTAATAAATATTTTTATTAAAAAAGTTTTTTTAATTATATTCATAATTAAAAGAATTCTTTTTGGGAAGCTGTTCCCAAGCAAATTTTATTTTAAATTTTTTAAGTCATCTTCAATTAAGAT
>Ga0163109_10002871_pt1 | contig 13243 bp, 8 predicted proteins | sample CRUFie1St13metaG_FD_108704 | JGI IMG/M metagenome (GOLD analysis project Ga0163109, IMG submission 108704) | Marine microbial communities from the Costa Rica Dome - CRUD Field 142mm St13 metaG | ecosystem: Environmental > Aquatic > Marine > Oceanic > Photic zone | place: Costa Rica: the Eastern... | reverse complement strand
GCGGGCGAGCAGACCGTGCCCAAATTCATGAATCACCAAGGCAACAATGAACGCCAGGGCGCCCCATCCAAGCGGAATCACGGGATTTAATCCGGGGATGGCCACGAGTTCAGACGGCGGTGGTGGGTCCGTGGTGGTGCCTTGAGTGACGGTCAGCACGAAGCTGAGCACCACCAAAAGCCCGGCCAGCAGCATGGTGCTGACGCACACCCACGTGGCCACCTCGCCGTACGCACGCCAGAATTTCCTTGGTTTGGCCACTTTCTCCAGGACGCCCAGTCCGCGTGAGGTGCGCACCATCAGCACGAAACCAAGCGCGCGCGAAGCATTCCATCGGTCAAGCGTACCGTTGGCTTCCCAACGGCGCAACATCACCCACCAGAGGATGAACGCGAAGAGCAACCATCGCCAACCAAAGTCGACGGTACCCCATGTGCTGGTCACGCCCCTTGCTCAACCTGCTCTGCTATGAAGCCCTGTGCCGCGCCGGTCGCTTCCTTCAAGAGGGGTGATGGGCAGGCAAAAGCATGGCCCTCGAACCACGTCGCATTGAGCGGTGGATGCGGGACGCTTACCCGACCCAAGAGGTTCATGACCGCGTCGAATGGCACGCAGAGGGGACCATGACGCAATGCTTCGTCCGCCTCGACGACCGTGTGGTGCTGATTCACCTTGTCGGCGAAGGCGAGCGGACCGTCCTCAAAGGACGGCTTGAGATTCCTCTCGACCTTTGGAAACCCGGATCCACACAGGCCACGCCCTCCCCGAGGGCTGGCATCCGATTCCGGCACCGTACCAATGAGGTCACCTTCAGCAACCGGGCAGGCCGAGCACCCGAATACGGCCGCAATCTGGTTGAGCGCTGGCTCACCGAAATGCGTGCTGACATGACGCAACCAAGGACACAAACCCAGCAGCTCTCCGGACTGCGTGCCAGCCTCACCCGGGTTTCAAAGCAGCTTGAAACGGCAACCCTGGAGCCTGCAAAGAAGGAACTCAAGGGAATCAGTGCCACCCTTGAACGGTGCGAGGCCGATCTTGGCCGAGCGCTCGGTGAGTGATCATTCCTCTTCGCTCAGCGCGATCAGCATCAGGTCCATCGCTCGCTCCCGTTTTGCTTCCTCGCGTTCTGGCGATTGTGAGAAAATCCTGTGCACCACCGGATCCACCACCAGCGGGAGCGCGAGGATGGTGGCGATGACCGCGACCACCCCGATGTATGACGAGTTCGGGACGTAGACCGCACCTGGTCCGCTCGAGGACAGCGCCAATTTCATGGTTCCCAGCCACGGGATTTCAGCCCCCGCACGTCCGATGACCCAGTCGGTTCGGATGGCTTCCACCACGCCGCTTGGTCCGTGGACGCCTGCTGAGCCGTTGGTGGCGCTTGGGCCTTGATCCACCGAACACTGGTTGGCATCTCCGAGGGTGAGCAAGCCTTGGTGGGTCGGTTGCCATTCATGCACAACCAGGTGCGCCTCGGCGTTCCCGTGAGCGGGACGCTTGCAATCGTAGTACCCGGCTTCAACACCGTCGAATTGAATGCTCACCGTGTTTTGATTGCGAACGGGCGTTCCGGGGACATCCCAGGACAAAACGCAGGTTCCCATCGCGCCATCCGCGTCGCGGAGGGTCGGGTCCCACACGCCACCGTCGGGGCATGCAAGATCGTCGCTGGGCTCCTCGCTGTGCGACTCAGACACCATGTGCCCTGCTTCGTAGAGCGCAGCGCGGTCGGGGCTGGTGGTGGCGTTCGCCAACACCCTAAGGATCGCGCGATGGATGATGGGCGTGCCTTCCTCACCGTTCTTCTCGTAGATGACGACATCTCCCTCCATGCCGTGTGTGGCATAACCGAAATCCGGGTGGTCAGATGAGGTCGCTTCGGCGAAAGTGACGATGCCAGCAGGGTCACGTCCGTGCACGAGAATCAGGTCACCGGCGTCGATGCTCCCGATTTCTCCCGATTCATCGTGGACCATCGACGAGGATTCCACCACAACAAGGGGCGGCATTGTGCCGGTGTGGAGGAACAAACCTCCGATCAGGATGGCGATCATCGCGACGGCAATGCCGACCTCACGAGCGAGTTTCGTGAGGGACATCGTTTCGGGGGCCGCCTCATCCACCACGGGGCGAGGTCACCGGCGCCCGTCTTCAAGGAAACGCTTCCAGCGCTCCGCCCAGCCCGCACCAAGGGCGGCCGCCGCTTCGTCACCCTCTGCTCGCCGTCTCCTTCGTTCAGCGATGCTGCTCGTCGCCATGATTTCCTCGAGGCTTGCAACATGGCCACGGAGGCGAAGGAACGGCGGGACGGCCACCAGAAGGACCAAGCTTGAGATCACGAGAACGCTGATGGCAAGGCCAGTCATGGCCTCCCAGTCAGGTAAAGGGCGCAACGCGATGAGATGGAAAGCTGCAGCACCAAACGCCACAAGTCCCCCGCCCGAGGTGGTCGCAGTGATGGCCAAATGCTGGCCGTGGGCGCGGTCCCAAAGCCGTTGGATGAGGGTCATCGGGAGTCTTTGGTCACGCAATCAAAAAGCGCTTGCGGTTGCGTGTGGTCCAGCGCGTGTAACCATGTCCTTGATATGGAATACAAACCGTCCGTTTCTTAGGCCCGTAGGGCCAATGAGGGTTCTTCATGCGCAAGGCAGTGTTTCTCACGCTCCTCTTCTTGCTTTCATTGGCCACACCGTTGGCCAATGCAGCGACGACCGAGACGCAGTTCAAGGATGGCTCAACCTCTTACACGCACACCTTCAACAGCGCGGGTGAAGGCAGCGCAGGCTACATCACCTTGCCCTACGGTGCAGAGGTCACAGGAGCCCGGTTCAACCTCGTGGGCGAGGCTGCTCAGACGACGTACACCAACTTCACCACCGACAGCCACTTTGGCGGCGCAGGAAGCGGCAGCTGGTCCGGATCACCACCTTCACCGTACAGCACCGGAAGCCGCAATAACGTTCAGGTGGAAAACACCGACGTTACCCTGCGCCCCGAGCCCTCGACCACCTCGGGAAGGCTGACCTCGAGCGGTGCAATCAGCAGCGTCGGTACGGCCACGCACAACACCACCGGGGGCTTCGTTGCCTTGGGCGATCAAGGCTACACCGGCGTGCTGTCGAGGTTCACGTCGGTCAGCGCTGCTTCCTCGGCGGCATGGACCTACGCCGGTGTCAACGTGGTCGTGGAGGACGAAATCCACCAATTCCGCTACACGAGCTCCTCCCTCTACAACACACCGACCGTTCAGCGGTTCAATGCAACGACGGGAACCTACATTGGCACGGCTTCCCTCAGCACTGGGTCATGCTCCTCAACGTCTGTTCGTTACAACATCTACGACGCGACCATGGATTCCAACGGCGCGGTCTGGTTGGCCCATTATTCGAGTTCTCTGATGTCGAAGTGGACGGTCAGTGAAACATCATGGACGTGCCGAAACTCGTACAGCTTTGGTTACCCCTACTACATCACCGGTGTGGACTTTGATGAGAGCACGAACAAACTCTGGGCCACGTATTACGACACCAGTTCGTACCCGAGCTACAACCAGTACCTGATGGAGCTTAACCCCGCATCACCCACCTCGATCAACGGCACGTGGAGCCTTGGGTCCTCTGCCGATTTCAACCACAAGGGGTCATCGAACAATCCGCTTGCCGGTCTTGACGTCAACTTCCCGCGGGTGACGGTGAACGAATACAACGTCCAGGGAAGCCGGCACCACCACTACTCCTTTGTCGGCAGCCTGCTCAACAAAGAAGGGTACCAGGACATTGCTGGCGGTGGTCATTATGGGCTTGCGGAATACGACGAAGGCAAGGTGATGTGGACGTGCTATCACGTCTCGTACTGCAGCGGATATGCCCGTCAATTCCAGATGGGCGGTGACGGTGTCCTGACCGATGAGCGGACGCCAAGCGGCACCTCGGCCACCGTGCAGGGCGCCACCACGACCATCTCCAATGCCGTTTCATCGCTGAAGCTCGCAGGCTTGTTCGCGTTGACGCCCACGGGTACTTCGGTGACGGTTGAGATCTCCAACGACGGCGGCACGACATGGTTGACTGCGACGCCGGGTCAGACGGTCAACTTCGCATCAGCCGGCACACAAATCACCTGGCGAGCAACGCTTTCTGGTACATCACAAGCCACACCCATCCTCGACGGTGTGGTCATCGAGTACGTCAATCAGTACGTGAGGAACGGCTACATCTACGGCTACCAGTACACCGGCGGAACCACCACGGTGGTTGCCGCCACGGTGCATTGGAACGGCACGACGCCGACGGGAACGTCCATTCGGGTGAATTTGGCCTCCGGGTCCAACTCGGCGTCATGCAACGCTGGAAGCCTCAACGTGCAGCAGTTCACCCAATCGGGGCAATCGAAAACGCTGACCTCGGGTTCCTACTACCAGTGCTTCCGCATCGAACTCTCGTCCACCTCTGTGCTGCGCTCACCGACGCTCGAGGACCTGCACATCCAATTCCACTCCAACGTTCCGGAAAACGTTGAACTCAGGATTGACGGTTCGAAGATTTGGGACAGGCAGGGTGCACTGTTCGGGGCTGCAACGGCTCAGAGCCAAGACCCTATGTCCAATTTCCTGAAGAAGTTCAACGAAAAGATTCCCGACGTGGGTGCAGGCTACGTTGACCTCGAGGTCACGTTGGTCTCTTCAAAGCCGGGGCGCCTGATCCTCTCTTCGTTTGAGGTGACCTACACCATGCAGACGGTGAACCTCGCCATCCAAATCCCCGAAGGCGAAGTCCTCCACGCGCGGGCAGAACCCTACGAGGTCGTGACCCGGCACATCATCGGTGAAAACGCCAATGGCCTGCAGGAAGCGAGTTTGACCTTGTTGACCAGCCGTGCCTCAGCGAATCCGACCCTGACATGGAACCCGGGCGATGTCTTCCCAGCGCCCAATGATCCTGAAGACTACATCGAGCTCGATTCGTCGTCGTATTCGGTGCTCAGCAACGGCATCCTCGAAGTGCACTGGTTGTTCACCGTGACCGACCAGATGCCGGACATGGGTCAGTTTGACGGGCAAGAGGTCATCGGTGGCGTTGGTTTCAGAACGAACTGCCTCGACGACTCCGGCTCTGCGGGATACAGCCCTGCACTGCTTCAATCCGACAACCAACTTCTTGCCAACCGCTCCTACGGCCTAGGCTACCTGAAGGTCAGGGACAACGACGGGGAACTGACCCGTGACGACGTCCCAGACCAGGGGTGGGTTTCGGCCGGTGAGCAGTTGCACTTCACCGGTGCGATGTGGTTCATGGACACCGATGATGCGCCTTTGGACAGCGCGTTCGACGTTCGCGTCGCTCGAAACAACTACGTCGAAGCCACAGCGCGGGATACCTCAAACAACAACGGGACCTTCTTCATCAGCATCGACGTGCCAAATTTGGACATCCCAGAAGGCATCACCTACGAGGTGCAGACGTACAACGAGAAAGATCCAACCCACGTGATGGCGCCGAATTCAGACTGGTCGCGTACCTTCCGCGTTGACGGCACTGCGCCAGAGCGCACGCTCATCGCTCCTGCGGAAGAAGCGTACGAAGCCGCTTCCACCCAGCAGGCGGTTCGTGTTTTGGTCAACGATGAGGTTGGCGTGCCGATGGAGTTGACCCTGAATTACTGGGTTGAACAGGACCACGACCTCAACCGGAACGGTGAGGCTGATCCTTCTGAATACGTCACCAAGTTGGTCTACAACAACACGGAGTCCGACAAGAAGTGGTTTGCCACGACCATTGATCACAGCCGCAACCCCAACATGGGGCGGGTGTCCTATTTCTGGAGCGGCGGAGACCAAGCAGGCAACCCGCTCTACTACGAAGTGACGGGTTTGGACGATGAAATCCTGCAGATTCAGGGCGAGCACGGCTTCAACTACGACGACGCCACGTTCCGCACCAGGAAGGACTCGTCGGCCATCTTCACAGGGCTTGAATGGCTTGGTCATGACGACAACGCACCGGTGTACGCTGGCCTGACCCAGAGCATCACCCTCGGATTCATCGACGCCAACACCGCCATCGATTTCGAGCACATCAGCCTCGTGTTCGACTTTGAGGGTCCGAACCCCTCACGCGATGCGCAGCGGATTTCCTATTCCGGTCTCAACGACACCTTCTGGTCCGAGAGCCCCTTCATCACCATCTTGCCGACCAGCACGATGGTCGAGACGACCAACGAATCCGGCCTTCCTTGGATCATCGTGACGTTCCACATCAAATTCGGATGGGATTGGCCCGATGAGGAGATGGGTGACGTTGCGTTGCTCTACAAGGAGCGTGCCTCGGACAGCGACAGCAGGATTCTCTTGCTGGAGCATACCTTCCGTGTTGAGAACGATCTCGTGCTTGCTTCGGATTCCTTTGCGGTCAACGACGTCAGTGAGCCGCGCACCGGCCCCGTTGCCGACGGCACCCGCGTTCGGAAGGACGATCGCCTGGCCTTCACTGGGCGTGTCGTCTATGAGGGCTCAGACATCGCTGCGCCCCGCGATCTTGGCATTTTGGTGGATGTGTTCGACGGTGAGAAGACTTGGTCCGATGGTTCCCTGACCGAGAACGGCGGGTACGAGGTCGAGGTGCCGCTTTCGTCAGCGTCGACGCTTCAATCCTCGCCCACCCGTACTTGCCTGATTTCCATCACAAACATCCCCGGGCGAGGGGAAGACATGACCGGCACCTTGGTTTCCACCACGCTGCGGGTGTTGGTCGATGACGCCGCGCCTCGTGTCACCCGTCGTGTTGCTCCGCTCAACGTCATCGACGTTTCAGCAGAGAACGATCTCAGTTCTGTTCCGGTAGAATTCCTTGGTTCCGAAGACGCTGACCTCACGGGGTCAGTGCAGTACGTCCATTGGGTGATGCGCGACGAGACGCGGACCATCACCATCGGGGCAGGGTCCAGTCCGTTGGGCATGCGACAAGACGGCATGATCGTCACGTGGACCGGCAGCGTGGACTTGACCGCCGGCGGGACCATCGCCCCACGTGAGGGCGACTTTGTGGGCTTCTTCGTCTCAGGATACGATGCTGCGGGCAACGATTTCCCTGTGGTGTCCAACTCTGAAGCAAGCCCGATCCCCGAGCTCGCAGAGGACGACGATGATTTCGAGCGTCAATGGGTGCGCTTGGGAGCGGTGGGTGCAGAACTCCGCGTGGCGTCCATCGCGTTGTCCGACGACCACGTCGCGCCCCGCTCCTCGGTCACCATCACGGTTGGCGTGGAGAACGTGGGTGGAGCCACGAACATGTCGTTCAACGTCGCCTTCTACGCAGGCGACGCCGAGGAACCCTTCGCCAGGTCGGCGGTGGCGGGCCTTGGCGCCGATGAAACCGTCGAACTGACCCAGACTTGGAGCGCCGAGGAGGTCGATCGCATCCGTGTGGTCGTCGACGAGGAGAACGTGGTCTTGGAAGCCAACGATGACGACAACGAGGCCGAGCATGGCCTTGACGTGGCGTATGCCGCCGGCTTTGGTTGGAAGGATTCCTACCGCGAAAATCCCTTGGCATGGCTCTTCTCCATCGTTGGTTTCCTGCTCATCGCGGTCGTGGCGACCGTCGCACAGCGCACGGCCGTCGACCATGGTGAGGGCGCCTTTTACGACGAGGAAGAAGAGGAAGCTTGGGACGAAGACGACGAAGGTTTCGACGACGTGGACGCGTGAGTCATTCTTGCCCGTCTATGGCGATGGCCAAAACGGCGCTGGGCTGAATTGGCCCAAAATTGTGTGAATCCTCCGTCCCTAGCGGGTCAGGTTGATCTCCCTCAAGGAAAAGCCGTCCGTCGTCTGTGACGTGACGCACACGCTTCACCACCTTCACGTCAGGCTTCAACGGATGCTGCGCAAGCACGACCGTCCCCGCTGGCACATTCTCCTCAGCCCCAGTCTTTCGAAACGGGACAATCTGCTGATCCTCGTAGGTCGGCCACATGCTGTGGCCGTGGATGCGTACGTGGACCATTGCGTCCATGCAGCGGCCTCAGGAGGCACGGATCCAGGGAACATCCCGGCCCTTGACGGCCCAGAACATGGCGTGAATCTCCTCCACCGCATCCATAAGTTCCTGAGCGTGGACCGCGGAAACTTCGACCTTGCAGGCCGAGCACAGCTTCGCGGCCTTCCAGAACACCTCGTGCAAATCTGGGTTTGCTTCGAGGTGTTGGGGTTTGAAGAAGTCCGTCCAAAGCACGAGGAGTTCCTTCTTGCACTTCTGCGCTTCCTCCTCCTTGATGGCGGCATAGCGGGACATCGTGTTGAGGTATGCTGCCATGGCAGCAGCGTCAGAGGTGTCGGGGCAGGCGTGACCAAGCATCTTGTTGGTCATCGATTGGACGGCCTCGGCGGCCACGCGTGCGCTGGCTGGGTCGTACACGCCGCAGGGTCCGTCACAGTGAGCTTCAGCATCAATCAGAGGGGTCGTCATGGTAGGAACACTGGCCACCGCCCTATCAATCTGTTTCCGGCCTCGTGCACCTTCGCCACCGGGTCGCAAGGGCTAAGTGGGCCGCATCCAGCGCAAGGCTGCACAAGGGCGTGTAGATCAGTTGGAAGATCGCTTCGTTCGCAACGAAGAGGCCGCGAGTTCAAATCTCGCCACGTCCACCATCCATCGCCATCTATGCCCGGAGGAATCGGTGACCTCAAGGGGAACCGGCCGCGGGGAATGATGAGGCGAGGGTATGGCCACGGTCTTCGAGTCGCTTCATCCCGACCTCAGGGCAGCGGTCGACGGACGCGGTTGGAGCCCAACGCCGGTCCAGGATCTCGCGCTTCCCGCCCTTGCCAGCGGCGACGAGGGCGTCGTGGTGGCACCAACCGGCTCCGGCAAAACCATGGCCGCGGTTCTTCCTCTGTTGCATCGATGCCTCGAGGAGGATTGGGAACCGTTGGCCATCCTCTACATCACGCCACTACGCGCGCTGAACCGTGACGTTGATCGGCGTCTCATCGACCTCGCAGAATCTGTTGGACTTCGGGTCGGTCTGCGGCATGGGGACACCTCGCAATCTGAACGCCAACGCCAGGTGAAGCGTCCACCGCACCTGTTGGTCACCACACCCGAGACCTTCCAGTTGATGTTCACCGGTCATCGGCTTCGGGCGTTGCTGCGCACCGTTCAAGCGGTCGTGGTCGACGAAGTGCACGACCTTGCCGCAAGCGAACGCGGCTGGCAGCTTTCTGTTGGCCTGTCACGGTTGGACCACTTGTGCGGGCGGCGCATCCAGCGCATTGGCCTCTCCGCCACGGTTGGCAATCCCAGTGAGGTGGCCGAATGGCTCGCTCCCGGTCGTGGCAAAGCGATGGTGGCCGTGGCCCCCCGTGAGACGGAGTTGACCGTGGAGTCCGAGCCTCCGAAAGCGGAAGATGAGATTGGTGCAGTGGAACACGCCCTCTCAACGCGAGCACACGCCACCTTCCGGCGCCTCATCCGTCAAGTCGAACAGACCCCCCAAGCCTTGGTGTTCGTGAACAGCCGTTCTGACGCAGAAACCGTTGGACAGCGCTTGCAGACGATGGCACCGCACCTCCGGATTGGCGTGCATCATGGAAGTTTGGCCCAAGACACGCGCCAAGCGATGGAGGACAACCTCCGTTCGGGCGATCTCGATGCTCTTGTGTGCACATCCAGCCTTGAGTTGGGCATTGACGTTGGTAGCGTTCAACGCGTGATTCAGGTCAACTCTCCTCGCTCGGTGGACCGCATGCTGCAGCGCGTCGGGCGTGCGGATCACCGCCTTGGTGGGCTTGGGCGCGGACATTTGCTGGTCTGGGACGTTGACGAATTGAGCGAAGCGGCCGTGACGGCGCGTCGTGCCATGGAAGCCGCCATTGAACCGGTTTCGTGGCGAAAGCGTCCGTGGAGCATCGCTGCAAATCAACTCGTGCTGATGGCCCACGCGCACAAAGCGGTCCCGTTGCATGAGGCCACCTCGGTGTTTGCGGACGTCCCGCAATTCACTGGATGGACCCAAGAGGACACCCTCAATGTGCTGCGTGTCCTCGAAGACGGTTGGTTGGTCCGCGTGGTTGAGGACCCAAGCAACGTGCCGTGGTGGCGCTGGCCTGCACCCGTATGGGCCGAATCCGTTCAATTGTTGGAAAAGAAGGGCCACGCCGTCCCTGAGCGACCGGAATGGAACACGCCCGACGAAGAGCTTCCCGACGATGTGCTCGCTTTGCAAGCTCCGGTGCCAAAACGCTACGCGAAGGGATGGTACGGCACGGCAGGGCGGACCAGGACATGGGTCAGCAACCATCTATCCATGATTCCCGACAAGCACGCCTACCGCGTGCGTGATGCGGTCACGCGCCGCACCATTGGATCGGTGGACGAAGCCTTCGTGTTGACCCTCAACGACAGTGGCGAGGAAGACGACGGGCGCATTGCACGCTTTGTGATGGCGGGCATGACGTGGCGCATCGTCGATGCGGACCCAGAGCAAAGCGAACTTCTCGTGATTCCCACCAAGGACGTGGCGCAAGCGCCCACGTGGCTGGGCGAACTCCCACCCGTACCTCAGGAGGTCGGTCGGGACATCGGTCGCTTGCGGCGTGCTGTGGCGGCCGACCTTGGTCTTCCCTTGCCAGCGCACGAGTCTTCCTCGGCGCTCGACGTGCTCGGCCTTGGGCAGGACGGTCCGGATTTGGCGGCTCATCCGCTGGACGCGACGTGCCGCAGTTTGCTGGCCGAGGCGGTCATCGCACACGTGGAGGCGACCGGAGATTTGCCGACCGAGCGGCGCATGACCGTTGAACAGCGCGACGATGCCGTGGTTCTGAATTCGTGCCACGGGACGCTCATCAACGAGGCGCTTGGCCAGTTTTTGCTGGCGATGGCGAGCACCAAAACCGGCTCATGGGGTCGATTGGTCACCGAGGCCACCCGAATTTCGATTCAGGCCAGTGGTATTGGTCCTGAGGACGTGATTGAGTGGCTGAACGACACGCCGCCAGAGGCCTTGGTCGGCCTGCTTTCGGTGACCCTGCCCAATTCCAGACAGGTGCGCTGGCGCTTCGCCGAGGTCGCCAAGACCTTCGGCATCCTCAGGCACGGTGTTGACCCGCGCAAAATCAACCTTCAAGCCCTCATTGGCCGATACCGAGGGACCGTGGTGATGGAGGAGGTGCTCGGCAAATTGTTCCATGAGCGCATGGACGTTGAGGGCGCCGCTCATGTCCTCGAAGCCATTCATGCAGGGCACATCAACGTCCAGCACACCGCTGCGGGCCGCCTTGGTCTGTCCAACCGTGCCCGCAAGGATCTGCTTCTGCCACAGTGGGACAACGAAGCGGTGCGGGAGCGCCTACGTCTTCGCTTGATGAACGAACGAGCGGCCTTATGCTGCCTGAATTGTGGCCAAGTCCGGCGCTTCCGAGTGGCGCGGCACCCTGAGATTGCAGACATCGGCCGGTGCCGAGCGTGTGGCGGGCGAATGTTGGCATGCGCGAGGGAAGGCATGCTCCCCATGCTCGAAGGATGGGTCAAAAGCGAGGACGAGAAAGACCGTGGTCGGATGGAAAAGAACGCCCAAATCGTCGCCAACCGAGGCATGGAAGCCGTTCTTGCCCTCATGGGTCGCGGCGTCGGAGAAGCCACCGCACAACGGATCCTCCGGAAAGTCCAGCGCGGTGACACGGACCGGTTGTTGGAAGCGGTGCACGAGGCAGAAATTGAGTACGCCCGCACGCGCCGTTTCTGGGGTTGATCACTCGAATTCGACGTTTCGAAGTTTGATGCCTGCTTCTTTCATCATGTTGGTGGAACGGGTGAAATCCTCTTCCCATCGCTCGGGTACGTTGTCCTTCCCAGCATACACGACTTCCACAATGCCTGCTTGGATCAACGATCGTGCACAGCGTGTGCAGGGAGGCCACGTCACGTAAGCCGTGCAGTCCTTCAGCGATACGCCAACGCGGGCCGCATGCATGATTGCGTTCTCCTCAGCATGGCAAATGAGGGGGTATTTCTCTTCGCGGTCCGCAAGCCTGTCGTCTGAATCCTCGATCCCACGTGGGAACCCATTGAATCCGGTCGAACGAATTTCGCGGTCTGCACCGACGACCACACAGCCGACCTTTGTGGACGGATCTTTGCTCCACATGCTGATGTGATTCGCCAATTCAAGAAACCGGACGTCCCACTTTGAAGCCATCTTGACCGGCTGTGGTTCATGCACCTTCCCTTTGAGTTTTTGCGGCCCAAATCTCAGGCTGCTGTCTTGGAAGGGTCGTCCTGTTGACGATGGGTGTCGAGTGCCTCATCCATGCTGAGGGAACAGGCTGAGGTCGTCGTCCGTGTCCACACCAAGTTCGGCGAGCACGTTGCCGGCAAGGTAGAGCGAACCAAGCACCAAGGTCGGCATTGGATGAGCTTTCATGTGGCGGATGACGTCCGCGACGGTGGCATAGCATTCCACACCATGGAGGCTCGACCATGCTTCCTCACGGAGCACTTCGGGGGCCACTCCGGGCATGCGCCCTCCCTCGGGCGCTACCAGCAGCACGTGGTCTGGATGGCTCAAACGGCAACGCTCCAGCAATGGGGCCAGCATGGCGCCCATGTCAGACTGAGGTGAAGTCCCGAAAAGCAAGCGCCACGCGCCCGCCCCAACGCACCGTTGGAAGTCCATCCACAATCCTGGCAACGCTCGGGCAAGCCCTGAGGGGTTGTGTGCTGCATCGATGAGCAACGGACCACATGTGGAGGCCGTCTTGTCCACCCACTGTCCACGGGCAGGCCATCGCACGCTGAGGGCAAGATCCTCCAAGCCGTCTGTGGGCCACCCGAGCACCTGGCAGACGGCGTGCGCCATGTGCGAGGCTTCCTTGCGGACGTTGGCCTCGGTCGGGACAGGGACGACGATCACCTCGCTTGCTGGTCCGGTATCATCGAGGTCGTAAGACCCCGCACGTCGAGCGGTCTGTCTCGCGAGATCGAGCACCCCATCGTCCTCAGGATCACGAAGCACGAGCGGTTTCCCAGGTCGGGCAATGGCGGCTTTCTCGGCCATCACCTCGGACCGTGTGGTGCCCAGCAACGTGGCGTGTTCCACGCTGACCGCCGTCACCACGGCAAGGTCAGCCTTGGTGGCCCGCGTGGCGTCAAGACGGCCGCCAAGGCCAGTTTCTTGCACCATCACATCGGCGTTCATAAGGTCGCATACCGCCCACGCGATGAGCATGGTGGTTTCGAAG
>Ga0163109_10002869_pt1 | contig 13249 bp, 13 predicted proteins | sample CRUFie1St13metaG_FD_108704 | JGI IMG/M metagenome (GOLD analysis project Ga0163109, IMG submission 108704) | Marine microbial communities from the Costa Rica Dome - CRUD Field 142mm St13 metaG | ecosystem: Environmental > Aquatic > Marine > Oceanic > Photic zone | place: Costa Rica: the Eastern... | reverse complement strand
TGGTGCTGGTGCTGGTGCTGGTGCTGGTGCTGTAGATTGCTGCATCATTTCTCGTTTTTTCTTTTTTTTCTTTTTTTCCTTATTTTTTTCTATCACATTGTCAAGCAACTCCATTGACTTTGTAAATGAATCTTGCCACTTATTTAATGATTTTGTTTGTGGATCAGGAAGATCACCATTTATTTTTTGCTTAATTTGATATTTTTTTATACGTTCTAATAATTGTTTTTTAACATTATTAGGTCTTAAAGAACTAGATATCAAATTTCTCCTCGCCTTTTTCTTCGCTTTTTTATTTTTTTTAGTTTTATTATTCAAACTTAAAAAATTTGGATTAATTTGTATAGTCTTCTTTTTTAATGTACTCATTAATATAGTATACTAGTGCAATATTATTATTTTAATATTTATCGCTATATATACATAGAATTATACATACATAGAAGACATCAGTTCAGTTACCGATTTATCCGCTCTACGCTTCACTTCTTCATTGTCAATAAACATATCGAATCCTTTATCCATGTCTTTTCTATTAATATTCATTTTATCATCTTTCTTTTTACAAAATACTCTCCTACTATGCGCTATCTTTACTTTTGCCAATAATGTTTCCATATCACGACCATAATATTTAAAATATTTCATCTTATCTTCAAACCAACCATCTTTAATTGGTTTTTTAAATTTCCATCCAATCTCATCTACCTTTTTTTGAAATATTTTGTTCAATTCCTTATAAGTATAATCATCCGTTTTAAATCTCCAAGTAAATCTAGAATCCAATCCTTGATTATATGCGAAAAAACAACTATTTAACTCATTTTCATATCCTGCTATAATTACCATCAAATCATCTTTATGATCACTTAATCCTTCACACAATGTATCGATACACTCCTTTGCAAAACTATCACGCTTCTCCGAATTACCCAATGCATAAGCTTCATCAATAAATAAAACTCCACCTAAACTGTTTTTTATCGCTTCTTTCGTTTTTATTGCCGTTTGACCTAAATATCCAGCAACAAGATCAGCCCTCGTAACCTTATTAAATTTATTTTTCTTTAATATTCCAAGTTTACTAAATATAGTACCCATGATCTTTGCCACCTCTGTTTTTCCTGTTCCGGGTGGACCACTAATAACAGTATGCAAAAAATCAGTACATTTATTATCCTTATTTATGTGAAGACGTTGAATGTAAAAAATGATTTGATCCAAAATAGATAATTTTAATTTGTTCATTCCAATCATTTTGTTTAATTTCACCAGGGAAGGTTTGATGTTATGAATGGCTACCATATCAATATTATATTCAACATCTATTTTCAAGGGATAATCATCAGCTAATTTAATTAAATCCGCGATACTATCAATGTCAACGGATATATTTACCTTCTTTTTTTCTATGTTTAAAGGTGGTGGTACAGTCGTTTTATGTAAATTTTCCCAAGAAAATTTGTACCCTGGTAAAGTAATTTTGTCATTATTGATTTTCCCATGATTATCCGTAAAAATAGACGTATAATTATCTTTTATTAATTTATTATAGTCATCCTGTATCTCATTCAACATTTTTTTTAATTGATCATTCATTTTTTTTTTATTTTCTTCGGATGTTTTTTCATTTTCACCAGGCGGTGTTTTTGGTCTAGGGGGCTTATTTTTAATATGGTTAAAAAAATTAAAATCACTATCTAAGGTGTTTCTAAATACTACGATTTGATTATTTTTTTTGTCTTTATTCATTGATATATCATCAAAGTAATTATTTATATTGTTTATCTTTTTATTCTCCTGGTTGTTATCAGATATATCGCTGTTTAACTTTAAGTTCTCGAAAAAAACAGAGATTTCATTTATATTATCTGATAAATCATGGTGATTTTCTGAATTATCTATTATTTCATTTTTGGAAAAATCTAAAATATTATTTGAATTATCTTTTGGCATTATATATATAAGTTTATTAATAATAACGCAAATAATTTAAAGATTAATTGAATTTGTTTAATTTAATATGAATAATAGTAAAATGTCGTCGTTTAACAAAGAAGATATCTGGACACTAGTAGAATCATATTTTAAAAAACAACATCTCGAAAGGTTGGTGCGTCACCAAGTAGAGTCATATAATAATTTTGTCGATAATGAAATCAATAACACTATCGATATGTTTAATCCAGTGACTATTCATTCTGAAAATGATTATGATGAAGTATCCAATAAATACGCGTTGGAGTTATTTATTACCTTCGAAAATCTAACCATATTTAGACCACAGATTCACGAGAATAATGGTGCTACGAAGTTGATGTTTCCACAAGAAGCGCGTTTAAGGAATTTTACTTATTCTTCACAAATGGTACTTGATTTAAACATCAAAATAGTAGAGCGATTTGGTGATAATTTGGAAAAAGAAAATGTTTACTATAAAAAAATGAATCAAATCCACATAGGAAAACTTCCTATCATGTTAAAATCAAACATATGCGTGTTAACTCAAAATAATCATTTAAATACAAATATAACTGGTGAATGCAAGCACGATACAGGAGGATATTTCATTATCTCCGGTTCAGAGAAAACCGTGTTAGCACAAGAAAGAGCAGCAGAAAACATAGTGTATTGCTTTGATGTAAAGAAAACAAATACAAAATGGTCTTGGTTGGCAGAAATTAAATCCGTACCCGACTGGAAATGCATATCACCAAAACAAATTGATATGACTATCAAAACTAAAAACAATGGTTATGGTCACCCTATCTATGTAAATGTACCTAGAATTAAAAATCCAATACCTTTGTTTACATTGTTTCGTGCTATGGGTATTCAGACCGATAAAGAAATATGCGAATACATATTATTAAATATCGAGGATGAGAAAAGAAAACGTCTATTATTTGGTTTGAAGGCATCGATTGTAGAATCACAACATTTTACCGAATACGAAGATTGTATCAATTTTATAGTAGCGTCTGCAATGTACACACCCATCAATATGACAAAAGAAATGGGACAGAAAAAGAAACGCGAATTTACAATAAATGTAATTGAAAATGACCTGTTTCCACACTGTAAAACAAAAATGCAGAAGATTTATTTCTTGGGTTATATGGCCAATAAATTATTGCAAACAAGTTATGGATGGAGAAAATGTGATGATAGGGATTCATATTGTAATAAAAGATTGGATTTAACTGGAACCTTATTAAATAATCTCTTCAGAAATTATTTCAACAAACTTGTTAAGGATATGCAGAAGCAAATAATTAAAGAAATTAATAATGGGTCCTGGAGATCCACCAATAATAACATGAATATCATCAATAAAACAAATATATATAAAATTGTAAAGTCAACTACCATTGAAAACGGCCTTAAAAGAGCATTGGCTACAGGAGACTTCGCTATTAAAAATACTAATTCAAATTCAAAGAATAAAGTTGGTGTCGCACAAGTTCTTAATCGATTGACTTATACTGCCAGTTTAAGTCATCTAAGACGTGTAAACACACCTATTGACAAAAGCGGTAAATTAATACCACCAAGAAAAGTACATAATACCATATGGGGTATGCTTTGTCCAAGTGAATCTCCAGAAGGTCAAAGTGTTGGTGTAGTTAAAAACATTAGTTATTTAACACATATCACAATTAACTCTTCGTCTAATATTATATATGAAATCCTTAAAGACAAAATTATGCCAATAGATGATATGAAACCAAACGAGTTATTCGGTATGGTTAAAATTATTGTAAACGGTAATTGGATTGGAACATCAAAAGAACCTTATAAATTGTATTTAGATCTTAAAAATAAAAAGTATATGGGGATTTTAAATATATATACAAGTATATTATTTGACTTTAAAAATAAAGAATTGGTTATTTGCAATGAGGCTGGAAGACCAATGAGACCTGTATTTAAGGTAAAAGATAATAAAATATTATATACCAGTGAAATAGCTGCAAAAATTAAAAATAATGAAATATCATGGGATGATTTATTTACAAATCACGTATTAGAAGAAAGTTTATTAGAATACATTGATCCATCTGAACAAAATGGCGCAATGATTAGTATGGACAATGCAAACATAAATAAAGAAATCACCCATACTCACGCTGAAATTCATCCAAGTTCTATTTTGGGTATTTGTGCCAATTGCATTCCATTTCCAAATCATAATCAATCTCCTAGAGTAACATATCAATGTGCTCAAGGTAAACAAGCTTTGGGTGCATTCGCAACAAACTTTAATCATAGGATGGATAAAACATCTTATGTATTATCGTATATGATGCGTCCTCTAGTAGATACTAGATTAATGTCGTATTTAAATCTTCATAAAATTCCATCTGGTGAAATGTTAATGGTAGCAATTATGAGTTATTCTGGATTTAATCAAGAAGATAGTATCATATTTAATAAAGATGCATTGGATCGTGGAATGATGTGTGCAACATTATATCATACTGAGAAAGATGAAGACAAACAAGTACACGGTGATGAAGAAATAAGATGTAAGCCAATTCCTAATAAAACAAAAGGAATGAAATTTGCCAATTATGATAAATTAAATGCACAAGGCGTTATTCCTGAAAATACATTGCTCGAAGATAGGGATATCATTTATGGTAAAGTATTGCCTATCAGAGAAAATAAAAATGACCCTACAAAGGTAATTAAATATAAAGATTTAAGTAGGTCACATAGAACACATGAAGAAACATATGTAGATAAAAATTATATTAATAGAAATGGTGATGGGTATACATTTGCCAAAATTAGAACAAGAACATTCCGTAAACCAGTGATAGGTGATAAGTTTGCTTCTAGACACGGACAAAAAGGTACTATAGGTATAGTCTTACCAGCTTCTGATATGCCGTTTACAAAAGATGGTATTCGGCCGGATATTATTATCAACCCTCACGCTATCCCCTCGAGAATGACAATTGGACAATTAAAAGAAACATTACTTGGTAAAGTTTTAGTGCAACTAGGATTATTTGGAGATGGTACTAGTTTCAGCGATTTACCATTAAGTAAAATCGGCGACGCATTAGAAGCCTCAGGTTATGAAAGAAATGGCAATGAAGTATTGACAAATGGTATGACTGGTGAGCAACTAGAAACATCGATATTCTTTGGACCCTGCTTCTATCAGAGACTAAAACATATGGTAAATGATAAAATGCATGCTAGAAGTATAGGACCGATGGTAAGACTAACACATCAGCCAGCAGAAGGTAGATCAAGAGATGGTGGTCTTCGATTTGGTGAGATGGAACGTGATTGTATGATATCACACGGTGCAACAAGATTTATACAAGATAGAACATATTATGCATCGGATAAATTTTCAGTACCAGTGTGTAATAAATGTGGTATGATTGCAGTATATAATAATAAAAAACATATACATATATGCAATACTTGTAATAATAGGACAGACTTTTCAATATGTAATATACCATATGCTTGTAAATTATTGTTTCATGAACTAATGACAATGAATATTGTGCCGCGGATGATTACCGATAAAAATATTTAATAATTAATAACTATCAATAATTAAATTATATAATTAAATTTTTATACTCTTCAATAAATGCTTCTTGTAACTCCATAGGAATCATGTTAAAATCAATTAACTTTTTATTATGATTGAATTTATCTCTTGAACCTGGTTCTTTATCAAATTGGGCTTCCAATAATGCTTTATCATTCCAAAATTTTTCCACTGTTTTTTTCCCACATTTTTTAAATACTTTTGGTATATTATCGCTTTTATCACCCAAAATTATTTTATAAAATAAATCCTGCTTAGCACAACCAGTTGAATTTTTTTCAGTTCTAACTGGTTTAAGTTTTAAACTATAAAGTGTAATACCCGGTTGAATTAGTTGTAAATAATCCGTATCACTCGTTATAACTGTAACCATATTATTGGGGTCTTTTTCAATTAATTTTTTTGCCATTATTGCAATACAATCATCAGCTTCAAGTGTATCCAAGTATAAAATATGTTTATCAGGTATACCACTACTTTTAAATAATTCGTCATACGCCATTTTGAAGAATGGTCCGCCCATAAAACTATCATCGTAAACACGCGTTGCTTTGTAGCTTTTATCGTGAGTATTGCGCCATATATCTTTTCTACTACAATCTTTACCCACATATATAGTCGGATTATCTATTTTTAGTTTTTTAGGAATCTCTTTTATTTTACTCACAAATGTTTTTTTAAACTTGTTTACAAAATCAACGTTTTCAATAGGTACACTTAGATCAATATCTTTATGTGCCAGTTTAAACCAATTTAAAATTGCATAATATCTGTAAAAGCAGTAATAGCTACCATCTATTAGTATGTAATTCATGATGAAAGTATCTAAATTATGATATGATTGTTATTAATCAATTAATTTGTGAAATGATATTAAGAAAATATCGAGAATTAATATAAGAATGAATCAATTAATGTTTTATAATAGAAATGTCAAACGAGATCGCCTTGCACCAGATTTTAGAAAAGCTCATACTTTAGAAAAAAGAACACAAGAAGCAAGTAGAATAGTAGAAAAATATCCTCAAAGAATACCGGTGATATGCCAAAGAAAAACTTTAGATGCGCCAGAAATAGATCGTAAAAAATACTTGGTACCAAAAGATTTATCACTGGCAAATTTTATGTATATCATACGCAAAAGAGTTAATTTACCGCCCGAAAAATCCATCTATTTATTTATTAATGGAAATATGATAACATTGACAACTCTTATGTCTGCTATATATGAAGAACATAAAGATAAAGATGGCTTTTTGTATGTTGATTATAGTTGTGAAAGTACATTTGGATAGATAATAAAATATTTATACAATATATATGTTAAAACACGTAGAAAAAATACAAGCAACCTATTCGAAGCCTTCGCCTACGGCAGACACTAGCAGTCGTGTAGCAAGATTAAAGAAAATTCATTCACGTGTAGGTGTAACTCATTTAGCAGGACACAAAATGGATATTCAAAAACAAAATCATTCTGATTCCTCTCAAAAAACCTATTTTAGCAATGCATTTCATCGGTTATCTATGCAATAATTTTATCGACGTAAAATAAATTTTATCTAATAAAATAGTATAATGATGCAAAAATATATTGTAGAATTTTTGGGAACCATGTTTTTCTTGTATGTTATCCTAGCAACGGGAAATCCTATTGCCATTGGTTTAGCACTAACACTAGCAATTATGGTAGGCGGTAAAATGTCTGGTGGAAACTTCAACCCTGCTGTTTCTATTATGATGACTGCTGCTGGTAAATTACCAATGAAAGAATTGGCGCCATATTTGATTGCGCAAATTGTTGGTGGTTTAGCTGCTTTAGAATTACACAAACGTGTACAATTGTAAATAAATGATATTGTTAATAAATATTAAATAATATCATATAATATATGGACTTTATCACTAAATTATTTGGTTTTAAAAAAGAAGAAGATTTTGCAAGTACATCAAACGATAATAAGATTATGGATGATCTAAATAGTTTTGCAGATGGTATATTTACAGGTTTAACTAATGCTTTTGAAGACACAAAGAGAATGATAGATGGTGAAGCGAATAAAACGGGAGATAATATAAAAAAAATAACTGGTGAAGTAAACACTTTTTTCAAAGATTCTGCAAATAAAATGGCAAAAGGACTGGAAGATATGGATAATTTCGTGGAAAAAAACAGATCACGAATAACTGAAGACGTAAAAAACGTAGTTGATGCCAAAAGAGTAGAACTTCAAAATGCATTTACAGAAAATAATAAAAAAGTGTCTGAAATGTATTCAAAAACAGTATGTGATAAATTATGTAATAAGTATAATAAGATTGAGAATGTTAAATTGGATGAAATAAAACAAGCGGAAAAAGTGGATGATACTAATAATCCTGAAGAAAGAGAAATGTTAGATAGAACAATAGGTGAAAATGAAAGCGTACAGAAAGATACACCCGAAGAATTCGTAAGAGTTGGAGGCAAAGGTAAAAAAAGCAGTAAAAAAAGCAGTAAAATGAAAAAAACAAAAAAACAATATGGAGGAAAAAGAAAAAAAATAAAAAAAAGAAAAACAAAGAAAAAAAAACAAAGAAAATGATTTAAATGATAGAATAGTATTACATTAATGATTTCAAAATGTGAAGAAAGAATTTCAAAATGTGAAGATAGATACATATTAAATCCTAATAGCAGAGTTAGAAAAACATTCATATATATTACTTGTTTTCTGCTTACACTAGCGTTTTTACAAATATCTCAAGAGTTGTATATACTCTATAATCGTCTTTCATAAATAATATAATATAAATATATTATTTATAATAATATTTATTTTTGTAGATTTTCATAAATTAAGTATAACAATAATAAACCTACGCCTAGCGTATAAGCATTTGCAAAAGGATCATTTACCGTTAGATCTATTTTTTTGTTTTCTTCACTATCCGAATTACTAGCTAATATTTCATTGGCTTTTAAAAAACTTCCCATATTTTGGAATCCTGACTTACAAGCAACCATGTCTCCAGGTTTTATTACTTTATTTTTAACTTTAAATCCATTTTTTTTCCAGTCATCTGGCCAATTTTGTGCACATTTATAATTACAAAAATCGGCACCAGATACCCATACTCTTTTTTTATACTCTTTTGAATCTCCTAATTTACCTGTAGCATTATTTGTAACGCTAATCTCACAAGGGTAACAATTTTCTTGACCAGTGTTAAATGCATCAAGATACTTTGTGGGAAGCATATTAAATATATTTTCAGCAATACCAAATAATAATCCTTTCTGATCTCCTTCTGGGATATTATTTACTAATTTTGCTCTATCAACACTACAATCATTTCCACTAGGGTCACAATTAAATTTTTTACAACTACCCCAACTGATCAAATATCTATTTCCTAATGCATGACGAGTTTTATTTACATCATCACTTAAATTATCCGTATAAGTATTTTTGGTTGCATCAGTATAATCTTTACCGCCACCACCTAGAACAATAGTATTAATGTAGTTTCCTATAGATTTTGAATTGGCTGCTAGATTAACATCTTTAGGGCCAGCTCCCATATCAGCTGGTACTTTAATATGTTTAATATAATCATAGTCTAATCCTTCATCGTCAAAATATTTTGCTTTATCGTTGGCTGACATATATTTTATATATATATTATAATATAAATTTATAGTTGATAAATATTATATGAATAACATAAATGTTGAATTAAATACTATAAGCGAAGCGGATACTATAAGCGAAGCGGATACTATAAGCGAAGCGGATACTATAAGCGAAGCGGATACCATAAGCGAAGCGGATACCATAAGCGAAGCGGATACCATAAGAGAATGCCGAATCTGTTTTTCAGAAGAAACAGAAGACAACCCATTCATTACCCCTTGTATGTGCAATGGAACTAGCAAATATATACATGAAAATTGTTTAAATCAATGGATTGAAAGTGCTGAAAACAATTATTCTAAAACACATTGCATGGAATGTCATTTTGAATATCGATATGAAAATAATAGTATAGTATATGAAAAACCGTTTCATTTTTTTTCTGTTAAATATCAATATTTCCACTATACTATTATTGTAAAAATATTTGTAATTACCTTAATATATTTTTTTATTTATATACTTGATATGACCTGTGATAGTGTACTATTAATACATTTAATTAATTATAATTCAAATACACCAATGATACAAAAAGAAGTAAAATCTAATTATACTATGCACTATAGTTATTATAAGAGTGCAAGCATATTTGTATTAAATTATATGTTTTTGATATATTACATACAGTATATTCGTCACGAAATAAACAATATAAATAAATATATGAATGAAGTAATACCTGTGTTATTGCTTTATGTTGTATTTATAACTCATACACAAGTAATATATAATATTACCAATTTCAGTAATAATATTAAACTTATTTCAACATATGGAAATGATACATTAGACTTAATTAATTTTTTTATATGGGACGTTTTAATTAGAATACACGAAAATATAGTATTTTTAATGAATTCAAATAATGGAAGCAATGTTATATTAAATATAGATGATGATGAAAGAGAGAGAATATATCTAGAAATAAGAAATGATCACGATAATGATGATGTAGAAGAAAAAGAGGGAGAAATAGTATAAATTATTTTTTCTCAGGGTCTATGCCACTTTGATTTTTCATTTTTTCTTTATCTTTTTCTGCTTTTTCTCTTTGTTTTTCTTTGTTTGCTTCATTCATAGCTTTATTTTTATCGGCTTTTTTATCAAGGTTTTCATAAGCTACTTTCATTTCATTAAGGGTCTTTGTCATACTATTTATTTTTGCCTTATTATCTGTTACCATTGCTTTTTTCTTTTCAGAGCAATTGTCTATTCCTTCTAACTGCCTGTTGAAATAAGAAAAAATATTTGAAATTAACAATGCTAAAACTAAAATAATTAATAAATAAACAAAATGTTTCATATATTAATAGTGAATATATTATTCTTTCTCGTGTAATGTGTTATACATATGTGATATCTGCTTTTCATTTTGAACTACTTTCCCTTTCAAGCCTTCATAAATTTTTTTTACATCATTGTATACAACTTCTAATGCGTTTAAATTTTCTCTATTTTCTTGTATTGTTATACACGTAGATTCATCGCACTCTCCAGCATTATCATTTTCTAAACCTTCACAAGTTTTTTTTGTTAATATACGATAAGCAGTGAAACATATAAAAAACAAGATTAATACGACTATTATTGTATATAAATGTTTTGTGAGGAATTTTTTTATCGTTTTTATCATTTATATACTATTGTTATTTTTTTCTCTTGATAATATAAATGTTATTTAACTATTATGGTCGCTCCCATGTCTATAAAAAACATCAACCTACGTCTTCGCACCAATATAATTCTAATTGTGTAACTGGATGTCCAAGTAACTCTAGAAGACCGGTCGCTGGTTGGCGTACTACCATTCAAAAATGTGGTAACAATGTCGAAAAAATAATCAAAGATAATCATAGTCAATGTAAAGACAATTGTTATGATAATCGTATTTACAGTGGTAAACAAGAAGTTGACTATAAAAAAAGAACTGCAAATAGAAGTTATAGTGAATATTTAAGGAAAAAAGGTAAAACATATAAACAGCATTTGAGTCAAAATGTACCGTTTGATGCAAATATTGATGTACCTTATTATAGAATAAAAACGGATAATTGTGATCCTAATCATGCAAACTACTGTGATAAATTAACAGTTCATAAATTTAGTAATGTTAACTATATGAAACAGGGTGCTGTATCATCATCGTCACGCCTTGAAAGAATAAAAATGGAAAGCATATTAAGAGACCGCGCTAGCAAAGAAAAGAAAACATGTTGTGTTGAATTACAAGACATTGATGGTAGTAAATATTATGTACGAGATCAAAATACGAAATTTTACCGCGGAGATAAAGAATTATTTACTGGTTTTCCTGGAAAAGATTTAAAGAGTTACTCAACCAATCAATGTGCTTGCAGCAATTAAATATATTTTATAAGTAATTATATAGTTATAAAATATATGACAGTCGTGGAGCAATTCGATACACATGAACCTAGTGAATCAGGAATTTTGGCACAGCAAGCAGCAGCAATTAGGGAAGATCTTGTATATAATAATTCACCCGCATCTGAGCCTACACCTGAACCTACACCTGAGCCTACACCTATATGTGAAGAGAAATGTGATAATAAAGTTATTTTACGTGATCCAAAATCTAAATGCAATACAAATGTCTGTTATGATAATAGAATTAAATCATCAATAGTGATAAACAAAGGTGAAAATCACGCGAATCAATATGCACACGGAGGAAAAGCATATCAAAAATTAAGTTGCAAGGGAGAATCAAAAAATAAATACAATACCCTTGTTTTTGCAAATAATCGTAAATGTTGTTCTGTTAAACCAGTATATAAAACCTTAAATAAACCATTTAGAATGACTGGTGCAGATAGGTCCGGTACAAAAATAGCACAATCAAAATATAATGCCAAAACAAGAGGCAAAGTTAGTGAACCTTATTACAATTTTTTTTAATTCCATAAATTAATTGAATGTTTTACTGCTAACATATAGATTACAAACAAATATACATAATGTTGCGCAGTAAAACAAGGAAAATAACTAATCTGTACGATTCTAGATCAAAAAGAAATCTACAATCTTTACTTAAATATGCTCACAAACTTGATTGTTTATCTATGCAGTTAGATAATCATACACACTTTGCAGCAAATATAATTAAAGATTATTGTTTTGATAAACAAGGAAGAAAAAACCTTGTTTTATTAGAAACAGGTATGGACTTCTCAAAAATAGTAACCCTAAAAAATAAAAATAACTACTTTAATAAATTAACTTGTGGCTTTTATGAGCAAGACAAAGAAAAATCATTAAAGGAAAATAAGTTAAGATATAACTTTTGCGAATGGGGGCTCTTCGACAGTATATCTTATTATATGAAACAACGAAAAACCATATATATTATTTTAGACATTGAAAATTACTTAACTTATATGACACCTGTTCCTAACTACGTACATCATTGTTTAATGTTACTGTTTCATTATGACATTAAACAAAAAAAATACGTTATGAATTTGGTTAATCCACACGGCCAAGATTCAAAAATCTATCGTGATTATTTACTTATAAATAAAAAAGATACGAAAACGGTTACTGAGTATCATTTTGATGACATTGTTGATATAGCAATCATTAAAAAAATGTTAATAGCATTCGAAAAATACTCAGAAAAAAAAGTATTGTATAACTCAAAAGAAAATACTTATTTTGGCGTTAATTTACAAGCAGGTGATAATTACGGTATTTGCTTTATATTTCCTATACTTATATGGTATAATCTTGGTGTATTCTATTCTACTGACAAATATATAGGAAACTATAAGTTAAAAAACATGAAACATCTATTGCATAAAAACAAGCTTAATAAGTTGATCGAAAGTACGTTAGCTAACTTTACGGATAAAACAGAGATTTTCTTTGAAGAAAACATAAACAAAGAAAACTTCACTGATTTACTCGATGATTATTTACAGAAAAAAAATAACTATCTTACTAAATTAATGGTGCAACGTATTGTTGG
>Ga0163109_10002868_pt1 | contig 13252 bp, 8 predicted proteins | sample CRUFie1St13metaG_FD_108704 | JGI IMG/M metagenome (GOLD analysis project Ga0163109, IMG submission 108704) | Marine microbial communities from the Costa Rica Dome - CRUD Field 142mm St13 metaG | ecosystem: Environmental > Aquatic > Marine > Oceanic > Photic zone | place: Costa Rica: the Eastern... | reverse complement strand
TGAGAATGGAAATCTAGAAAAAGAAATTTTCGAAGTATGTAAAGATACAGAATCGGGACCATTTGTGAATTTCGAATTTACAAATAATTTACAATCCGGTGTTTATGAATTTGGTATTAAAACTAAAGGTAACCAATTTAACCAACACAAAACAGTAAGAAAAGTAATTAAGGTTAATAAAAATATCACTAAAGAAATCCTACAAGATAAATCGTTTATTTGTACCAATGGTAACAAGTCGCTTCCAGCTACAAAAACAGAGTGCAAAACATTAATAGGAAGCGATGAAATTATTGAAGATGAAATGCTTATATTTATTGAGGGTACTGATGTTTCGACAGCTCGAAGACTAAAAAAAACTACTACCAATCAAGGTACCTTCCTTGGTGCTAAAGGTATAGTTGTACCTGATGACAAAGGGGGACAACCAAACATTCTATTAGCAGATAGAAATAACACTCAAGAAGTCCTACAAACCAGTAGTTTTATAGATATTATAGATGTAGCAGATCGAGATCTTGATGGATTTACAGAAACAGACAAACTACATGTAGAAATTACAGAAGATTTTGCCATTGGAGATAATATAAATATGAATATACAAATTCCAAACTCATTAGAATTTGGTTTCCTGCAAGTAGCATACATGGGAGATAGAGAAACTCAATTCAACAAAGGGGCTCTATTTACATATTGCAGCAAAGAATTTGTAGAAAATGTAAACAAACAATTCGTTAAAAAGGCATGTAACAAATTCACCAAAGACGAAAATATTTCAGGCCCAGATGTGATAATGATAGAAGATTACAATACAAATAAATTAAAGGTTCCTGGATTCTACGACATTAGAATAACAGGATTCACATTAAATCCAGATAATACTTTAACTAAATTCATAGAAAGACAAAAAGATGCATTTAGAGCAACAGCAAAAGTTTATTTAATAAACAGTTCAATGGGTGTAGGTTATCCACACAACCAAACGCAAAGCCAACCTGGATTATTTGGTCGATTATTTGGTTCTCAAGAACAATCGCAAGTAACACCTAATCCTAAATGTACTAAATTATATTCAGATATCAATATTTCAAATCCATTATGTAACGATTTAGTATACCTAAATGAATTAGGAGTCTATAAAGGACAATTTGATGGAAATACAGTAGTTGCCAATACACATAAACAAGCATTAAGGGCACATCTATACACATTGGTAGAAAGACTATATAGTAAAACAGAAAATCTTAAATCAGTGCAACCAGATGTTAGAAGCTTTATTCAACAAGTAAATGATATCGATGAAGAAACCATTCGTAACATTAATAACAGATGGTGGATAATGCCAACAATAACATTAAAGCATTACAATATTATAAGAACTGATTCAAATGGTAATCTGCAGCCATTTAAACCTGTTACACAATACGAAGCAGCAGAGATTATTGGAAAAGCATCAGGAATGCTACCAAATATTATGGGAGAAGATAGAGCAGAGCAAGTTATAGATTACTACAAAGATATAGATATTAAAATCAATCCAGAAGCACCAGCAACAATTGGAGATTTAATTGCACTTATCTCTCGTGCAATTAAAGTGAAGAAGAATCCGTATTTATATCAAAAATCGCCAAAAGAAGACCTAAATAGAATTTATAATACACAACAAAATTATCAACCCAACCCGTATCAACAAACTTATCAACAACAACAGTACGATCCATATTACCAAAATCAATACTACAACCAATCAATCTCACCATACAGAAACTATTATCCAAGTTATGGATATATGTAATTTACATGTTAAAGACCCTCATCCAGGGTCTTTTTTTATAAAACATAAAAGATTGACAGATCTCAATATAAGGTGTAGAGTTGCATCTTATATTTTAATTAATCTCCATGTTAACAAATATAAAAAAGTTATTAAGCATATTTACTATGCTTGCGGTACTTGCACCAAGTTTTGTTTTTGCTGGGCAATTTAGTACAGTTGAAAACCTTGCAGTATACCCAAATTCAGAAATAGTTAATTTTCTTACCAGTGTGGGTTCTAGTGAAACTAGAGAAATTCTAATAGAAAATACTGGTATACAAAATTACACTGTTAATATTGATACAAATTTATCTTCACCATTTTCATTGATTGGAAATAAATTATTAAATATCAAAGCCCAATCTACAAAAAATATTCAAATCAAATTCGAACCAACAAAAGCTGGTAATTTCGAGCAAGTGTTAAAACTTAAGTTAAATCAAACTGGTGAGACAAAAGTTATTACACTCAAGGCACATGCACGTGAACAAATTACCAACGAAGGAATTAAACTTTCTGCTAAAAATGTTTCATTACAAAAAACAGCAGTGGGTGAAGTTTCTAAAGCTCAAGTTCTTTTAAGCAATACAAATAGTTATAGCGTTAAGCTGTATGCTTCACAAGTTCCAACAGGTGAAATTTCTATCGATGACAAAATACCATCAGAACTAGCACCAGGAGAAAGTGTTGCAATTAATGTGACATTTAAACCAAAATCAAAAGGTGTTAAAAAAGCAACTCTTGCACTACAAACTACCGACTATAAAAAATCATACTTGTTCACACAATTTATTGGTTCTGGTACTGATACAAACACGGAGTATTCTGGAGGGGTACTAGAAATAGCTCAAAATAATATAAATCTTGGAAACGTATTAAAAGGAACTCAGATAATGCAAACTATTCAAGTTCGAAATGCAGGTAACAAAACTATCGAGTTTAAATCTGCAAAACAATTTGAGAATCCAGTTAAATACAAATTACCAAACCTAGAAATAACAACACCAAGGTTATTAGCTGTTGGGAAAACTGCTACAATTAAAGTTGTATACAAAGCAAATCAAAATGAAGCTTTAAATAAGAAAGTTGTAATTGAAAACTCTTCTACAAATCAACCAAAAGTAGAGTTGAATATAATTGCAAACGTAGTAACAAATCCAAATTTTGTAACAAAACCATTTAGTAATACTAAATTACCAGTTGTTAATAAATACAAAACTATTAAAGATTCAAACCAACAAAATGTTAACAGATATGGTTACAACAAATCCGTAGAAACATTCAATCCAGATATCAATCAAAAAGTATTGTTGGGTCTAAACTTATCTGAGTTTGATTCTACTCAAGCAGTAAGTATTAAAATCCTAAACAAGAAAAGTAAACAGGTTGTAATGCATACTAAATACAATCATGTCACACCAAAAATTCAAACATTTTCTTGGAATGGTAAAAACACAATTAATGATATTGTTTCTAAGGGCGAGTACCTGATTGAAATAAATGTTAATGGAGATACTATTAGAGATTCTGTAAATATTTACAGAACATACCAACCAAAAAGATTTTATAAAATAGTTGATACGCAATTATCTCCAGAAGTTGAGGTGTATAATACTTACAAGAAAAAAGTTAAATATACAAAAAAATCTACAGATGAGAGCTTGTTAACTCAAGTATCTGTAAACCCAATGGTTTTAAATTCTGGAAATGCCTTTGTATCGTTCAATAGTAAACAAACAGCTAAGGCAACTATAGAAATAGTACAAAACCAAGCTGTTAAAAAAACTGTATTTGAAAATAGATATGTAACAGCAGGTTTTCATTACAATATTGGAGAATTTACGGCTGAAAATCTAGCTGATGGTAAATACGAAGTTATAGTTACACTGGAAACTAAAACTACAAAGGATACTGATTCAGTAAGACTTTTTGTAACAGCAGGAAAATACAGTTTTAACTTCTATAATCAAGAAGTTGCAGCACTAGTACATGATGGACCAAAATCAACTGAAAGCCAATTGGCTTTCATTGATTTTTTTTCAAGAAAAAATACTAGTTGTTTAAGTGCTCAAGATATAGATTTAAACGAACAACTTTGTTTAGCATATAAAAACGCTGTAGATAAGAAAATTATAAGTGATAGTAATTATTTTCAAAGAAACAATATTCTATCTCGTGCAGAAGCAGTAAAATTGATAGTTTCACTAAACAATATGAAATTAGATGTTTATAACCCATATTTTGATCAAACATTTGGATTTTCTGATTTAAATCAAAATGCATGGTACATGCCTTATATTGCAACACTAGTTAAAAGTGAAAACTACAACGGTACACATTCATACAAATACAGTAGTTCTGTAATTAGAGGTTATAAGGATGGTACTTTTAAACCAGGTAAAGGTTTATCAAGAGCAGAGTTTTACAAGTTACTTATACAAGGGTACAAAAACAGTAGTTATATGCAGCTTAACACTCAGTTAGATTACTATGTTCAATCAAATCCATTCGCTGACACAAGTTTAGAAAAAGAAAATCAATGGTATCTGCCATATGCAAAACTTGTTAAACAGGCAACGCATGGAACAGAGTTTGCAAAAAAATATTTTGGAACAAAGGATTTAAATAATAGACTTGCTTACTTCGATCCAGCTAAGAAAATTACTCGTGAAGAAATAATCGAATTTATATACCTTATAGGAAATAAAGGTCTAGTAACATACTACTAAAAAAAACCCAGGTCATAGACTTGGGTTTTTTATTTATTTAGACTTTTTCGATGCTAGTATTTCTTCTTTATTAAGTTCATTCTTTGGTTTAAACCTAAGTGTCATTGCAGTACCTGCAAAACCATATTCGTCACGTATTGCATTTTCGATGTAGCGTTTGTAACTAAAATGTAAAACTTTGGGTTTATTAAGGAAAATATTAAAAGTTGGTGGCTCGGTATCTACTTGAGCAATAAAATTAAATTTAATTCCAGATTTTGGTGGGTGGTTATCAATAACACGTTCTAAAAAGTAATTTAAGTCTCGAGTTTTAATAACTTTTCGTCGCTCAGTAACTATATCAATAGCTAAATCTAATATACGAGAGACATTAGTACCAGTTAATGCTGACGTAAAAATAATTGGCGCATAATAAGCGTAAGGCATACGAACCTGTAATTCTCTAAGCCAACGGTTTTTTTCTTCAGGTTTTACCAAGTCAGACTTATTAACAACTATAACAAGTCCTTTCTTAGCCTCTAAAATATGCTCACTTACACGCAAGTCTTGTTTTGCAAGCTCTTGTGTGGCATCTAGAACTAAAACGCCTACATCGGTATATTCTAAAGCCTGAAGAGAACGAATTACAGAGAATTTTTCGAGTCTATCATATCTTAATTTACCTTGTTTCCGTAAACCTGCAGTATCAGTAAGTACAAAGTTGGTATTGTTATAAGAAAAAGGCAAACTAACACTATCACGAGTTGTACCAGGTATATCAGAAACAATAACTTTATCATTTCCAAAAAGCGCATTCATTAAACTAGATTTACCAACATTTGGTCTTCCAAGAAAACAAATTTTATTCGCACGTCCAAAGGTTTCTATAGATTTAGGAGCTTTAAAAGATGTTAAAAACTTAGAAATTGAATTTGTAAGATCATTTACACCACGATTTTGAACAGCGGATAAACAAATTGGTTCACCGAATCCAAGTTCAAAGGTGTTATAGTAAAACTCATCAACTTTTCTGTCATTTTTAGATCCAACTAAAATAACAGGTTTGTTAGCTTGGCGTAACATCTTGGCAGCCAAAAAGTCATCACTTGAGAGGGGAGCAGATAAATCAACAACAAAAATTACCATATCAGATTCGTTGATTGCAATTTCAGTTTGTTTACGAATATCAGATTCCAAGTCTTCTCGTGAAGCAAAATCTAAACCTGCAGTATCTACTAAAAGGAATTGTTTACGTTTAAGTTCGAGTAATTCGAACACACGATCACGTGTAGTACCAGCCAAATCGAAAGTGATTGCAAGCTTTTTACCAACTAATCTATTAAACAGAGTCGATTTACCGGTATTTGGTTTACCGACAATTGCTACAGAAGGTAACATAAAAAATAATTATTATCGGATGGATTCTACACTGTTTTTTTGTTTTTGTATAGATAAATTTCAATTTTTTTGCTATAATATAAATGTTTAATTCCTCTAAATGATTAATTTCAAGAAAAAAACAACTTATCTAGTGCTATTTTTTTCAATAATGTGTATGAATGTAAGCGTATTCGCACAAGATTTTTCGTTATTGCCAAAGGCAGGCATAAATAGAAATGATTGCACATCAATAATGAAAGATTTTGACATAAAATACCAAAATGCGGAAGGTGAATACAATTCATATAAACGCTTTAACAATGCACTTAATGCAACAGATGTAGGTGGTGAAGAGGAACTAGAAAAAAAAGAAGGGAGGCTACTTGGATGTGGAGTTATTACAGGACGAATAAGACTTTATTTTTGGAAGCCATATGTAGCATATCTTATTCAAAATTTAAGTATCTTAGCCGGAGCACTCTCAATGTTATTTATTACCATTGGTGGTTACCAGTATTTTCTAGCAATGGTAAGTGGAGAGGATTCTAATGCAAAAAATACAGTTAAAAACGCTATACTTGGTCTAGTGATTAGTTTTAGTAGTTGGATAATTGTAGAAATAGTTCAATCATTTGTTTCGTTTTAATATGGTTCTAAAGAAAATAAAAAAATTAGCAATATCGGCTCTCAATAAAATAGATGAAGTTACATCTGAACAACCTTCTAAACCAAAAAAAATTGAATCACCTGTAGCAGAAACCTCAGAAAATCAGGTACGATTTGTTCAGGTCTCTATTCATGATGTGATTAAAATAACATTGGTACTCATGGGACTTGGTTTGGCTGCTACATTACTTGTGTCTGTAAGAGATATTGCCTTTATTTTACTTTTATCATATTTATTTGCAGCAGCGTTAGTTCCGTCTGTTGAAAGATTAAAGCAATACAAAATACCTGCTGGTGTATCTGTAATTTTTATTTATATTTTGATTATAAGTATTCTATCAATAATGGTTGGTAATCTTATACCAATTCTTTCTTATGAACTAGTAGATTTAGCATTTCAGGCCCAAAATTTAATAAATAGTTTATCTACTCAAGGCTTTCAATTACCAGGTTATCTTGGATTTTTTCAACCAATAGTAGACAATACACTTTCAAACATTACAACAACAGAAATAAGCAACACATTACAAAAGAACTTATTAACAGTTGGTGGAAACCTAAGTACATTAGCAGGTAATGCTATAGATTTTATTTTAGTTCTCTCAAACGGTCTAGCAAATGCCGTGCTCATCATGGTTCTTTCCTATTTTATTACTGTTGATCAAAAAAACATAGATAGATTTATTATCTCTTTATTTCCAAAGAAATATCAAAGTTATATCGAAAATAGATCAAGTCGTATTAAATCTAAAGTAGGGAACTGGCTTCGTGGACAAATTTTACTAATGCTAGCAATTGCTGTGTTAACATACATTGGTTTAGTAGCATTAAATTTTAAATATGCCTTCACACTAGCTTTATTTGCAGGTTTTACAGAGTTGATACCTGTTATTGGTCCAATTATTGCTTGGTTTGCAACTATTCCAGTTGCAATTAATATAAGCACTTCTGCACTAGTTGCAGTAACAATTTTATATATCATTATTCAACGTCTTGAAAACAATTTACTAGTCCCAGTCATTATGAGAAAAGTAACTGGACTTCATCCAATAGTTGTAATTACTGCTATGATGTTAGGTTACAAATTCCAAGGAATTATAGGTATTGTTATATCAATTCCTCTTGCAGGGATTGTTGGTATGTTTTTACATGATTACCTAGTAAAAACTCATCATATTGAAGAAGATACAGAGGGTTAAACTTTCTTCTTATATCGTTATGGTGAAACTTTAACATTTCATCAGATATAACTACTCCATAAGAGGGTTTAAGTTTAGATTGTTTGATATTTGCACGATTGATTTGAAATTTTTTAAAAACAGTTTCAAGAAACAAAAAAGACTTTTTGAATGTAAAAGATTTATTGTACTTAGCACTACAAGAATTCAGTTTATTAAATGCTTTTATTAATTTTTCAGATGAAGTATTAAAATGTAATGTGTTAAGCCAATTAGCTAAATAAATATCATCCTTGAGACGAATATCATTTAAGGATAAAGACTGATTGGAAATAAAAAAACTCAAACAAACTTTTGGTCTTAAACCAGTAAGATTAAATATTAAAATAATTAACAGTCTTGTGGTAAAGAAAGAATCCTTATCTAAGATTATAAATATATCAACATCACTTTTTGAGTGATAAGTATTAAGTGCTAAACTGTTACATAGACTAAAAGCACACACTCCAGGTATTTTTTGAAGAATACGTTTAGAACGGTTATAAATTGATATCAAATAATTAAATTTAGACATTGGAGTCGAAGAAAGCTTTGATATATCAAAATTTTTTAAACAAAAAAAGTCATTCTCAATTGAGATTTTATTGTTTTTAGACATATAATATAAGAAAGAATCAGGAAATTGAGAAATATGAGCACAATAACCTGAGAAATTTATAAAAAATAAACGATCAATGTCTGACGAGAATTTAAGATTCACATAAAAATGCTAGATATAGAAAATATACAAAATTTAATAAAAAATATCGAGAAAAAACCAGGTGTTTATAAGTTCTTCAATAAAAAAGGAGACATTATTTATATTGGTAAAGCAAAGGTCTTAAGAAATCGTGTTAGATCGTACTTTGCAAAATCTACAAAACACTCTCCAAAAAACCAGGTTATGGTAAAACAGATACATAATATTGAAACCATTGTTGTAGATACAGAATTAGAAGCATTAATGCTTGAAACAAATCTAATAAAAGAAATAAGGCCAAAGTATAATATCTTAATGAAGGATGATAAAAATTTTTGTTATCTTAAAATTATTAAAACTCCAGAGCCAAAATTATTTATTGTAAGGAAAGTAGAAAAAGATTCACACATCTATATTGGACCAAAAACGACAACTCAAGCAATTACAACACCTATTAATATTTTAAATCAAATACTTAACGTTAATAATTGCCAAATAAATATTGAAAGTATAAAGAAAGGCAAGCCAACTAAGTCACAACTAGAAAAATCTATTTGTCATATCAAGCAATTAGATAAAAGTCATAGTCCATGTATTAGTGATTTAGAGGTAAATGATCAAATGGAGTTAATAAATATAATTATTGATTTTTTTAAAGGTAAATATTCTAAAATTGAGGATTTCATCACGATAGAAATGCAAAAGCTTGCTGCTGAAAAAAAGTTCGAAGATGCAGCCAAACTCAGAGACAGCTTGTTCTACGTGAAAAAACTAGCAGAAAAACAAAAGATTAGTAGTACAAACATCACCGATAATTTTGACATAATTACAAAAGCCCCATGTGGTGAGTATGGACTGGTAAACTTAATGAAAATCCGAGCAGGTAAGCTAATAGAAACTAGTCATCATTTAATGACTAGTGTTGAATATGATGCAGAAAATCAGGAAGTCTTTGGCAATTTTATCAAACAATATTATAGCAAAACCGAGAGTTTACCCAAATCCATACTTACCAATATTGAATCTAAAGATATTAAAAATCTAGAATACCTGATAGAACAAGTAACAGACAAAGCCATCAAAATTCAGATACCAAAAGTTGGGAACAAACAAAAGCTCTTACAGTTGTGCCAAAAAAATGCCAACCTAATAGCACATGGAGAAGAAAAGAAACAAGTAAATAAAGATCCTAAACAAATAGAGAAGTTACTCAAGTCGGTACAAGAAGATCTTAAGTTAACGAAACTACCAAAAAGAATAGAATGCTATGATATATCGCATTTAGCAGGAACACACACGGTTGCAAGTATGGTCGTTTTTGAAAATGGGTTAGCTAAAAAATCTGACTATAGACAGTTTAATATACGTTCAATAGAAAAAGGTGAAATAAATGACTTTCAATCAATGACAGAGGCGCTAACAAGAAGACTTAAATATATCTCAAAAATAGATAAGTCATACAAATGCAAGTATAAAGATACGAGTACAATACTCTTGAAAGATAAAGAAGCAAAAGGTTCGATAGAGTTTGAATTACTCAACAATACCAATGCCATATTACATAAAATCTCTGGAAATCTTAGCATGATTGAATTGAAAACAATCGTTTATAAAACATTAGAAAAACATAAATTAAAAAAAATCTACTACGAACAAGATTTATCAAATGAGTTAAAAGAAATAGGGTTTAAAGCAATTCGAAGTAAATATAAACATGCTTTATATACAAGTTATATAAACAAAGATAAGTCATTTAACAAAACACCTGATCTTATAGTCATAGATGGAGGAAAAGGACAGTTATCGAGTGCTCTCAAAGCTCAAAAAATTCTTAATACTAATATTGAATTTATAAGTATAGCAAAAAGACTAGAAGAAATATTTAAGGCAGACAAATCAAGAATCTTATTACCTTTCAATTCAAAAACTTTGCAGTTAATACAAAGATTACGTAATGAAGCTCATCGCTTTGCAATTACAAACAACCGTAAAAAGAGACTGAAAGAATATTAACAATACCTTGTGCAGTCACCTATGAAATAATAATTGTTTCTTATTGGTGCATAACGGTAAACAGGTTGATAATGAGTATAATAATAAGCAGGGTAGTGAATCACTGCAGGACGAACAGGTGTTGTATAAAAATTGTTTGAACGAACAACGGGTATGTAAGGTGTAGGCGTATAGTGGTATACCTTGGCAGAATTACAATAGCCGTAATTACAGTATCTAGAGTAAACAGGAATAGTTCTTTGCGGTGTCACAGCTGCTAGGGCTGTTGACGGAAGCAATACAAGAAAAGACAAAATTGCAATTAGAAGTTTCATGCTGAAAGTTTAATTTTATGTAAATATAATAAAAAACACCATTCTTGTCAAATGGTGCCGAAGGAGGGAATCGAACCCTCACTCAGTAACCTGAACGGGTTTTTGAGACCCGCGCGTCTACCAATTCCGCCACTTCGGCATTTACAGAAAATAAAATAGCAAAATTAATAAAACTTGTCTATTATAAATTAAAAAATATGCAAAATTTATTACTAATTACAACATCGCTACTTCTTTTATTCACTAATAGCTATTACAGTAGCTATGGAGTTTTAATTTTTGCGGGATTTTGCTTTTTATCATCGATAATAAACAAGTCTACACTAAACATTACTCAAATTAGCTTAAGTGTATTATTAGTTTTAAGTTATATTTTTTCTGGAATAAAAGGATTAAGCTTAGAGCCAACCATCTTATTAATATTATTGGTATCAAACATCTCAAGTTTTAATACAGACAAAAAAACAATACACAAGTTAGCAAAGTGGTTGACTATAATATTTTCGATACTTGCTATAGGACAAGTATTTATATCCCAGTTTGCATACGGAAGCTTTATAAACATTTTTAATACAAAAGAAATATATCCTAATGCATTTGCAGCAATCAACCTTTTATTTTTACCTCTAAATACAAAAAAATATCAAAGCTTGAACATACTCAATATATTGCTGAGCAAATCAAGAATTGGCTTATTAGTTTCTGGTATTTACTTATTCTATAAATATATAATTGAGAAAAAAAGAAGCAAAGCAATCTTAATCTCAAGTATTATATTACTTATAATTCCTTTCTCTCTAATAACTAAGACAAATCAAAGTGTAGAATTTAATTCAATAGATCAACGAATAGAGCACTGGAAAAATTCACCCAAATTATTAAATAATATCAAAAGTATATTAGTTGGATATGGTGCTAACAGTTTTTCTTACATTTATCCAAGAGTTCAGAATGTACCTGAAAATCAGGCACCACATTCTCACAATCTTTTAATAAACTTTGCCATAGAATATGGAGTGCTATTTACATTTATATTTATTCTGTATGTAATCAAACATACAATATCCTTAGATAAGGAATACAAAATAGCACTAAGTCTGTTCTTTATACATAATCTTGTAGATTTAAATATCCAGTTTCCATTAACTATCTTTATTATCCTCGTGATTATCAATTCCCAGAGAAAATTAGCTCAAAACAAAAATATTATGCTAATAGCAACAAATAGTACATTATTATTGGTCTTAATACTTTCTTTAACAAACAACTTTATATACTCGCATAAAGACAATTTGTTACTGCAAAATAGTTCAGATCTGGTAAAAATATATTTAGATCAAAATCCATTAGATTCAAAACAGCTTCTAAAAATAGATGAGTCAAAATATATCAAGGATGTATTTAAAGACAACCCATACGACATAGATAATCTCGTGCTACTATATAAACATTATCCTAATGTAGAGCTTAATGAGGAGTGGTTAAGTAATTACAAAAAATGGTATATTTTACACTCAAAATATAATTTAAACTACATACACGAAAAAAAGACTATCGATAAACTAAAAGAAGTTTATAAAAATAGAGATCCGGAATTTGTAGAAAATTTATAAATCTAAAAATGCTTTAGACTTAATTAAAATGTGTTTAGCATTATCAAATGTAAGCATCTTTAAGGCTTCGTCATATTCGAGCCACATAAAATCTAAATGCTCATGTGACACTTTCACTTCTAAAGTTTTAGATTCAGCTAAGAAAAAATCCACGGTCTTATAGTGAGTTTTATTATCTTCAATGTAAGTGTAGTTAATTTGTTCTAGAAAACCATCCAATACCTCAATATCAGATATACCTGTCTCTTCTAATAGTTCACGCCTAGCGCAGTCTAAAAGAGATTCACCTGGCTCTATATGACCTTTTGCAAAATCAACATGACCATGCGGGTATTTTAAAAGTAAGAATTTTTTTTGATTATCAGAATTAAAATAGAGAATAATACCACATGATTGGTGAATAATAGGTTGCATACTAAGACATTACATAACCATAACAGTGTATAGTTTTGATATATTTTGTGTCAAATTGATCATCAATTTTTGCTCTTAGTCTTGAAATATAAACATCTAATGAACGTGTTGCTACAGACGATTTAAAACCCCATACCGATTCCAAGAGTTCTGCTTTAGATATTGATCTCTCCTTGTTTTCAAGAAGGTATTTGAGTAAATAAAACTCTTGATTGGTAAGAATAACATTGTTAATACCACGAGAACATCTACGTGAGCTGGTGTTAAGTGTTAAATCTTTGTGTGTAAGAATATGAGGAGATAAATTAGATTTAATTTTTAAAAGTTTATTTACAAAATTAGTAGTAAAAGATTGCTTAGAAAAATAAAAAAATGAATTATCTAAACAAAATTGTTCAATCTTTGAACAAT
>Ga0163109_10002866_pt1 | contig 13254 bp, 8 predicted proteins | sample CRUFie1St13metaG_FD_108704 | JGI IMG/M metagenome (GOLD analysis project Ga0163109, IMG submission 108704) | Marine microbial communities from the Costa Rica Dome - CRUD Field 142mm St13 metaG | ecosystem: Environmental > Aquatic > Marine > Oceanic > Photic zone | place: Costa Rica: the Eastern... | reverse complement strand
CTCAAAATCGAATTCTGCCTTGAGCATCTTTTCGGCCATCCGCATGGATTCTTCCTGATCCAAGTTTTCTTGAGCCTTTTCAACAAGCGATACGACGTCCCCCATGCCTAGGATGCGGGAAGCGAGTCGGTCCGGGTGAAAGGTTTCGAATTCATCGATCTTTTCACCAACTCCCATAAACTTGATGGGAGTTCCAGTTACCCGTTTCATGGATAGGGCCGCTCCGCCTCGCGCATCACCATCGACTTTGGTGAGCACAATACCAGTCAAATTCAGTCGCTCATGAAATGTTTTTGCCACATTGACCGCTTCCTGTCCCAAGGCGGCATCCGCGACCAGTAAAATCTCATGCGGATTGATTTCCTTTTTCAATGATTCGAGCTCATCGACCAAATCATCGTCTATTTGCAGTCTTCCCGCGGTATCGAAAATAACCAGATCCGAACCGTTCCTCTTTGATTCCTCCCAACCCTGTCGGGCAATTTGGGGTACGTCCTTGCTTTCTCGGTTGAGGTAACAGGCAAAGTTCTCCTGCTTGGCAAGCACTTCGAGCTGATCGATGGCGGCAGGCCGATAAACGTCACAAGCCACTAGCATGGGCACGCGTCCATCCTTTGCCATTCTTTTGGCCAGTTTCGCGCTTGTGGTGGTTTTCCCGGCACCGTGCAATCCAACCATAAGAACTCGAAGAGGACGGTCGTCTCGAAGGCTCGTACTGCCTTCACCGAGTAATTTGACCAATTCGTCATGTATGATTTTGATGACTTGTTGACCCGGCGAAACGGATTTCAGAACTTCTTGGCCCATACAGGCTCGCTTAACTTCCTCGACGAATTCCCTCGCCGTACGAAAATGAACGTCCGCGGACAACAGGGCTTTGCGTACTTCCGCCAAAGCATCGCTAACGTTTTCTTCGCTGAGCTTGCCCACGCCTCGCAGGTTTCGCAGAGAGCGACTCAATTTATCGGTAAGAGACTCAAACATGATGGAATGGGATCATGCCATTAGAGCTTAGTTTGGTGAAGCCATAAATGACGGATTACCTTTCCATTTGCCATTGAATTGATTTTTACCATTATAGTATCCTCTCCATTTATGAAGATTCTAGTTGCTGACCGCATATCCCCTCTTGGCGTTGAATTCTTGCAAAAGCAGGATGGTTTTGAAGTCATGGAAGCCTATGGCTCTGCGCCCGAAAAAGTACTTGAATTGGCGAAGGACGCCTCGGCTATCATCGTTCGGAGCGACACCAAGATCACACGAGAGGTTTTTGAGATCGCAACCGAGCTTAAGGCGGTGGGTCGAGCAGGTGTGGGTGTTGATAACATCGACGTTTCGGCCGCCACGGAGAAAGGAGTTATCGTGATGAATACTCCGGGCGGTAATACCATTGCAACCGCTGAACTCACTTTCACTCACATGCTTTGCGGTACTCGCCCGATTGTCCGTGGGGTTACTGGAATGCGAGAGGGAAAATGGGAGCGCAAACAACTCAAAGGGGCAGAATTAAGAGGCAAAACCCTGGCCGTTCTTGGTCTTGGCCGAATTGGAGCGGAAGTCGCCAAGAGGGCTCTTGCCTTTGAAATGGCTGTGGTTGCCTATGATCCTTACCTGACTTCGGAGCGGGCGAAGGAACTGGATCTTGAAAAAGTGGAATTGGACGAGGCTTTTTCAAAAGCGGATTACTTGACCGTGCATATGCCCATGACGGATCAAACCCGAAATATCGTGGATGAATCTGCGTTTGCGAAAATGAAGGATGGAGTTCGTGTCTTTAATTGCGCTCGGGGTGGAATCATCAAGGAGAGCGCACTGGCCGAAGCTTTGAAAAGCGGAAAGGTCGCATATGCGGGTCTTGACGTTTACGAGCAGGAACCCTTGCCGGAAGATCATGTATTTCGAGAACTTGAAAATTTGAACCTTACCCCTCATCTGGGAGCTTCCACCGCCGAAGCTCAGGAAAGCGTGGGTGTCGAGATTGCGGAAGCGATCGCGGAAGTTTTGAATGGAGGACGAATTCGAAATGCAATCAATATGCCTTCGATCGACCCCAAGGACTTGGAATCTCTGAGCCCCTACCTTGATCTTTGCGAGCGTCTTGGAGCGTTTGCCCGACAAGCGGCCCAGGGCTCCGTGGAAGCCATCCAAATCACCTACTACGGCGGGGTCGTGGATTTCGATTGCGTACCTCTGACACGTGCCGTCCAGAAAGGTTGGCTTACTGGAATTGCGGGTGAAGATGGCATAAATGACGTAAACGCTCCTTTTAAAATTAAGGACCTTGGGATTATGGTGGAGACAACCAAGTCTTCGACTACCGTGGATTACAATGAACTCATAGAAGTCAAAACCATCTCCAGTGACAAGAGCGAGCAAATGGTTAGAGGTACCGTTCTGGGGAAAACGAATGATCCCCGGATCGTCGAGGTGGATGGCCAAGCCATTGAAGTGCGGCCGGTTGACATCTTGTTGGTGATCCGAAACGTAGATAAGCCTGGGATTGTCGGAAAATTGGGCACAACCTTGGGAAATTGCTCAGTCAACATTGCCAATATGTCCCTAAGCAGGGCGGAAGAAGGTGAGTGGGCTCTTACGATTTGCGAGTTGGACAACCAACCGCCCGAATCCGCTTTACAAGCTTTGGTTGAGGATCCCGATATCCGGGAAGCCCGAGTTTCTCGACAGGGCTGACTGTTTATAGGACAGCCAGAACCTTTCACCCCAACCCCCTTCACCCTTCTGAATGATGCCACTTGAATCCATCGCGGTTGGCCTGATCGGCTACCTTTTGGGCTCGATCCCCTTTGGCGTAATTGTGGCCAAAAGAGCGGGTGTTGACATTTACAGCGTTGGAAGTGGGAACCCGGGGGCCACCAACGTTCTCCGAGAAATCGGAAAACCAGCGGGGTACTTGGTTTTCTTCTTGGATTTTCTAAAAGGCATTCTTGCCACGACCTGGTTTCTTGTTCCGATATTCTCCTTTTCCGGTGACGCAACTTTGGGTCTATGGGGATTGCCTGCGGCGGTTTTGGGGCATACTTATCCGCTCTTCGCTCAATTCCGAGGAGGCAAGGGAGTGGCAACGGCGATGGGTGGTTTGCTCGGAGTTATGCCGGGTTGTTTGCTCATCGGCTTGGTTAGCTGGGGGGTTATCTTTTTCTCGACTCGCTATGTGGCCATTGCCTCGATCGGTTTTGGCTTAAGCTTGCCAGTTTGCGCTTTTGTGAGCTATTGGTCGATTGAAGATCCCGTCGGAGAGGGAGCAAAACTTTTTCTGGCACTTGTGGTCATGGCTTGGATTATCTGGAGACATCGTTCGAATTTGGTCCGATTGCGAGAGGGGACCGAAAACCGATTTGAAAGAAAAACAAAGAAGTGAAGAGACAGTTATCATAATGAACGATACCTCTACCATAAAAGTTGGAATTCTGGGTTTTGGAACCGTTGGGCAAGGAACTTGGAAGCATTTGGAGGAAAATGCGGACTTTTGGGAAAAAATTCTTGGCGTTCGACTAATTCCCTCGAGAGCTTCGGTGCGAACTCTGGACAAGGATAGGAAAGTCAGAATTCCCACCGATTTGCTCACCACGGATTCTCAATCGATCGTGGATGACCCTGAGATTGACCTCTTGTGTGAGTTGATTGGCGGAATTGAGGAAGCGAAAAGGTTGACTCTGCGGGCATTCTCTTTGGGCAAATCAGTTGTGACCGCGAACAAAGCTTTGATCTGCGAACACGGGGAGGAGCTTTTTCAAGCGGCGGAGGCAGCCGGTGTTCATTATGCGTTTGAAGCGAGTGTTGCGGGCGGTATTCCAATCATTAAGGTGCTGCGCGAGAGTCTGGTGGCAAACGAGTTTCCCCTCATTTACGGTATTCTCAACGGAACCTCAAATTACATTCTCACACGTATGGAAAATGAGGGAGCCAGCTTCGATTCGGTCTTGGACGACGCTCGTGAACTTGGCTATGTTGAGGCGGACGAAGCTTTGGATCTCGATGGCGTGGATGCTGCCCATAAGGCAGTCATTCTCGCTTACTTGGCTCACGGACTATGGGTTGACCTCAAGGACATCACAGTCGAGGGAATCAGTAAGATATCCAATGAGGATTTGAATGCCGCTTTGAAACTGGGGTGCAAGATCAAGTTGATCGGGGTAATCAGAAGAAACTTTGATAACAACCACGTATCGGTGGGAGTTTATCCCGCTTTGGTTCCTATGGCTGAAATCATTGCTCGAACGGATGGCGTTTACAACGGAATCAGCCTCACCGGCTCCGTTGTGGGGACGGTTGTGCTTACGGGAAGAGGGGCAGGTCAGGATCCGACGGCAGGTTCGGTCATCAGTGATCTGGTGGATGTGGTCAAAGGGATTAAGGGCATCAGTGCGTCCTCGAAGCTCGTTCACGTTTCCCCGAACCAATGTTTGCCCGCCCAAGCGATTGAGATCGAGGGCTGTTATTACCTAAGATTGTCGGTTTACGATAAACCTGGGCAGTTGGCAAAGGTTGCCGAATGCCTTGCGGATCATGAGGTCAGTTTGGCTACGGTCTCGCAATCTCCTCAGGGAGAAAATGAATTGGCCAGCATAATTCTAACTACACACCAAACCAACGAACATTCCATTGCTCGAGCGATCGAATCCCTAGAGGGACTCGATGGCGTAAGGGGGAAGCCCGTTCTTTTTCGAATGTTCGACCCAAATCCTGAAAAGGAATGAAAATCGTCGTTAAGAAGTTTGGAGGTACCTCCGTTGGAGACGTCGACCGCATCAAGCGCGTGGCTAAACGAGTAAAGCGAACTTGGTCGGAAGGCAATGCGGTGGTGGTCGTGGTGTCCGCTCGAGCCGGAGTGACCAATTCCCTCATTGAACGAGCCTTCGCCATACAAAAGAACCCGACGGACCGCGAGCTCGATGTTTTGATGACCTGTGGGGAGCAGGAAACCATTGCCCTGACTTGCATGGCTTTGGATGCAATTGGTGTTCCCGCGGTGTCTCGCACTGGTTGGCAGGCGGGGATTCTTACCGAGGGCTTACATTCGAAATCCAGAATACGCGAAGTTTCCGGCGGTGACATTCGCAAACAATTGCGAGCGGGTAAGGTTGTTGTGGTTGCAGGTTTTCAGGGGATTAACGAAGTGGGTGATTTGACGACCTTTGGGCGAGGGGGTTCGGATTTGAGCGCCATCGCCCTGGCTGGTGCCTTGCGAGCCAAAAGTTGTCAGATTTTCACAGATGTGGAAGGCGTTTTCACCGCTGATCCCAGAATCGTTCCGGATGCCAGAAAGATTGATGCCATCAATTACGAGGAGATGCTGGAACTTGCAAGCAGTGGCTCCAAGGTCATGCAGACCCGAGCCGTTGAATTCGCTCAAAAACATAACATTCCATTTGAAGTACGCTCCACCTTTTCAACCAAATCCGGAACTGCCGTGAAGAAAAAAGTAAAATCCCTAGAGGACACGCTGGTTAGTGGCGTGGCCATAGACAAGAACCAAGTCCGAGTGAGCATCAATGAATTGCCGGACAGACCTGGTGCCGCCGCTGCGGTCTTTAAGGTTATGGCATCCGCTGGTGTTGTGGTCGATATGATCGTTCAAAACGTAGCTCGCAATGGAAAGGCCAACCTGACTTTTACGGTTCCTTCGGAAGATGCGTTTCGGGCTGAAAAAGCTCTCCGGGAGCACTTGAAGGAAGGTGCTGGCGGCAAGCTTGGAAAGAGTACCAACATTGCCAAGATTTCCGTTGTGGGAGTCGGAATGCGCTCCCATTCCGGAGTGGCCTCCAAGTTCTTCGAAGCTCTAGCGAATGCCGGAATCAACATGCTCATGATCAGCACCTCGGAAATCAAGATATCCGTTGCGGTGAATCCCGATAAGGGAGATGATGCCACAAGGGTTGCCCATCAGGCTTTTGGTTTGGGCAAATAGACGATTCAAGTTTCTCGGTCCGTAATGGAATTCGTCAGTACCCGCGGATTGAGCGAACCGGTCGGATTCGCTGATGCCGTGGCTCAGGGCTTGGCTCCGGACGGAGGCTTGTATCTGCCCCGTGACTTTCCTGATCTTTCAGGTCGATTGGAAGCTTGGCAAAGCTTGGATTATCCAAGTCTATGTCACGAGTTCTTCAAACTTTTTGCAATCGATATGGAGGAGTCCGTTTTGAAGGGTTGCGTGGATTCGGCTTATTCCACATTCACTCATCCTGAAATCGCCCCCATCCGTACCCTCTCCAAGAATCTTAAGGTATTGGAACTCTTTCATGGTCCGACTCTTGCCTTCAAGGATTTTGCTCTCCAATTGCTGGGAAACTTGTATGAAGCGCAGATTGCAAGGACCGGAAAGGAGTTGACGGTTTTGGGAGCGACCTCCGGGGATACCGGAGCGGCCGCGATCTCCGGCCTGATCGGTAAGCGCGGCTTGAAGGTTTTCATTCTGTATCCCGAAGGAAAGGTTTCTCCTCTCCAGGAAAGGCAGATGACTTGCACCGGGGCGGAAAACGTTTACCCGATTTCGATCCAAGGTACCTTTGACGATGCTCAGCGCACCGTGAAAGAGATCTTTACCGATTTGGAATTTCGGGAACAGGTCGGATTGTCCGCGGTCAACTCCATCAATTTGGCTCGGATTCTGGCTCAATCCGTTTATTACCTTTACGCTTGGCTAAGGCTTGAACGCATTGAAAGAACCGAAACGACCTTTGTTGTTCCGACCGGCAACTTCGGTAATGTCTTCGCCGGTTGGCTCCTAACGAAAATGGGAGTCGATTTCCATGAGTTCCGTGTTGCAACCAACCGGAATGACGTTCTGCACCGTTTGTTTTCCACAGGTGAATATTCTCTTGGTTCGGTCTCCCAGAGTTTGGCTCCTTCGATGGATATTCAAGTGGCCTCCAACTTCGAACGTTTGCTCTACTTTTTCTTGAATGAGGATGCTCACAAGGTCCGTGAGGTGATGGAACTTTTCCGTTCCGAAGGAAGGTATTGCTTTGAGAGGTTTCTTGGAAACGGGTTTTCAAGTTCCAGCGCCTCGGATAAGGAAATTCCCAGACTGATTCGGGAAGTTTGGGATCAATCCGACTATTTGGTGGACCCTCATACCGCCTGTGCCTTCAAGGATTTGCAGGACAATCGTCCTTCGATGATTTTGGCTACGGCCCATCCTGCAAAATTCCCCAAGGTTTATGAGCAGGCAGGAATGGAGGTCCCCAAAACCGCTGTTTTGGAGGAGTTGCTTACCAAGACTCCAAGAACGTACCGTCTATCGGTCGATTCGAAATCAGTTCGTTCCTTTATCGAAGAGAGAACTCTTCGCGCGAATGGATGACCGGTTCTGATTTTGGTGGTGGACCGGACGAAAAGATCGTTAGCGCTTCACGTATAATCATCGTTCGAGGAGGCGGCTTGGGGGATTTTCTTCTTACACTACCCGTCGTCTTCGAAGCCCTCTCGAGGTACGAAGAGGTTGTTCTTTTCACAAAGTCCGGATACCGGGAATTATTGACGGGGGATTTGAAAAAAGTACGTGTGCTTGATCTAGACGGCGAATGGGACAAATTGCGTTCTCTGGCGAAGGAGTCCGAACTGATTACCTTTTGGAAGGACTCGGCTTGGTTGAAGGAATCGGAGGGATACAACCTTCGCAAACTTCATACTCTGGAACCCCGACCGACGAGCGAGCCACATGTTACAAAGGCCATGTTCGAGAGGTTGGATTGGCGGATTTCTTGGGAAACCCTTCGCGCACCTTGGTTGGGCGATCGGTGGAACCCTGGCAACGAAACCCGTTGGATTCATCCTGGAAGTGGAAATCCTGAAAAGAATGCCCCATTTTCCCTTTTCGAAAGAAGAGCCAGAGAATGGCTTGATCGGACTCCGAACAGCAGTGTGGTCTTTTCCTTCGGTGAGGCGGACGAATCGGTTCTGAGCCTTGCTCGAGCGAGTGAGTTGTCTGCCCATTCTCGAGTCCGACTGAAGACTTTCGAGACATTGGGGTCTTTCAAGAATGCTCTTGTTGAATCCGCCTCGAATTTTGTCGGCAATGACTCCGGGCCCTGTCACTTGGCTTCGATGTTAGGCATTCCAACGGACGTTTTTTTCCGCTCCACCAACCCCATGGTGTGGAAACCTCTCGGTCCGAGAGTGCGGGTCTACTTGGATGACTCCGGAGCCAACAGAATCTTGTAGGAAACGGAATCGACCAATGCCTCCCAACTGGCGGTAATTACATTATCACTGACTCCCACCGTTCCCCAAGTCCGCTCTCCGTCGGTTGATTCGACGTGTACCCGGGTGATCGCATCCGAGCCGAGATTGCTTTCAAGAATTCTAACCTTGAAATCAACCAAACGAACCTCTCGAATTGAAGGAAAGTCACCTTCCAAGGCTTTTCGCAGGGCATGATCCAATGCGGAAACAGGTCCATTGCCTTCGGCCACCGTATGTCTTGTCTCATCTTGAATGCGCAACTTCACGGTTGCCTCGGAAGAGGTTCTTTCGGAGCCTTTGCCTCGGCCCACACCCACATGATAACCCAGTACTTCAAAGGCGGAATTTTCGCCTCGTAGGAATCTTCTGAGCAACAGATCGAAGGAGGCATCCGCGGATTCGTATTCATAGCCTTTGAATTCCATTTGTTTGAGTTCTTCCAAAAAGGATTTCATTTCCGGAGATCGCCCGTCGACCTTCATGCCCATTTCCTTAGCCTTCATCATAATGCTGCTTCGTCCTGACATATCGGATACCAAAACCCGTGTGCGGTTGCCGACGATTGCAGGATCGATGTGCTCGTAACTCCGGGTCGATTTGGATGCGGCATCCGCATGCACACCTCCCTTGTGGGCGAACGAAGCGGTGCCTACGTATGGAGCCCGGATATCGGACCTCAGGTTGGTTGCATCATCGACGAACAATGACAAATCTCGCAGCTTTGACAAATGTTTGCGGCAATTGGTCTCTATGCCCATCTTAATTTCAAGGTTTGGAATGATACTGGTTAAGTTGGCGTTTCCATTTCTCTCTCCATAACCGTTCATGGTCCCTTGCACCATCACAGCTCCGGTTTCGACACCAGTCAAACTGAGCGCTACACCAACACCGGCATCATTGTGACAATGAACGCCGATTTTGGACCGTGGGAACCTTTCGACCACGGTCGAGGTGATTTCTGTGAAGGGTCTGACGAGTTTGCCTCCATTGGTTTCGCAAAGAGTGAGAAAGTCCGCGCCACCTTTTTCGGCAGCCTCAAGGGTGGACAAGGCATAATCCGGATTATCCAGATAACCGTCATAGAAATGCTCGGCATCGTAAACCACCTCCTTGCCCTGCTCCTTGAGATAGCGGACCGTATCTTCGATCATAGCGAGGTTTTCTTCGGGTGTGGTTCGAAGGACGTCCGTGACGTGAAGCAACCAGGTCTTTCCAAAAATCGTGACTACGGGCGTGGACGCCTCTAGCAAAAGTTTTACCTGGGCATCTTCATCAACAGGAGTCGACGCTCTTCGAGTTGAACCGAAGGATGCGATCTTTGCGTGGCTAAGATTCAAATCTCCGGCCTGTTCGAAAAAAGCCATGTCCCTTGGATTACTGCCCGGCCATCCTCCTTCAACGTAGTCGATGCCGAATTGATCAAGTTTTTGGGCAACGCGGAGTTTGGCAGCTACTGTGAAGGAAACTCCCTCGGCTTGAGAGCCGTCTCTCAAGGTTGTGTCGTAAATGAGAACTTTATTTTGGGTCATGATGAAATTTTCTGAATCTTCGAGAGTCGATCGCCATCCATCACTCGGAACGTTTTCCGGGTATCGGACGGCAGGGAAGAAAGCCCGAGTCTCCAAACTGCAGGAAGGAGATCCCGGGCTAGGAAATTCGCCAAAGAATGCTCAAGCGCGAAGCTGATGCAAACGAGTCTGATCGGGATAAAGGCATTTTGATACGATAAAGTCCGTTCTGTACTTGGCAATTGCAAACGAAACGCATTAGATTCTCTCCCTAGATGAATCCTAAGATCCATTTGGGTTATGAATTGTATCGATCTTTGCGAAGAGGCTTTTTCAAAACTCTTTTGGTGGATTACGGTCAACCAAAGCCGATTCGTCTAAAGGGGGGAGTACTCCTTGCCTTGGCCTTGGATTTGGCCAAAGAAATTAAAAAGGAAATTCCGGGAAAGCGGGTAGGGGTGGTCTTACCCCCTGGAGTTGCAGGTGTTCTGTCCAACGTCGCCTTGTTGTTGGCTGACAAATCACCCGTGAACCTGAACTTCACTTTTGGATCGAAAAATTTACGATATGCAATGAAGAAGTCGGGAGTTGATGCAGTGTTGTCCGCGTCTTTGATGCAAGAAAAATTTCCTCAATTTCCCTGGCCTCCGAATGTCTTGGATATTGGAGATTGGCTTCGTGAAAAAAGTCGCAAAAAAGCGGAATTAGCCTGGGAAACGCTATTGGTTTTGGTTTTGCCTATGCGTTTGCGTATCAAACCGAGGAAAGAGTTCGAGGGAAATGATTCGGAAGGAGCTTTGCTTTTTACCTCAGGAAGCTCGGGTAATCCAAAGGGCGTGGTTCTTTCCCATGGCAACCTGCTTGCGAATTGCGATCAAATCGCAGGCCTTGAAATTTTTTCAAGCACGGACAAGATCTTGGCAAACTTGCCCCTTTTTCATTCCTTTGGCTTTACGGTTGCCACGATTCTTCCCTTGATGAACCGGTTGACTATGGTGTGCGCTCCATCTCCACTGGACTTAAGGACAAGTTTGCGAGCGGTCCGGTCCGAAGCGGTCCAAGTGATCCTGGGCACTCCCACTTTTCTGAAGGGATACTTGAGAAAAGCAAAGAAGGGAGAGGATCTCAAAAGCGTTCGTTATGTGATTGCCGGAGCGGAAAAGACTCCTTCCGGTTTTAAGGAAAAATGGGAATCATTTTGCGATTGTTCCTACCTCGAGGGTTATGGTCTGACGGAGACTTCGCCCGTAGTTTCCTTCAACCTGCCCGATTCGATTTCACCCCTAGGGTCAGCCGGCAAGCTTTTGCCTGGAGTCGAGATCAGGACTTTGGACGTCGAGACCGAAAGACCCTTACCGAGTCATCAAAGCGGAATTCTGTGTTTTCGAGGACCAAACGTCTTTGGCGGATATCTTAATTCCCCCGAGGAAACGAATCAGGTATTGGATAAGGACGGATGGTTCAGAACCGGTGACTTGGGTAGAGTGGATGACCGTGGATACTTGTTTGTCGAAGGCAGGCTTTCCAGGTTCTCCAAGATCGGAGGGGAAATGGTCCCTCATGAAAAAATCGAGCGGGAAGTCATGGAGTTTCTAGGGGCCATGCAGGAAGAGCATCAGGTTTGCGCCATCGTCGGGATCGAAGACCAGGCCAAGGGTGAGCAACTTGTGCTTTTGACCACTCGTCCAGTCGAAGCCGAGGTCCTTCGGGATAAACTCTCTGGTCGGGGATTTCCGAACCTGTGGATTCCCAAACGAATCAAACTGATTGAAGAAATCCCTAGTCTTTCAACCGGTAAGTTGGACTTGAGGAAAATTCGCGAGTTGGCCGAGGCGAACCACGAGAATAAGTGAAGCCTAGGATTGGCCAATCATGATTCCACGAATCAGATCCTGAATGCCAATATTGAGCTTTTGAGCCTGAGCCAGAATTGCAATGCTTGACTGCATGCGCACCTGACGGGTTGCGAAGCGGTTGCTCTCCAAAGCGACGTCCGTGTCCTCAATTCGGCTGACCGCCAATTCGCCCTGAGTGATCTTCCCGTTCAGGTTGTCGATTTCCTTTTCCAGTCGGCTGAGGTTTGCTCCAGTGTACGATCGTTCGTCAGCAAGATTTTCCAAGAGAAGTTCCAATTCGCCAAGAGTCGCAACCGCACTGCTGATCGAATCGAGATTGTAGGTAGCGACGTCGGAGATGGTAATGGTATCCACACTTTGCAAATCGTAAGTCAGCCCCGCTCCATCGATCAGGGCAGTCAGGGATCCGGTGTCCTGTTCTTCGACGTATGCGGATTGGGCCGTACCCGTAGCATCTCCGATGACCGCTTGAGCGCCCAAGGCAGTACCTCCGCCCTCATCGCTTCCCCGTATGGAACCGGTATCGGCATTGCCCAGCAAACCCGTGTCATTCAAGTTTTGAACGAAGGCTTGACCCGCAGCTCCCTTGAAATCAGTAAGGAAGGCATTGTTCCCCGCATACCCGATTCCTCCATGTGCAGTGAAATAGGCATCAATACCGCTGTTGGCGGCGCCTTGACCAGTATCAAACCCATTCTTCATCCATTGAGTCATGTGTTTGATTCCATCACCAAATCCAGCTGCCTGGATCTTGGAATGCAGGTACTTTACAGCCAAGTAACCCGAGGCATACTGTTCACCCGTTGACCAAGTTTCATTGCCCGTTCCGATGGCCCCATTCAGGGCTGCGTAGTCGTCCCCATTAGATGCAAGAATGGAAGCAGCGCTGGCATCAGCGCCATGAATGAATTCGGCCAATCCTTCCTTGAACCATTTTCCGCTACTTGCGCCATCCCCCACGATGTCTCCGTAATACGAGTTTTGGGCCTGCATGGCATGAACCATCTCATGAGCAACGACTCGATCGGCCGTGGAAGCGGGTTGGGTGTGAGGGGCAGAGAAGTCAGGTAGATCGAACTGCATTTCGATTACGTCAGCGGTGCCGTTGGCGGGATTCTGCGAAGTCATAACGAAAGCGGCGTATCCGCCCGTATCCTTTTCGTTCACAATCAGATTCCAAGAGTCGGATGGATCGACGGTCCATCCGTAATCCAGAATGATTTGTTCTTCGGATGCCTTAAGCCAATGCGTAGTGAGGCTCTCGATGAACTGCTTCTTGTCCGCGCTGAAGGCTCCAGCCCCAAACAGGTTGACTCCGTTGAAGGTTTCGCTTTCCAATTCCTCCAGTTGTTCGGCCAATTCCAAAAACTCCTTGTTGTAATTCTCGCGATCTCCGTCGCTGGTGGTGACGTCCAAAGCGCGTGTGGCCAATTCGTTCATCCGATGCAGGATTTCCCCCACTTGGGCAAGAATACCGTCCTGTGTTTGAGAGTAGGAAACGAGGTTTTGCAAATTTTGCAGATTCGCCAAATCCCTCTTATGTTTGGACCCGATCTTGGAAACCTGACTGTGAGCCCCGCTGTCCTCTCCCGGATTCACGATGCGTTTTCCTGAGGATAACTTACTCAGACTGTCGTTGAGTTCTACTTTGTTCCGATGAGTTTCGAAGACAAGTCCGGTCAGGT
>Ga0163109_10002865_pt1 | contig 13255 bp, 6 predicted proteins | sample CRUFie1St13metaG_FD_108704 | JGI IMG/M metagenome (GOLD analysis project Ga0163109, IMG submission 108704) | Marine microbial communities from the Costa Rica Dome - CRUD Field 142mm St13 metaG | ecosystem: Environmental > Aquatic > Marine > Oceanic > Photic zone | place: Costa Rica: the Eastern... | reverse complement strand
GTTATGTTTATCCAAATCAACCAGATGAAATTACAGACGTAGTGGAGAGTTACGAAAAGAAATAAATTTTGGGAAGAAATCACAAAAATCTTAACAACAATCTTGAAGAGATAAGAAAATCTGTTGGGATGACCCAGCTAGAGCTCTCAGAAAGTGCAGATGTTTCTAGAAAAAGCATAAATGCTATTGAAAATGGCATTTATGTGCCCTCGACAGTCCTAGCATTAAAAATTGCTAAAACTCTTGGTTGTAAAGTTGAAGATTTATTTAAGCTTCCTAAATCATGAGAATTTTACTGTTTTTAGTACACAATAATCTGTGATGAGAGTAGTATCCATTTGTTTATTAATTTTTGTTTTATCATGTTCAGAGGATTTAGAAAATCTACCTACATACAACCTTTCTGTGACAATTCAAGGCGAGGGTGAAGTGCTTCAGGAAACAATTTCTGATGTAACACCGTCTAATTTTGAAGAAATAGAGTTAACCGCTTTAGCCTCTGAAAATTGGACTTTTATAAAATGGGGCGGGGATTTTGATTCAACCGAAAATCCAATAATAGTTAGCTTAGATGAACCAAAAAATATTAATGCAAAATTTACAAGATTTTTTGATTACAATCAACCTTCATATTTTTTTAAAAACTCTGATTTATGGTTAGATCTTAATGAAATTTCTGGTATTGATAATGTTCATAATACAGGTAGTGCTATTGGAGATTTTAATAATGATGGTTATAATGATATATTTTTGGCCGGTTCAGGAAATACTTCCAACGAAAGAGATCCTGTAGAAATTTTATTAAACGACGGGGATAATAATTTTGTTTGGTCAAATTTAATTAACAACAACATTGGAGCAGATGCAGCAAGAAAATCTATTATCGGAGACTATAACTTAGACGGTAAACCTGATGTGTTTATGGCAGATCATGGACATGAAGATTTAGAATCAAACATATTTTATTTTGCTCATCCAAGTATAATGTTAAGTAATGAAGAAGGATCTTATGACTTTAATGTTTTAGAAAATTTACCTTTAGATTTTTATCACGGCGCTACATCTGGAGATTTTGATAATGACGGAGATTTAGATATTTTTTGTTCAACTAAATTATTTTTGGTTAATGATGGTAATGGGGAATTTAGTCAAAACACTTCTTTATTTCAAGAAAACTCAAATGGTATTTATACCGTTGAATTTTATGATTTTAACAAAGATGGTTTTTTAGATTTAATTTGTGGAGGCCACTCTATGTCTGAGGATTGGGGGGATATTGAATCTAGTAAAATCTACTACGGAAACGGTATAGATTTTACATCGGAAAGAAGTATTACTCTGCCAAATTTAACAGCTTGGGAAGTAACAGTTGATTACGCAATCGCCGATTTAAATAACGATGGAAATGAAGAAATTCTTTTGGTTAGAACTGGTGGATATGTTAATGAAGATAATGAAATGATGGATTTTTACAATGGTTGGAGGATTCAAGTTCTAGAAAAAAATTCTGAACAAGAGTATATTGATAACACATCTGAATTCATGAATAATTATTATGGTAATTCACAATGGATTGTAAGGCTAAGAATTCAAGACATAGATGGAGATGGTAGATTAGAGATTTTTGAAAATGATCGTTCTAATTATCAAACAAATAGCCCTAGGGTGTGGAGGCAAAATTCAGAAAATTTTTATGAAAGAATAAATTTATAAATATGCCAAATCTTAGGGAAGTTAGATTACAATGGAATAATATTGAAAGTATGGATCTTTCAAATAACACACTACTTGAATCTTTAGCATTACCAGGAAATCAATTACAGGGAACATTAGATGTATCTATGTGTGAAAACCTTACAGAGCTTAACGTTTCAATGAATTCAGGATTAACTTGTATCAAGGTTAGTGCATTTCAGTTAGATGCAATTAATAATAATGACCCAAATTTCAATTGGGAATATGATAGTGGAGTTACTTTGTCTTTAGATTGTAACTAAATACATAAGATTAGTCGAGATTTTAACAGAAGAATTAATTTAACCATCTTAATCCAGTAATTCTTCTGTTTTCAATCTAATTCTTTATTACCCTTTTATTTATTATTCCTTCAGAAGAATAAATCTTAATGAAATATACTCCCTGAGCATTACTTTCTAAAGAAATTATGTTAGTTGAAAAGTTGCCTCTTTTTATTAACTGTCCTAAACTATTATAAACTTCAATTTTATTGATTTGTAAATAATCTGGGTAAGATAAATTAATAATATTAGCAGTTGGATTTGGATAAATAGTGATTTCGTTATTTAAACTTAATTCATTATTTGATAATGATCCATCAACTATTGACAATAAATTTGACCTTAATGTCACAGTCGAAACTGTTGATCTATTTCCTTCCCCACAGTCATCAATAATTATTGCAACATAATACCTATAGTCATCTACAGAGGTATCCGCACTAGTGTCGTTAAATGTAAATTGATTAGATGGAATAGCATTTAAGAGTTCAAATTCAGCATTATTTACTGATCTATAAATATAAAATGTACTATAATCAACCCCAAAATAAGGAGACCAACTTAAATTAACAGATCCGCCGGCAGCTAAATTTGCCTGTAGAAGAGTATTGTAATGTTCAGAACTTAAGTCAGAATTAACACCACACGCATCAACAGATCTAACTTTGTATTTATATTGCTGTTGTTGATTATTAGAAGAAGTGTCTAAAAATGAATCATCACTTGGAAGAACAAATCCAATTGACTCATATTCGTCAACAACAGAAGTTTCTCTTAAGACTTCAAAAGTTGCAACATTATAACTTCCTGCAGAATTAAAGTAAATTCTGTTTTTAGTAAAGTCACTTTCATCACTTGTAATGTAACAAATTTGAAGATCATTGTAGTTTGGTGTTTGGCTAATAATAAATGATTCAGAAAACGTGAAATAATCATCTGACATTTCAAAAGTATAAACACCTGGACTTAGATTTTGAATTGACTGTTCAGATGAAGTAAATCCGTTGGGCCCAGTCCAATTAAAGGATAAGTCTCCAACAGTTTGATTTATCTCAGAAATTTCAACAGAACCATCAGCTAATTCACCCTCACAGAATGAATCACTTAAAATACTAATAACACTTATATCATTAACATTTAACACATTGATAATAAATTGTTGTTCTATTGAATCATTTTCATTAAAAGATCTAACCCTTACAGAATATTGAGCCTGTTCTTCAAAATCAAAATCAATATTATTACTTAAAGAATTATCATTTATTGTAAATAATTCATTATCAGTATCACCCGTTCCGTTCACAAACTCATAAGTGAATTGATCTTCTGGGTCATCATCAATGGTAAAGAATTGACCAATTTGGTCAGAAAGATTTTCATTTATTTCATTAGATGTAAGTGAAATTGAAGTAGACTCATCATTTACAGGATTTACATCAACTGTTATCTCACCTTCTAGACTATCCTGATTACCGTCATTAATATAGTAATTAAAGACAGCATAATCTTCACCATAGCCATTTTCAAAAGGTTCATAAAGGACAATATTCTGAGAATTAATAACCAGATCACCAGCTGCAATAATCGAAGTAATTGTTTGACCATCATCAGTTTGATATAATGTACCCAAATTAGGAGTGGATGCAATATAGAATTGCATTGGATCATTTTCTAAATCAGACCCTCCCAATGTAATGGCAATTATTATATCCTCATCTGTGGTAACAGTTTGATTTTGTACAACTGAAGCATCGTTCAGGTTGTCAATTTGAATAATAAGTATTTCCTCATGACTTAATCCTCCTGGGTCAGTTGTTCTAACCCTTATGCTTGCTTGTTCTTGAATTTCAAAATCAAACGGAGAAGTAACAATAAGCTCTGAGCCACTGATTGTGAAATTAGAATTGTCCATATCACCCTCTCCAGAAACTAATTCATAAGTAAAGGTGTCATCATCAACATCTGAAGTGCTCAGCAAATCAACAATGAGATCAATGGTGTTCTCAGGCATTGTATTTCCGTTAATCAGTATTATTTCTGAAGGCTGATCGTTTATAGCAGCTACATTAATTGTAAATGTCTGAGAGATAAAATCTATTGCATCATTTTCAGTTCCACCGTCATCACTTAATGTAACCGTTATTTCTGCAGTTCCATAAGCATTTAAATTTGTGTTATATGAGAAAGTTGCAATAGATTGACCTTGATCATATTGAATTTCCATTGACTCAAATAAATCACTATTATCGGATTCGATAGCAAAAGACAGCTGTTGTATCTCACGAATATCTCCGTCAACAATCCCAGTAATGTATAAATTTTGCTCACCTGCATCTTCATCAATATTTACATTATTTATTTCATCCATTCTTGGTGGCGCATTATTTGGAACACCTAACTCATTTTCATATGCGCCAATATCCACATTAGAGCCTAATGGCGCAGGTCTTGAGTTTCCTAAAATATCTGTTGATATTGGATAATAACCGTATCCTATAGCAGGAGATGTATTTTGGAGAGTATAATCTCTGTTTTCATGATCAGTGAAATACATATCAATAAAACTTTCTGGCGCTAGTTGCCAAGTCGAATTACTTTGTGGGACCACAAGTGGGCTATCGGTAATTACCCTGTTAAATCCAGGTGGTGAGGTATATCCAGAGTATGTGTCAGGTGTACCAATAATAATTGTATTCACAAAATTAGCACTATTAGAAACACATGATGCATAAATTTCTTCATGATCAATAATTGTACTGTTGTAAAATGTCGCTACGAGTCCTAAGGAACCAACCGAACAGTTATCCTGAAACAACACCAATCCATTATCTACAAACACACTATTTTTAACTGTTACAGATGAAATTCCGGTACCTATAGCTTTATCATCAAAACCACTGATTATACAATCATTGATAGAAACATAATGCTCTCCATATGCCCAAACACCATTTGTCCCCCCAATATCTTGACTAGGATAAATATTAAATCCGGTGATTGAAGAATTAACAATTCCAATGTTGGAACTAAATGATAACGTATTTCCAGTTGCTGGAAGAGCAATTGAAGCACTGTGAGGCTCTAGGGAAATCAGATTTACTCCTTTATTTAAAACGGAAATCTGCTCAACATATTCTCCAGGTCCAACAAAAATATTATCACCCTCAACAGCATAATTTAACGCAGCTTGAATAGTTAAAAAAGGCTTATCCTCCGTTCCCACAGTGTCTTCATCAGTTCCAGAGGTGGATACGTAAATATTTGGATTATGAACTGTTTCGGCTAGTGTATTTTCAAAAGCTCCCATATCAACATTTGATCCCTCAGGATTAGGTCTTGAATTACCTAAAAAATCTTCACTTGGAGCATCATATGTAATGGAATATAGAGAAATGGAATTAATACCACCTCCAATTGCCGGAGAATAATCAGAAAGACTAAAGTCATTATTGCCTATGTCAGTATATAATATTTCACCTTCCGAATTATCCTCATATGTTAAAAAGTTGGTAATTTGATTAATTATCTGAGGTTGTCCCTCTGCTAAATGTGAATTTTTAACCGTCAAGAGTCCATCATTAGTGAAGAATTGACCCCCTCCTATAATTGAATTTACTACAGCGCTATTTCCACTGAAATTATTAGTCAAGGAATTGCCCATAATATTTGAATTCATAATTATAGCATCAGTGACATTTAAGTCTTTTGAAGTTAAATTATCTCTCACAATACTGTTCTTAATTGTTGAATAACTTGTGTTTCCGTCACCCCAGAATGAAATAGTAATTTGACCCTCGTTATTATAAAATTCACAGGCATTCATTTCAAATTCTTGATTAAAACCATAAAAGGTTTGAATAGAATTATTATCCCTTATGACAACATTATTAAGTTGCACTTTTTGACTTTGATTTGTATAATAAAAATAAACTGTTGGACCATCGGAAGCAAAGTTGTTTTCAATTATTAGGTTTTCGAAATTTATTCCTAAATCTATATTTGAAGTACTATGTAGCCAAATTGCTGAAGCAACTTCATATGAAGCAGTCAGTCCATTTGTTATTGTAAATCCACTAATTAAAATTGAGGATTCTTGGTCAGGTTGGTAGGTTTGTCCAAGTCCATTAATGTCAATAACAGAAACTCCATTTGAACCACCATCAATAATCGTTGAACTTGCAGATGATGCAGGATCAGGGGTTGTAATTGTTACATACTTACCATCCATGGAAATATTTTCAACATATGTTCCAGGATTTACCATTATGGTATCCAAATTTGATGCTGTGTCAATTGCTGTCTGAATATTTTTAAAAGGATTGTCTTGTGATCCTGTAGAATTGGTTTCATCCACAACATCTGCATCAACCCAATAAATTCCGTCAGAAACTACAGAGTTACCTGCAACAGAAAAACTATAGTCAACACTTACACTAGGGTACACTGGTTGGTAAAGATTATCTACCAAGAAAGCATGAACAGAATATTCTTGTCCGGGTTCTACATCAATATTTAAGACCGTATTCTCAAATATACTTACATTTTCAGATCCATTAATAGAATATTGAATATGACCATTACCAGGGATTAAATTGTTTCCAACTTCAGCACTATCCATAAACAGGGATACTGGATTAAGAGTTAATGTTGTTTGTGTTGTAGTATTTGGCAATATAGATCCGTTAGTTGCAGTTTCTTCATAAGATAAACTTGGAAGAGTTATTACGCTATAAGTCACTTGGTCTAGAATAGAGCTAACAGGATCATTATTATTATCAACTAATTGATAGTATCTTTTGTAAAGACCTGCGCCAGGATTATCAAACAACTCATTTAAATCATAATTTAATTCTTCGCCGTTGGCACCAATAGAATTAACAACCACAGGTTCGCTGGTAATAGCAAGGTCATTTTCATCTAGATTATAACTTGAAAGTTGACCAATACCGAAAATATCATTGAAATCTCCTGGATAATATGTAACCTCGTATACAATTGCTCCGTCAACCCCTAATTCAAAACCATCAAGAAGATATGAGTTGATCGAATTATAAGTGCCATAAGGAGCTGAATTAATAGAGCCTCCATCTTCAACTGAACCAATAACTGTAAAATTAATATTCTGAATTACGATGGTAACTTGATCAAATATTCCGATAGAAACACCATCATTATCAACTAGTTGTAATCTAATTATATATTCATCACCTAGATCAGTTGTGCTTGGCTCCACAAGACTTAAATCAACCAATGCTTCAGATGAATTATAAACATCAATAGTTGAAAAATCTGCAGCAAATTCACCGGAAGAATCCAAACTATTTCCAATTATATATTGAATGTATCCATCTCCAGTCCCATCTTCAGCAACAACAAAATCAGAAATTGTATATGTTAGTGTTGCTTCAGTTGTATTAATAGGATATTCAGAAAAATCATCTGGTGAGGTAATGCTAATCGAAGGTGCATTTGCTACGGAGAAATTGACAGTATCAATTAATGGAGTGGAAAATTGATCATAATTTGAATCTGTTAAACTAACTGTAACTTCATAACTTTGGCCACTATCAACATCAATATTGAACGGCCCAGTAAATGTATTAACAGGATCAGCGCCATTGACTGAATATTGCATGAAATCTGTTTCCAAGTAGGTTGTAAAATATGATATTTCAACCTGTTCAGTATTATATTGGAAAATTTCATCTTCAGAGGGAGAGCTAATGCTTAAAACATCATTAACATCTTCACTTGTTAAAGTAATAAACCATCTATTTGGCGAATCCCACGATGGATTGGTTGCTAAAACAACACTATCTTCATCAAGAGAAATTAAATCATAAGTTAGTCCAGCTCCGTGAAAAAATCCTACATATCCAAGTCCGGATAGTGAAATTTGGTCAGGTGCATCTTCAGTAGAGTTTATTACCCATGATGAATCGATATTATCAGAAGGATAATTTTCGTATTCTCCATATTCATTCTCTTCTAATCCTTGAGAACTTCCAAATGCCTCTAAAATTGGAGTCGCTTTTCCAAATATATCTCCAAAAGTAAAAATGGTCAAAGTACCGTCTGAATTGAAATGATATATATCATTATACATTCCCAATCCTTCTTTATCATACGGTGCTGCTTCGTAATAAAGCGGAAACTGTTCATTCTCAGGCCCAACTCCAAAATGACCTTGAGATTCTGCTTCAACTCTTAAAAGTGGATTTTGAGTAATAAAATCAGCTAAAGTTGGGGTCTCAATTGTGACTAAAAAGCTGTTAACAAAAAAACAGCTATTGTCGACAGTACTCTCTGCTCTCACAAAAATAGGCTGAGAGCCACTAGCGAATATGAAATTCTCATTTATTGCGTTAGTAGAGTTTACTGCATTTGCTTCACTTTCGTAAAATGTTACACTAAACTCCGAATCAATTGAATTAATTGAAGTTGATAAATTAACGATTTCATTTCCGTTAAAATCATTATCAATAATCGTAAGATCAACTAAATCAAAATTCTCAATTTCACAAATAAAAGGGAAAGCCTCATTTGTTAATCTTACATACCATGAATTCCCTTCAGATCCAACATTTCTTAGAAAAATTGTAGTATTTGTTCTTTCAATTACTTGATAAGTTTGAGGAGAGATTGCTGTATAAAATTGAAAACCACCATTTTCAGAAAAAGTAATTGTATCATATTCTCCGTCATTCCCAATTTCAAATGTGTCGTTAAAATCTTCTAAAAGGTAAGCTGTATATTCATCAAATTCATTGTCAGGCGGATATGCATTAGTACCGTCTGGATCAAATGCTTGATCAATTTCTGGTTTTTTACCGGTAATAGCTCCGTCCTCACCAGTATCATATGTAAAATTTCCATTTTCCTCAAAAGAAACTATATCATCAATTAAACCAAAATCTAGAGGGTCCTGGTAAGCCTGAGCAGTCCAAAAATTAGCAGAGTAACTATCTGTTGCTCCAACTCCTCTATAATCAGGATTTTCGAAATCAATTCGCCAATCATGTGATGTTAACATAGTTAACAGATCTTCATTAGGGTTGTTGTCTACTATAACACTAATATTAAAAGGGGCTGTGATAACACAACCTTCAACATTAGGGTCTTCAACTCTTGCAATCAATGTTTGTAAGAAGGGAACTGAATTAACATAAGGGGTAGAAAGTGCATTAGTATTGGCTTCTGCATCTTCGAAAGTTTCGTGAAATGTGATAGTAAATGATTCATCCAATTGATTTGAAAGCATTGCATCTAAATCAAATTCTGCAAACCCGTCATCATCTTCATCTGTAACCTCCGTAGATCCAAGATTATTATAAATTAAATCTAGAGATAATTCACATGGGTCAATAAACAACTCAGGTTTGATCATAACAAAACCTAATTCAGACTCAGATTCTGGATTTGCTACAGGCCCCATAATTGTGAAACCATATTGAACAAGCATTCCTGCTGGTAATTCAGGAGAGTTAATAGTATAGTTTCCGGTTTGATCTATAACCAAAGAGTATGCTCCCTGAGTAATATCGTTAAATCCACTATTAGGATCTAAAGCTCTAACAAAGGCTCTAAATGTGTAGGCCTCATCTAAGGTGTATTCATGAACATTGACCGTAAAATTAATAGGTCTTTCGTTAAATGCTGAACTTGACTCAACTTGAGTTATACCTTCCATAATTTTATTCCCAGACCCATCTTCGTTAACCCAATAGGGATCATTAGAATCATATGCATTAAAATTTGGCTGAAGAATAATCTGATTATTTGCTTCATCAATAGTGGTTTTTAGATCTTCAATATTCCAAGTATTACCAAAAGCATAGTCTCCGCTGAGCTCAAATCCCTGCATAAACCCTATCCAATTATCGGCTGGATCAGCAGTAATATCTAAAGGTCCTCCTTCGTTGATAGTGTATTCAGATTCATCAACCTGAATATTATCAAAATAATAAGTACCTTCACTTTGATTCCCAAAATCATAGAACACAATTATCGAAATATAATCTAAATCTGGGGCACCCGTGAAGTCATAAGTTAATACCTCCCATTCGTCTGCAACAGTTGTTAACATGTCAACTTCGTGGGTTAATCCTTCTACATTTCCTGAACTGGTTTCTAATTTTACTTTTACAATTTTTCCTACTTCTGGAGAATATGATGTTAATCTGATTTGAAAATTATTATCAAAATTTATTGTGCCCATTGCATTTAGTCCAACTCCAGCCCATGGTTCTGCACCTTCATCTTTAGTTAGTTTCAATACATTTTGAGAAGGGTTGATCTCATCTGAAATTGGATTTTCAACAACTTCGTAATAAGCCCCTCCAAAGTAAATTCCTGAGGGAACTTGATCTTCAAAATCTAAAATAGTGTTATAGTTTTGAGAAAAAGAAGTTAAAAATATCAGGTATAAAAACGAAAAAATGAAAGATAAACGATTCATGTAAATAATTTTTAGGTTGTTTGTAAACACAATTTAGTGTTTTACAATTAAATTTTTAAAAAAAATACTAGACAATATAGTTTCTACTAAAGATCAAATTTAATACCTTGTGCTAGAGGAAGATCATCTGTATAGTTGATTGTATTTGTTTGTCTCCTCATATAGATTTTCCAAGCATCTGAACCTGATTCTCTACCACCACCAGTATCTTTTTCACCGCCAAATGCACCGCCAATTTCGGCACCAGAAGTACCTATATTAACATTAGCAATTCCACAATCAGAGCCTGCAGCTGAAAGGAATTTCTCAGCCTCCTTAAGATTATTTGTCATAATTGCTGAAGACAATCCTTGAGTAACGTTATTTTGAATTTCAATTGCATTAGTTACTGGTCCAGAATATTTTAGTAAGTATAAAATTGGAGCAAAAGTTTCTTCTTGAACAATATGAAAATCTGGTTTTGCCTCAGCAATAGCAGGTTTTACATAACAACCACTTTCATATCCTTCACCTTCTAAAATACCACCTTCAACAATGATATTTCCTCCTTCTTCAACTACTTTATCTAAAGCTTTTGAATACATATCTACAGCTAATTTGTCAATTACAGGCCCAACATGATTTGATTGATCAAGTGGGTTCCCAATTTTAATTTGTTTATATGCATTTACAACTGCATCACGCACTTCATTATAAATGTCTTCATGTATAATTAATCTTCTTGTTGATGTGCATCTTTGACCTGCGGTTCCAACTGCACCAAAAACTGCACCCATAACTGTCATCTTAACATCAGCATCTGGGGTAACAATAATAGCATTGTTTCCTCCTAGCTCTAATAATGACTTTCCTAATCTAGCGCCTACTTCACTTGCAACAATTTTTCCCATTCTAGTTGAACCTGTTGCAGAAATAAGGGGAATTCTTTTGTCTTTTGTCATGTATTCACCAACTTTATAATCTCCGTTTATTAAACAAGAAATTCCTTCAGGCAAATCATTTTCCTTTAATATATCAGCGATAATCTTTTGACATGCTACAGAACAAAGTGGAGTTTTTTCGCTAGGCTTCCAAACACACACATCACCACAGATCCAAGCTAGTGCTGTATTCCAAGACCATACAGCTACAGGAAAATTAAATGCTGAAATAATTCCGACAATTCCAAGTGGGTGATATTGCTCATACATTCTATGCCCAGGTCTTTCACTATGCATAGTTAAACCATGTAGCTGTCTAGATAGACCAACTGCAAAATCACAAATATCAATCATCTCTTGAACCTCTCCTAATCCCTCTTGAAAACTTTTGCCCATTTCATAGGAAACCAAAACACCTAGTGGTTCTTTTAAGTCTCTAAGTTTATTTCCAAACTGTCTTACGATTTCACCTCTTTGAGGTGCAGGAACGATTCTCCAATATTTAAAGGCTGACTGAGCAGTTTCAATTACCTTATTATAATCTTCAAATGTTGTTGTTGAAACAGTTCCAATCTCTTTTCCATCAACCGGGGAATAACTGCTAATCTTTTCTCCATCACTAAAATAATTACTTCCAGTTGATGTTCCGATATTATGATTTGATAATCCTAATTCCTTAAGTGAGTTTTCGATATTCATGATAAATTATTTAACTTGACGAAGATAAGGATTTATTAATATTTATAGGTTATGAAAAAATATTTGTGTCTTCTAATTATTATACTATTTAGCTGTAATAATCATGATGAAAACAAGATTGCAATTGTCATTCATGGAGGTGCAGGAATTATACTAAAAGAAAATATTTCCAAATCAAAAGAAGACTCAATCATTAATAAACTTGATGAAGCTATTTCAAAGGGATGGGAGTTATTAAAAAAGGGGCAATCTAGCGAAATGGCTGTCATTGAAACAATTAAAATATTAGAGGACTCTCCGTTATTTAACGCTGGTAAAGGCAGTGTATTTAATAATGAAGGAAAAGTTGAAAATGATGCATCCATAATGAAGGGTTATGATCTTAAAGCTGGTGCATCATCCGGAACTTCAAATGTTAAAAATCCGATAACTCTTGCAGCCAATATAATGAATCATTCAGAACATGTTTTTCTTTCAGGTAAAGGGGCAGAAAACTTTGCAAAAAAAAGAAATCTTGAGATTGTCAACAATGAATATTTTCATACGAAATTTAGATACAACCAACTCTTGAATAAAAAAGGTGAAGATAAATATGGAACTGTTGGTTGCGTAGCAATTGATTTAAATGGCAATATTGTGGCTGGTACATCCACTGGAGGAATGACAAATAAAAAATGGGGTAGAATTGGTGACTCACCAATTATTGGTGCTGGAACTTATGCAAATAATAGAACATGTGGTATTTCATCAACTGGGTCTGGAGAATATTTTATAAGAACTGTTGCCGCATATCAAGTTTCTTCATTATTAGAAAATCATAATTATGATTTAAAGAGAGCTATGTATAAGGTAATTCATGACAAAATCGGTGGAATTGGGGGTGATGGAGGAATGATAGGTATTGATAAAAACTCAAATATTTCAATGGAATTTAATACTCCCGGGATGTATCGAGCCTATGTCAACAAATATGGGGAAAAAGAAATTTTCCTGTACGAGGAATAATCTATTTAATTTCTGAGATTTTAAGGGTGTTAACCATACCACTTTCCTTAACAGGCATTGAAGCAAGATTTATTACCATATCCCCTTTTTTTGCAAATCCTTTTTTATTTACAATCTCGTTAATTTCTTGAATAGTCTTATCAGTTGAAACTGAT
>Ga0163109_10002864_pt1 | contig 13256 bp, 15 predicted proteins | sample CRUFie1St13metaG_FD_108704 | JGI IMG/M metagenome (GOLD analysis project Ga0163109, IMG submission 108704) | Marine microbial communities from the Costa Rica Dome - CRUD Field 142mm St13 metaG | ecosystem: Environmental > Aquatic > Marine > Oceanic > Photic zone | place: Costa Rica: the Eastern... | reverse complement strand
CGAATTCTGACACGATCTTTGTCGCTTCCCGGCTGGTTGATGAACGTGGCTGTCTGAGCGATGTCTAGTTTTGTCTGTGCTCGGGCAGCATGCCTGTTGTACGCAGAGGGCGATTCACTTATGGTAGCACCATGGGTGCTTCGGCCCTGTCACCCTATTATCCGCTTATCTGTGATCCATTTAAACTTGGAAGCGTCGGCACTACTCGTCAGGCATATTACACTGCTGAAAGGGCTTGAGATTTCGCGTGGCGTCCTTGATCTTGCCTGCGGCTCTGGTCGAAATGGCCGATATCTCCTCAGTCGTGGCCTGCCAGTAGTATTCGCCGACATTGATGGCGAGAAGCTGGCCAGTCTCAGCTCTGTGGAAGTTTCCGAACCCGCTATGATGACGCTGTGGGAAGTGGATTTTGAATCGAAGACAGATGATCCGCTGGCTGGCAAAACTTTTGACGCAATCATGGTGTTCAATTACCTGCACCGCGCGCTGATAGACAGGATCAAGCAGGCAGTAAGACCGGGAGGTCTTGTGTTTTATGAGACATTTACCGAGCAGCAGCGCCGATTCGGGCGCCCCCGCAACCCGGACTTCCTGCTCAAACCCGATGAACTTAAAGCCTTGTTCGAGACGTGGCAGATTATTCATTATGAAGAAAGGGTGCGAGTTAATCCCCCAAGCCATGTTGCGAGTCTGGTTGCCCGAAAACCCTAGCCCCGCAATTTTCTGAAATCATGTCATTCTGCAACGCATCGACGAGCCATCAGTTTGCTCCCGCATTGGGTCGCGCGATGTCAGAGCCTTTCAGCTGTGAAGTTCAGCGCAGCAAGCGAAAGACTCTGGCACTCTATGTTAAGCCCGGCAAGCTTGTCGTCAGGGTTCCTATGGATGCGTCGAAGTCCGAAGTAGAAAACTTTGTTCACAGCAACAGAGCCTGGATTGAGAAGCGACTTTCGGAGGAGTCTGCCCGCCAGCAGGAAAGACTGGTGGTTGAACATGGCCGTAAGATTTTCTATCGAGCCAGAGAACTGGAGATCGTTTTCCGGAAAGGGGATAAACCGCGGATTATGACAAACGGAGGTCAGTTCATCATTCAGGGGCATCGTCTCACGCCAGCCAAGGCGCGTGAGCAACTGGAAGACTTTCTTATTGATAAAGCCAGCCATTACATACTGCCCAGAGCGAGAGGGCTTGCCCGCCACCTAGGCGTCGAACATAAAATTTCGGAAATCAAGCTACGCAAAACCAAGTCAAAGTGGGGGCACTGCACGTCTCAGGGGGTGCTGCAGTATAACTGGCTCATCATGCTGGCGCCTTACAGCATCATCGACTACATGATCGCACACGAGGTCTGTCACCTGATCCATATGAATCATTCGAAACGCTTCTGGCTGCTGGTAAACTCAGTTTGCCCGGAGCACGAACAGTACATCCGCTGGCTCAAGGAGCATGAGCATCGCTTCTGGTTCTAGGTCAAGAGCCTGCCTTTTCAAACACCAGATCCCACACCCCATGGCCCAGGCGGCGGCCCCGTTGTTCAAATTTTGTTTCCGGCCTGGCAGGCAGGTCGCAGTACTTTCCTGCTCCTGAGCAATTGATCAGCGTTGGCTCGTTTTCCAGCACTTCCATCATGTGCAGTGCGTAGGCTTCCCAGTCGGTCGCAAGGTGTAATAAGCCGCCTTCAGCAAGCCGGCTCGCCAGCAACTCAACAAATTCCGCTTGGATGATGCGTCTCTTGTGATGACGTTTTTTGGGCCACGGGTCCGGGAAAAATATCAGCAACCGGTTCACACTCTGCGGGTCGAAACAGTTGGCAATGACTTCGGTGGCGTCATGGCACATGATTTTCAGGTTATGTAAATTGTGCTGTGCAATACCTTGGAGCAGTTTGCCGACACCCGGCCGATGCACCTCGATCCCCAGGAAGTTTGACTGGGGATCTGCCTGTGCCATTTTCAGCAAGGAGTCTCCCATGCCAAATCCAATCTCTACGGTGAGCGGTCGGGTATCGGTAAAGTGCTTCTTGATGTCCAGTAGGCCCGCTTCATAGGGAATCACATGGGTATCCCAATGTTGTTCCAGTGCCTTGCGCTGAGAACCAGTGGCCCGGCTTGCTCTAATCACGAAGCTGCGTATCGGGCGATCAGATGGTTTAAGGCTCATGTCTGCGTGGGCTCATAAAAACCGCATTCGCTCGCTGCGTCGTGCCGTCACGCGACGCTGATAATTGAACACGTGTCTGAGGTGTCAAAAAAAAGTTCCGTCGACCGGCGAAGATGCGCTGGCGTACAGCCTTCTCGGCATTCGCCCGGCGAGATAAGCCTCACGACCCGCCTCGACGGCTTTGCGCATCGCCGAGGCCATCAGGACCGGATTCTGGGCTTCGGCTATCGCAGTGTTCATCAGAACCCCGTGACAGCCCAATTCCATTGCAATGCTTGCATCGGATGCAGTGCCCACTCCGGCATCGACAATGATGGGGACCTGAGCATTCTCCAGAATCATTCGAATATTGTAGGGATTGCGGATTCCCAGTCCAGAGCCGATGGGTGCGCCCAGCGGCATCACCGCGACGCAGCCGATCTCTTCCAGTCGTCGGGCAACCAGAGGGTCATCGCTGGTGTAGACCATTACATCAAAGCCTTCCGCGGCAAGGGTTTCTGCAGCAGCCAGCGTTTCCGTAACATTCGGGTAAAGCGTTTTCTGATCTCCAAGAACTTCCAGTTTTACCAGCTTGTGGCCGTCGAGGAGTTCTCGTGCCATCCGGCAGGTCCGCACAGCATCCTCGGCGGTATAACAGCCGGCGGTGTTGGGCAGGATGGTGTACTTTTCAGGGGAGATGATGTCCAGCAGGCTGGGTTCATCTTTGTCTTGACCCAGATTCACCCGTCGGATGGCGACGGTAATTATTTCAGCGGCACTGGCTTCAAGTGCAGCGAGATTCTCTTCGAAGTCTTTGTACTTGCCACTGCCGATGATCAGGCGAGAGCGATACTCCACTCCAGCAATAAGTAATGGCCTGTCTTGCGTTGTGCTCATGGTGAGTTCCTTATCCTCCGCCTATCGCCTGCACGATTTCAATACTGTCCAGATTGCTGATTGTCTTGGAGCTGAACTGACTGCGCGGGACGATATAACCGTTTAGCTCCACGGCTATCCGCCCTTTGGTCATCCCAAGATCCTGAAGCAGGTCCGCAAGAGACAACTCTGCTACCAGCGTCTTAGTTTTGCCGTTTACGGTTATCTCTATCGTCATTGTGGCGACTCCCCCTGCCGCATGTCTGACGACAAACAAAGCCAGGCAAGGCTTGCCCAACCGCCGAGAAAACCCAGACCTCCAATCGGCGTGATGGCCCCCAGCCAACTCAGGCCCGTGACGCTGAGCAGGTAGAGGCTGCCGGCGAACAACACAATACCCGCTGCAAACAGGCTCGCCGGAATCCAGAAAAGCTTCTGCGCGGAATATTGTCCCGCAAGCAGGCCGTTGCCAAGCAGCGCCAGCGTATGGAACAGGTGGTATTGCACGCCCGTCTCATAAATCCCCATTGCCTTGTCATCTACGATCGCTTCGAGAGAATGAGCGCCAAGAGCACCCAGGGCAACGACAAGAAAGCCATTGAAACAGGCGAAGCTAAGAATGTATCTGGCCATTTTTCGAGGGTCACGGTGAACGTGTCGTCATTGTACCCTGTTGGGCGATGCGCTTGGTCTGCGTTTTTTGGTAGACACAAAAAAAGCCGCGTGGATTGCGGCTTTTTATGAAAACAGGATGGCTGCCCGGGCAATTGGTCAGAGCCTGTCAGAGTGGTCAGGCTTCCATGCAAGCCTTGATCTTATTCATCGCATTTTTTTCCAGTTGACGAATACGCTCTGCAGACACGCCATACTTGCCGGCTAGGTCATGCAGGGTTGCCTTTTCATCACTCAACCAACGGCTACGCAGAATATCTTGGCTGCGATCGTCCAGGCCATCCAGTGCAAGCATCAAACTGTTGTTGGTCACTTCCTCCCACTCGGCTCCCTCCAGATTTTCAGCAAGATCTGAACTCTGGTCTTCAAGGTAGAAGGCAGGCGCCCGATAGGCTGTGTCGTCGTCACTGTCAGGCTCGGCATCGAAAGAAGTGTCGTAAGCGCTCATGCGACCTTCCATCTGTCTGACAACTTTGGGATCTACGCCAAGGTCCTGTGCAACCGCATGGGTCTCTTCGTTGTTCAGCCAGCCAAGCTTTTTCTTGGAGCTGCGAAGGTTAAAGAAAAGTTTACGTTGGGCTTTGGTCGTGGCGACCTTAACAATACGCCAGTTGCGCAAGATGTACTCGTGCATTTCGGCTTTGATCCAGTGCACAGCGAACGAAACAAGGCGAACACCCACTTCCGGGTTGAAACGCTTCACCGCCTTCATCAGACCGACGTTACCTTCCTGAATCAGATCGGCCTGCGAGAGGCCATATCCCGAGTAGGTCTTAGCCATGTGTACCACAAAACGCAGGTGTGCCATGACCAGTTGCCGTGCGGCATCCACATCATCGTCATAGTAATACTGTTTGGCTAACTCGAGCTCATGCTCTGGCGTCAGCACAGCAATGCTGTTCACCGATGCAATGTAGGCGGTCAGGTCGCGGCCCGGCGTAATCGGGTCAATGACTTGTAAATTTTTACCTGTGCTCATGGTAGTAAGTGTGTTCAACTGCTGTTACCCAAGTAGACCAGAAACTATAACATTTTACGCGTAGTCATGCCATATCGCATGACTGCACGGGCGTACCGGGCATAGGTCGGATATCACTGAAATACGGCCTATACGGCACGCCTAGATTACTCGCCTTTATTTTTGGGGCACAAAGCGTTCTTTTCAAGGGGGGAGGCCGCAAGCTCAGCGGGCTGATAGGATTTGTCGCTTAAGTCGCCTAATATTCAATAATTAAGGATTAAATGAGGCGATCTTCCTTGAAACAGAGAAAAAAGCAGCGAGCCCTCCGATGCTGGCGCTGAGCAGTATGATCGCGAGGTTCTGGCCAATGCTGAGACCGGCTTCCGTCAAGACAGTCTGGACTGGCTGATAGTGCAGTGCGAGCGCGTTAACCGCCGTTGCCAGTTGATGTCCGATTGCCGTAGTAAAAAGGCAGGCCAGAGTACCGCCAGCCGCCCCGAGAAAACTGCCAAAATAGACAAACGGGCGGCGGACATAAGCATCGGTACCCCCAATTTGCTTGATGATTCGGATTTCCTCGCGCCTGCTCTGCACGCTACTGCCTACTGTGTTCCCGATAATCAACAGCAAACCAATGACCACGATCAGGGACAGGGCAGATGAGAGAGTGTCCAGAAGGTCGAGCCACGCCTCAAGTCGCTGTAACCAGAGGAAGTCCAGCTGAACCAGCTCCACCTCCGGCAGGCTGACTAGGATCTGTTCAATTTCACGCGCGGTGGCGACGCCCGGCTCATCCGGCCGAACAATCACAGCGGCGGGCAGCGGAATGGACTCCAGCTCACCCAGAACGGGCTGCAAAGTGGTCACCTCACTGAGTTGAGCGAGCGCTGAAGCCGCAGAGACATAATTGATTTCTGCATGGGCAATTTGAGTCTGTAAGCGTTCACTAATCTCAGAAACTCTGTTATCCGATACATTGGTGAAAAAATAGGCGGTGATTTCAGCCATATCCTCGACCTTTCCGAGCTGTGTCTGGAGATTTGCGGAGATCAGCACCAGCAGGGCAGGCAGCGTCATCGCAATGCCGATCACCAAACTCATCAGGCCTGCCGTTAATGGTCCGCTCCTGATCCGGAGGACAGTTTGATGAATCGCTCGCCCGTGCCGCTCGGCCAGCAGGCTTACCAGCCGGCGACCGCCCTGCTTGGCGTGGGGTCGGCTTGAGTTAACCACGTGGACTCAGTCTGCCCTGGTCAAGCGTCAGGGTTCGGTGTCCGAACTGGCTCAGCAGAACGCCGTCATGACTGGCAATCAGAATGCTGACGCCGACAGCACTGAACTGTTCGAACACAGCCAGGACGTCTACTGAGAGTTCCGGGTCAAGGTTTCCGGTGGGTTCATCGGCGAGAATTATGCGTGGTCGGTTGACGACTGCTCGGGCGATGCCAACCCGCTGCTGTTCTCCGCCCGACAGGTGCGCCGGTGAGTAGGTTTCCTTGTGCAGAAGCCCGACTTTATCCAGCGCAGCCCTCACTCTGCGTTTAATCTCTCTGTGGGGAAACTCAGCAATTTGCAGGGGCAAGGCCACATTATCGCCGACTGACCGATCGAAAAGCAGCTGATGATCCTGAAAGACGGCGCCAATTTGCCGGCGATGCAGTGCCAGTTCAGATTTTGACAGCCCCTTAATTCGCTTGCCTGCCACCAACAGACTGCCGCCGCTGCAGGTTTCCAGCGCCAACACCAGCCGCAAGACTGTGCTTTTACCTGCTCCGGAATGCCCGGTGAGAAAGACCAGCTCGCCTCGGTTAATTTCAAAACTGACCTTGGAGAGCGCCTCGAGCCCCGGGCCGTAGCGCATGCTGACGTTTTCGAACTTGATCATGCGTTCTAATCGGAGAACAGCGCGTCAGTAAACTGTTCTGCATCGAACGGCCGCAGGTCATCGACTTGTTCGCCCACCCCAATGAACCTGATTGGTAGGCCGAGTCGCTTGGACAGTGCAAAAACGACACCCCCCTTGGCCGTTCCGTCCAGTTTGGTCAGGGTGATGCCGGACAGGGTGGTCGCCTTATTGAAACTTTCTGCCTGGTTCAATGCGTTTTGCCCTGTTGTTGCATCGAGCACCAGCATGATCTCCTGAGGAAAGCGTTCGTCCTGCTTTTTCAGCACCCGGACGATTTTTTCCAGCTCGTTCATCAGATTGTCTTTGGTATGCAGGCGCCCTGCAGTGTCAGCAATGAGAACATCGATGTTTCTGGCTTTCGCCGACTGTGCGGCATCGAAAATCACGGACGCACTGTCTGCCCCGGTAGCCTGCGCTACCACCGGCACGCCGTTGCGCTCTCCCCAAACCTGGAGCTGTTCTACCGCTGCTGCACGGAAAGTGTCTCCTGCAGCGAGCATGACGCTTCGGCCTTCGGCCTGAAATTTCTTCGCTAACTTGCCGATCGTGGTAGTTTTGCCTACCCCGTTTACGCCAACGACCAACAGCACAAAAGGGATGTCGGACTCTGGAATTTGCAGGGGTTCACTGCTGGGTTTCAGTATCGCCTGCAGCTCTTGTTTGAGGCCCGCCATAAAAGCCTCGCCGTCACCCAGCTGTTTGCGATCCAGTTTTTCCCTGAGGTTGCCGATGATCTGATCAGTGGCCTCGAGTCCAACGTCGGCTGAAAGCAGTTGTCCTTCAACGTCACCCAGCACGGCCTGATCAATGGCCTTCTCTCCCAGCACGAGCGTCTGCACTCCGGCATTGATGCGAGTGCGGGTTTTGGCGAGCCCGTTTTTCAGGCGGGCAAAGATGCCCCCCTCGGCAGGGTTGATAGCTTCCTCGGCCGTTGCCGGTTCTTTCGAGTGGGTGGACTTGCTTCTGCCGAACATATCAGTTGCTTCTGCGGATTCGATGACATCGCGCTATGCTATCACCCTCATTGGATATCTTGCACTGTCGTCGCCGACGGGGGTGCGGACAAACGGGGATTTGCTTATTATCCACGGCAACTCAGTTTCGCTCCTGCTATGTCTGGTCACAATCAGTTAAGAATTATTGGAGGCAGCCACCGGCGCCGGAACATCAGTTTTCCGACCAGCGACGGACTACGGCCTACCGGTGACCGGGTTCGCGAGACCTTGTTCAACTGGCTCGAGCCGGATATCGCCGGCACCAATTGTCTTGATTTATTCGCCGGCAGTGGTGCGCTTGGCTTTGAATCACTGTCGAGAGGCGCTCAGGCAGCAACTCTGCTGGAGACCAACACAAGCGTTGTCATGAATCTGAGGGACAATACAGCCAAGCTGGGTTTCACCAATGCTCGGGTAATTCAAGCAGAAGCGCGCCAGTGGCTGATCAGTCAAGTGGCGAGTGACCCTTTTGATGTTGTTTTTATTGATCCCCCTTTTGCCGACCACTTGCTTTATGACTGCTGCGCCTGCCTGTCGGAGAGCCAGTTGCTGGCTGAAGAGGCAAAAGTGTATCTGGAACATCATCAGACAATCGATATCACAAAACTGCCATCTGGCTGGTCACAGATAAAAGCAAAATCCGCGGGCAAGGTTCACTTCGGGCTCTATCTTGTCTCCGGAACACCTTAGTCCGTATCATCAATCCTGGGAATGTCCGATTCGAACTATAAAAAATGCGACCTGACACTACAGAAAAGACATTTGAGCCAGCATGGTGGCTGCCGGAAGGCCACAGTCAGACGCTCTGGCGTAAGTTTGCGGGTGCAGAGCCCGTTGAGCATGTCCGCAATAGGGTCGAGCTTGAAGATGGGGATTTTATAGATGTCGACTGGCAGTCGACCCCTCGGGCAGATGCCGCAGGCCAGCGCTCTCTGGTGTTTCTTCTGCACGGTCTATGTGGAAGTTCCTCTTCATCCTACATACTGTCCCTGCAGCGGCATTTGTCGAAAGGAGGATACAGCAGTGTCGCGATGAACTTTCGCGGCTGTAGCGGAGATCTGAATCGCCGGAGCAGAGCCTATCACTCTGGCGTTTCTGATGACCTCCAGGAAGTGTTAAATGCGGTCATCGAGACGTTCAATCCGTATTCCGTCTCACTGGTGGGATATTCACTTGGTGCCAATGTGCTGTTGAAGTGGCTCGGAGAAGGACGTGACTACGCCAAGATCAATCGCGCAGTGGCCGTGTCAACGCCTTTTACATTAGGCCTATGTTCTCAAGCCATGCTTTCCGGCGCATCACGGCTGTATGGCAGTTACTTTACCAAACGACTGCTGCATGATTTCCTCGCTAAGCGTCAGGCGTTCAAGCAGGCCGGCGCTGCTGATTTCGATCAATTGTCTGAACTGGGTGATGTCTCCCGTATCAGCAGTATTATGGAATTCGACGATGAGATTACGGCTCCTTTGCATGGCTTTCGCAATGCCAGTGACTATTACGAACGCTGCAGCAGCATCCATTTTTTACCGGGTATTTCTGTTCCGACCCTGTTGATTCAGGCCAGCGACGATCCGCTTATTCCTCCGGCGGCGCTGCCTGATCGAAGCCAGCTTTCCGCCTCGACACGCCTGGAACTGAGCGCCAAAGGGGGGCACGTCGGATTTGTGTCCGGCAGAGACTCTGACTGGCTGGAGCACCGGATCTTGCGCTTCCTGCGCGACTGATTGAGCGCCCTATCGCATTTCGCTACACTGGCGGTTCCCAAACAGAGGCAGCCCGATGAAGATTGCTGTATACCCCGGCACGTTTAACCCGATCACTAACGGTCATACTGATCTGGTGGAGCGGGCCTCGAGGTTATTCGACCAGATTATCGTTGCAGTTGGGACTAACGCCCAGAAAAATAACACGATGACTACGGACTGTCGGGTGGCACTGGCGCAGGAAGTACTCGGTCATCTCGACAATGTGAGTGTACAGGCTTTTGACTCTTTGCTGACGGAGTTCGTTAAATCTTGTGGCGCAAACATTATCCTGCGGGGCCTGCGCACGGTTGCAGACTTTGAGTACGAATTCCAGCTGGTTGGCATGAACAGAGTCTTGGAGCCTGAAATCGAAACGGTGTTTCTGGCCCCTGCGGAGCATCTGTCTTATATCTCATCCACACTGGTCAGAGAAATCGCCTCGTATGGCGGAGACATCTCCAAATTTGTTCACCCTGCCGTCGCCCGGGAAATTGCAGCCAGTTAGGTTTGGCATCGCGGGCAATACACGGTGCTGCGCTGGCCCAGACGAATTTCTTTCAATGACGCGCTACAGGTCTTGCAGGCTTCCTTGCCGCGGCCATACACCTGCAGGGACTGTCTGAAATACCCCGGGTTTCCACTGCTGTTGGTAAAGTCTCGAAGGGTAGTCCCGCCAACTTCTATGGCTCTGCTCAGTACGTGTTTGATGTTGGTGGCGAGACGATCATAGCGGCCACGACCAATCCGGCCGGCTGCTCGCTTCGGGTGTATGCCGCTCAGAAACAATGCCTCATTGGCGTAAATGTTGCCCACGCCAACGACAACGCGATTGTCCATGATGAAACTTTTGATCGGAGCATGACGGTTTCTGCTTGCCTGAAACAGGTGATCTCCATCAAATGATTCAGTCAGTGGTTCCGGACCCAAGCTGCTCAGCAGCGGATGACTGTTTGGATCTTCCTCCTGCCACAGAAAGGAGCCGAAGCGCCTTGGGTCTGTGTAACGCAAACAGGTGTTACCGGTAAAAACCAGATCAATGTGGTCATGTTTGGCAGGCGGGACTTCACGATTAAGGATCCGCAGGCTCCCTGACATGCCCAGATGAATAAGCAGGGTCCCCGGAGGGGTGCGCAATAACAGATACTTGGCGCGTCGCTGGACGTCAACGACCGGTTGACCTCTGAGTGTGGCGGACAGGTCCTCGGGGACAGGCCAGCGCAGCGCTCTTTGACGGACGACCACCTGTTCGATCTTCCGATTTTTTATGTGATCAATGATGCCGCGTCGGGTCGTTTCGACTTCGGGAAGTTCTGGCACACTGGGTCTCTAATTGGCTTTGATTAGTTGGGCGGAATTACAACAGGTATACTCGGGCCAAGAAAGTAGCGGAATTCAGAATCAATTGCTAACTGACAAGATTTTTCTCGGTATTGACGCCGGCGGAACCTTTACCGACTTTGTCGCCCTGCGTGTTGGCGAAGCGGTAGAGGTCGAGGTCCACAAGACCTTATCTACTCCTGATGCCCCTGAACAGGCAATTTTGGCCGGCATTGAGGCTCTGGGTCTTTCGGGAGAAGCAGAAAGGGGCACGTTGCACATTATTCATGGCAGCACAGTTGCCACTAATGCTGCTTTGGAAGGCAAGAATGCACCGACTGCCTATGTCACCAACTATGGTTTTGGCGATACCCTGACGCTCGGCCGACAAACGCGCCCCGCTCTTTATGCGCTGGAGTTTCCCGCGCAGAGCATCCCAGTACCTTCCGCCTATTGCCTCGAGACTGGAGGACGGATGTCGGCTGAGGGTAAAGTGCTCGAGACTTTAACTTCCGACGAGCTTCAGGATCTGGTGGCCAGGATCAAGGATCTCGCGCCTGAGGCTGTGGCAATTAATCTGCTATTTTCTTTTCTGGACGATTCTTCAGAAGTGGCGATTGAAAAAGCCATCACCGACACAGGTGTTCCCGTTTTTGTCAGCCGATCCTCTGCTGTTTTGCCAGTGTATAAGGAGTATGAGCGGGGCATAGCGACCTGGCTCAACGCTTCGCTCGGGCCGGTTGTCTCCGGTTATCTGTCTCGGCTCAGGATGTCGATGAATCGTTGTTCTCTGAGAATCATGCAGTCCAATGGCGAAACCCTTGATGCAGAAAAGGCGGCAGATTCAGCGGTGAGATTATTGCTTTCCGGCCCGGCTGGTGGGCTGATTGCAATGAAGACACTTGGCGAGCAAGCCGATGTCAGCAAGATTATCAGCTTCGACATGGGGGGAACGTCAACGGATGTCGCCTTACTCGATGGTGAAATTGCAACCACCTCGGAAGGTCACATCGGGCCTTATCCCGTGGCGGTTCCCATGGTTGATATGCACACAATCGGCGCGGGTGGCGGTTCGATTGCCTACGTCGATCAGGGCGGCATGCTGCAGGTGGGTCCTAGGTCGGCCGGCGCAGACCCCGGCCCTGCCTGTTATGGTTTAGGCGGGCGTCACGCCACAGTCACGGACGCGAATCTGGTGTTGGGCAGGCTTGTTCCCGGCGCAAGACTCGCAGGAAGTCTTGCGCTCAGCGTGGCGCAGGCCAGACATGCGGTCGGGGCTCTGGCGCAGGAAATTGCGCTGTCCGTTGAAGAAACGGCTGCCGGCATTATCAGTATTGCCAACGAGCACATGGCTAAAGCAATCAGGGAGATCTCGGTTAACCGGGGACATGATCCGGCGGATTTTGTGCTGGCCAGTTTTGGTGGCGCGGGTGGGCTTCACGTTTGTGCTCTGGCTGAGGCGATGCGCATGCATCTGGCTCTGGTGCCCGCCCGGGGCGGTGTGCTCTCCGCCCTTGGCATGCTGATGGCGCCCCGTGGCCGCCAGCTTACCCGAACGCTGGGCATTGCGATGGACGGAATCGAAATCAGCGCGCTCGAGGCAGCAATGGCAGACTTGGAGAGCAGGGCGAACGAGGAATTGTCTGTCGAAGGAGACTCTCTGGGCGAATTGGTCTGCAGGCGCAGCGTTGATCTCTGCTACAAAGGTCAGTCCTACACGCTCAACGTCCCGTGGCAGGGCCCCGCTGGGTCGCTTGCAGCATTCAGGGCGCTTCATGAGCGTCGCTATGGTTATTCGCTTACCAACAGTGTCGAGCTGGTGAATATCTGCGTTGATGTCAGGGAAGTCTCTGAGCCGATTCAACTGCCTTCAGAAACGGCAATGGACGTAAAGCCAGCCAGGCTGATTGGGCAGGATCTGGCCTCTGAGGCGGATGATATTCCCGCGTTTCCCCGGGAGGCACTGGCGTTCGGGCAGCAACTCTCTGGCCCCTGCGTGATCACGGAACACTCAGCGACGGTTTACGTCTCCAAGCACTGGCTGGCCGAGATCGATGCTATGGGCAATCTGCGACTGTCGCGTAAGCAGAGCTACGAATAAGCGGCGGACCGGCCGGTTTCGGGCGAATCGCAGCGGGATTGTTTACAGCGCTTATGCGGTGCTTTATAAAAACAGAGCGACGGGCCAGTCTCGCTAGACCTGAGGTCCGGGTCGCCCGTCCGAACCCACAAGCATTGATCTGCATCCTATTGAGTTAGCCGGAATATCCCAGAGCATGTTCGATTTAAAAAAAGCCAAATGGATTGCCTGGGGCTTGGGTGCCTGGCTCTCATTGGTTGAAGCAGCTGTTGGGCAGGAAACCTCTGTCACTGATCAGGCTGAAGAGGTGCTCCAGCAAGCTGAGCCGGTTTCCGGGCGCCCCTTGCTCAGGGCCGTTTACATTGATGTGCCGCAGCCCATTATTAATGATCAAGATCCTGTTTTTCCTGCGCTTGATCGGGTTCCTGCCGCGAGCGTAAATCCCCTGACAGACCAGCAGGAACAAACGCTGCTGGAATATCGTGGCCTGATTGAGCGGACCGAGACCGCCGGCGGTGCATGGAGTCCTGATCTGGTCGAACAGCTGGCGGCGGTCGGAAACGTG
>Ga0163109_10002863_pt1 | contig 13257 bp, 6 predicted proteins | sample CRUFie1St13metaG_FD_108704 | JGI IMG/M metagenome (GOLD analysis project Ga0163109, IMG submission 108704) | Marine microbial communities from the Costa Rica Dome - CRUD Field 142mm St13 metaG | ecosystem: Environmental > Aquatic > Marine > Oceanic > Photic zone | place: Costa Rica: the Eastern... | reverse complement strand
TGCTGAGCCGCGATAACTCAGTTGTCTAGCCAGTGATGCATCAGGATGAGCGCTCGCATCAAAGAGGCTCACATCTGCATAATAGCCACTAACGTCATCTACATAATCTGAGAATACATAGCGAAAACCAAATTCCGTAGCCATACTCCAGTTATGATTTAAATTCCACTTTACCCCAATATTAACGGGAATGGTCAATGCCATTCTTAAATACTGAGGCCTATCCCAATATTGATCTAAGTGCTGCCCCTCCGTGCCTAGAGGCTGGAGGGCAATCCATTCCCCGTCTAACTCAGCCTTTGGATTAAAATACATACCCCCAAAACCAAGTGCCACAAAGGGACTTGCCTTAAATTTAAAATGACCAGGATGGTAAGGAAGGAGATTAAATTCCAATTGAGCACTGAAGTCAGCAACTACCGATTTGAAATGCAGATTTCTTTCGGCATTGCTCCCCTTTCCCCAATTATCATTTCCACAAATCTGTCCAATGTTTGTCGTGATTCGGCCTCCAACGTGGGCATGATAATTATGTCTGTAGGATAAGGAAACCATGGGACGCGTGGCCTGCATATCGACCCCGCCAAAAAAACCTCTTTGTCCGTCCATGGATATATCACCTAGGTAATTCATTCCTCCAAACCCTAAACTCAATTCTTTGGAGGATAACTTTTTATTGTATTGAGCAAATGAAGACACACTCATTAAGAGGAGACAACTAAGACTTAAAATTCTAATGTCGAATGCTGCAAGACGCGCAATTTGACTCCACAATACTTTGCTCTTCATAACAATGTTTCCCAAATGACTCTTCATAACCATATAACTCTCTTTCGAATTCTAAGATAGATCAAATCCACCATATTTCCTAAATAAGACAAGACACAAATCACTGTTTTACAACACTTTACATCATTTACATATGCAATAAATTATATATATAAACTAACGCTATATGTAAGCAAGTGAAACCCAGCTGCTCCACGATCTATCTCTCTTTTATATCTCAAAAACATTCCTTCGTAAAAAAAAGTATGTCAAAATGAAACTTTTTTAATCTTGATGCCCAGATGCGTCTAAAAACTGGCCATAAGTGTGCATAACGCCAAATGAAGATTCCCAAAATATTGCCAGAATTATACCTACTTTGGACCTATGAGTCAGTTTGTCGTCTCAGCACGAAAATATAGGCCTAAAGAGTTTCACGAAGTGATTGGTCAAGAGCCAATTACCGAGACTTTATCCCGTGCAATTATTGCTGAAAAAATTGCCCAAGCCTTTCTTTTTTGTGGACCGAGAGGTGTAGGAAAGACGACAACCGCAAGAATTTTAGCTAAAGCAGTAAATCTTAATAAAACAGAAAATCTTGCTGAGGAGAGTGAAGATTTTGCCTTCAATATTTTCGAACTCGATGCCGCCTCCAATAACAAAGTAGAAGATATGCGTAATCTTATGGAACAGGTTCGCATTCCCCCACAAACAGGTCGCTATAAAATCTACATTATTGATGAGGTCCACATGTTGTCATCGCAGGCTTTTAATGCATTCCTAAAAACTCTTGAGGAGCCTCCACCTTATGCTATTTTCATTCTTGCGACTACAGAAAAACATAAAATCCTACCCACGATTCTATCGAGATGTCAAATCTTTGACTTCAAGCGCATTGATGTTCCGTCAATTGTACAGCAACTTAAACATGTCGCGCAAGCAGAGGATTACAAGGTTGAAGATGAAGCCTATCATCTTATTGCAGAGACCGCAGATGGAGCACTTCGAGATGCCTTATCTGTATTTGATCGCCTAGTTGCGGGACTCGAAGGAAATGAGCTAACACAAGCCTCTGTATTACACCAACTCAATTTGCTTGATTGGTCGACTTTTGCAGAGTTGATTGAATCGCTCATGCTAAACGATCACGGTCAAGCTATCGCTACATTCAATGAAATACAAAGTCAAGGTTTCGAAGGAAATACATTTATGCAAGGATTGGCCGAGTATTTAAGACTTTTAATGATTGCAAAAGATGCGCGCTTACACCATCTCATGATAGGTAGTGCGAAAAAAATTTCCAAGGTATCAGCTCAAGCAGAAATTGCAACTCCAGGATTTATTATCAATGCATTAGCCTTGATTAACGATGCAGAAATAAGCTATCAAAAGTCCCTCAACAAAAGACTGCATGTAGAAATATGTTTAATGAGAATTGCGCATGCCTCTCAGGTCATTCATGAGGCCGACACTAAAAAAAAAACAGATGATCTAGGAAGTCGAACTGCTCAGAAAGCTCATACCGAACAGAGTTCACCGACCCCTGAACCGAAAGCTGAAGTCATTCCCCCTCCTGTAGATCTAGATTCTAAAGAAATAGCTTCTTCTCCAAAAGAGGATAAGGTAGAGGAAAGTCGAGATGAAGCCCTGATTCCATCTTTTGAGGTAACTCAAGACAATGATTCAGCAGAAAATACCTCAGAAAATGAGACTATTCCTAGCTCTGTGGTCTCCGCAAGTGAACTTCCACCAAAAAAGAGTGAATTAGGAAAACGTTTAAGTCTCGACGATCTTGACACGCCAGATTTGCTAAAACCTAAAGATGAGCCAACGGTAAACCCAGATAAAGAAATCACTCGGATATCCTGGGACGGAGGCCTAGCATCTCTTACCGCGGAAGTACATAAATTTTTGCAAGAAAGTGATCAGACCTCGATAGCAAGTATTTTAACAAATCTCAAAATTACTCAAGGCCCTGATGGTATCTTTTACTCAGCCACAGCAAAAGCTCAAAAGGATTTATTAGAGGCCCAAATACCTTCCGTAAACCAATATCTCAAAAAAATCTACAGCAATGCTCCTTCGCTTAAAATTGTTTTCGAGGAAGCTGATAAGGCTCAAAAGAAAGGCGTTATGCAGAATGCCAAGAAAGTAGCGGAAACCATGGACAAAAGCAATCCCGCTCTTCGAAACTTCATTGAAGATCTTGGTTTAGAGATAGATTATTCAGCTTAAACGAATTTGACATAGGAGAATCCCTCAATACCACGTAAATTTGCATACTTAAATAATAACATGGCCGAATTTCTAAGACTACCCCGTATGAGTGATACAATGGAGGAAGGTGTTATTGCCTCTATTGCTATAAAAGTTGGTGACACCCTAAATCCCGGAGATTTAATTGGTGAAGTTGAGACAGACAAAGCCGCTATGGACTGGGAGTCTGACCAAGAAGGTGTAGTACTGCACATCATTGCAGGAGAAGGTGATGCTATCCCTGTTAATGGCCGATTTGCCATTCTAGGGGAAGAAGGTGAATCTTATGACGACTTACTTAATTCACCGGAATCAGATGGACCTGAAGCTGCCAAAAAAGCTGAACCATCGAGCGATCCCACACCATCAGTTGCAGCAGCACCAGCTCCACCCACTCCAGTAGCAGCGAAGGAGGCTGAAGTTTCTAACGCGGTAGCTCCTGCACCATCAAATGATAGCCGTGTCAAATCAAGTCCATTAGCCCGTAAGCTTGCCGAAGATCTTAACGTCAACATAAACAATGTCCAGGGGTCTGGCGAAGATGGACGAATTGTGAAACGCGATATCGAAGCCTTTGCATCAAATGCTCCTACGGCTAACAAAGTGTTTACAGCCACCCTAGAAGCTCGGGACGAAAGAGTGAGCATGATGCGAAAAACCATTGCTAAACGACTCAGTGAAAGCAAATTCACCGCACCTCACTTCTACCTAAAGATATCAGTGGATATGCGCAATGCAATGGCGGCGCGTAACGAAATCAAAGCGAGTTTTGATACAAAATTCTCCTTCAATGACCTAGTCATTAAGGCATGTGCCATGGCCCTTCGCAAGCATCCAAACATCAATGCTTCATGGATGGGCGATATCATCAGATATCATGCGGATATCAATATTGGAATGGCAGTAGCTGTAGATGAAGGGCTTGTGGTTCCTGTGATCAAACATGCAGATCAATTAGGTCTTACAGAGATATCGGCAGCTGCTAGAGATTTTGTAGGAAAAGCTAGAGGACGTCAACTTTCTTCCGAGGAAATGCAGGGAAATACATTTAGCATTTCTAATCTCGGTATGATGGGCATAGAAGAATTTACTGCCATCGTTAATCCACCGGATGCGTGCATATTAGCTGTGGGTGCCATAAAACCGGAACTTGCACTTGAAGATGGAGAATTGGTAGAGAAGCAAATGATGAAACTCACCTTGTCCTGCGATCACCGTGTAGTTGATGGTGCTGTTGGTGCGGCTTTTTTATCTACCTTGAAAGGGCATTTGGAAAATCCGGTGAGCATGTTGCTCTAATAAAAAGGTTGCCAAAAAGTAACGATTAAGACGTCGTATATTTGAGGTATGTCTCGAGATACCTCATTACCTGAAAACGTATCCAACAACAACCCCGAACATAGCTTTAAGCAACAGATAATTGATGACTTCAAAACAGCATGCCTAAGTCGTGAACTTAGCCTTGCTGGGCGCAAAGAAGTCCTTGGAGGTAAAGGAAAGTTTGGAATTTTTGGTGATGGTAAGGAGGTAACGCAAGTAGCCCTCGCAAGATCATTTCAGCCAGGAGATTACAGATCAGGGTATTATAGAGATCAGACTTGGATGCTCGCGTTAGGTATAATTACACCTATTCAATTTTTTGCACAACTCTATGCAGATAGCGATCCCAATCGTGAGCCTATGTCGCACGGAAGACAGATGAATGCTCACTTTGCCACTCCTTTTATGGACACCGATGGAAACTGGCTTGACCTAAAAACCATGTACAATGTAGCAGCTGATGCCTCTTCTACAGCTAGCCAAATGCCACGTGCTGTGGGACTTGCTCTAGCTTCCAAGTTTTACAAAAACAATCCAGAACTACAAACAGAAAACAATTTTTCAAACAAGGGACAGGAAGTATGTTTTGTAAGCATTGGAGATGCCTCAACTTCCGAGGGCCATTTCTGGGAAGCTATCAATGCCGCAGGTGTGCTAAAAATTCCAATGATAACCGTCGTGTATGACGATGGCTATGGGATTTCGGTTCCCAAAAAATACCAAACCACCAAAGAGAGTATTTCCGAGATATTGTCTGGTTTCCAAGTTGATGACAATGAAGAGGGGGTTATTATTGTAAAGGCCAAAGCCTGGGATTACCCTGGGTTAGTGCAAACCTTTGAAAAGGTCAGCAAGGTGGTTCGAGAAAAGCATATTCCTGCCCTCATCCATGTTGAGGAAGTAACACAACCCCAAGGCCACAGCACCTCAGGTTCACATGAACGGTATAAAAGCGATGAACGCCTAGCCTGGGAAAAGAATGCAGATGGTATTCAAAGAATGGGCGCTTGGCTTATTGAAAATTCAATGCTGACACAAGAAGCGATTGAGGAAATTCAAAAAGAGGCTAAGAAAACGGCAAATGCCGCTAAACGAGAGGCTTGGAATGCCTATCAGAAACCTATTTTAGAAAAAGCAGCTGAACTTAATCAATTCTTACTATCAGCAGAGCAAGAGCTTTCAACCGAAGGCCTATCCGATACGATAAAATCAACAAAAAGCTTTTACAACCCGGGTTATGCAGATGTCTTAAGAGCAGCAAAAAAGGCGATGAGAATCCTTCGAAGAGAAGGACTATACTACCCTCCCTTAATCTCGTTTATCCAAGAAATTGATGAGCTTGGCCAACAAAAGTATCAAAGTCATTGGAAAAGTGAGACGAAACATCGCATAAGTAGTGTAGATATTGTTGAAGCATCTTATAATGAGGATAAAGAGGTCAATGGCTTTGAGGTACTCAATGCGGCCTTTGATGCAGCATTAGCACGAGATCCATCAATAATTGCTTTTGGCGAGGATGTAGGTAAGATTGGTGACGTTAATCAAGCTTTTGCAGGACTACAAGAAAAGTATGGTGAACATCGAGTATTTGATACGGGTATACGAGAGTTAACTATAATGGGGCAAGCAATAGGTATGGCTATGCGCGGTCTTCGTCCAATTGCAGAAATACAATACCTAGATTATTTGATTTATGGCTTACAGCCACTTACTGACGATGTAGCTACCCTAACGTATCGCACAGCTGGCCAGCAACGATGTCCCCTGATTGTACGAACAAGAGGCCACCGTTTAGAAGGCATATGGCATACCGGATCTCCTATGGGGATGGTAATTCACTCGCTGAGAGGCATGAATGTTTGCGTTCCTCGAAACATGACCCAAGCGGCAGGAATGTATAACACATTACTTCAGGGAGATGAACCAGCGATTGTTGTAGAATGCCTAAATGGGTATCGACTTAAAGAACCTATGCCCTCGAATATTGGTGACTTCACTATTCCTCTTGGAAATATCGAAGTACTTAATGAGGGACAAGACATAACCTTGGTCACTTATGGCTCTTGTGTACGTATAGCTCAAGAAGCTATTACAATGCTTCAAGAAGACGGGATTTCTGTAGAACTTATTGATATTCAAACACTTCTACCTTTTGACTTAAAACAAGAGATTGTTGATTCCATCAAAAAAACCAATAGAATCGTTGTTTTAGATGAAGACGTTCCAGGTGGAGCCTCTGGCTATATTATGCAGGAAATTTTAGAGTCTCAGAAGGCTTATATTCACCTTGATAGTGCTCCTGTTACCATCACAGCCCGCCCACACCGAAGTGCCTACGGAAGTGACGCAGATTATTGGAGCAAACCCAGTCCAGATGATGTGTATTCATCTATTTACGCCCTAATGCACGAGGTGGATCCGAGTTCTTTTCCGATGAAATAAGCAGCGCCTATTAAAGGTTATGTTCGATCTTAAATTCCTCTGTTTTCAAACTGGAACCTATACCAAATGTAGCAGCCTTACCATCATTTTCAAAGGAGCGCTTTTTCTCAGGCACCTCAGAAATAGCTTGCATTACGCCTTTATTTGTAGAAAATATAGAGAGATGATTTGCTCTGTAAGACAAATGCACGAATTCCTTTAGATCATTTTCAAAATATAGATCTATGCCATCTGACTCTCCATCTCTGTGTTCATAGACTATTTTTCCTTTAATCTCTTTATGTATAGCGATATCTCCGATGTAGGAAATACCTAGTTTTCCATGGGAAACAAATCGACGAAACAGTTCATCAAACTCATAGGTAAATTGAGTGCCATGCGTCACAAATTGCCCATTAAGTCCTTTAGGATAGGCAAAATATGGATCTAACGCCATTGCACTTCGCAGGTCGCCTAAACTCTTAGTCTTTTTGTTTAACAAGACAAACCAATCTTGCATACTTGATTCCTGATAATACGTAAGCGCTTTCGAAGAAAAACTTGCCTCTGTAATCATAAGTCCTATAGCCTGCCATACTTCATCTGGAAGTCCAATGGACAGTGATTGAGACAACTCTAAGGATAAAGTATTCGGTTCTAAATCAAGGACTAATCTTCCCGCATTTTTAAACTGGATAGGCCCCGTTCGCAACTGAAGATTTAAAGCACCTCCTCCTGTTACGCGCTTAGAATTAATATTATACTTGAGCATGTTACCCGTATACCCCGGTATAGATGCCTCGTAGACACCACTTTGAAAGGTATAGACATCTTCTCCGACCTTATGTTTAAACAAGCCATTGACTTCTAGAAGCGGTTTTTGAGATAAGGTCCGCACTCTTGATAAAAGTTGAGGGTAAAATGGATTGATATCTTTCGGGCTCAAGAAGACTCCTGTATACAGTGACTCCCCTCTCAATGCAGTTGAGGCACTATAATCAAAGCCAATAGAATCAGCATAAATCGTATCATTCACCTTAATCCAGTCAACCTCTAAATCATCGAAATCCCAATCAATTCGAAGATGGCCCTCAAGTGGAATACCGTTAAACCTAGAATCAATCGTCACCTTCCCAATACTTTGAATATTCGGTGTGATCATCAAACTATCAAACACCTTTAAATCACCCGTCGCTTGGATATAATGAGATCGATCCGCTACCTTTTTTTCCTGTGTCTGTTTTGTTTGGATTTTATCCATCATAATATATTGTGTATCCAAATCAGACCCCAGATAGATAAAATCTCCTGATCCATTTCCTTGATTGCTTCCTTTTACGGTGAAACCCACGTGCTCAAAGTAATGCTTCGTACTTTCTCTAGGAGATTCTAGGCTACAGCCTTCCAGCTTTGTAAGCTGACCGTTCTGTTTGATATACAATGTATCCCCGTTGGGAAATAAGCGGGAATCCGCAACATCAATGAAGGGTATCTCGCGGACTTCTAGAGCAGACGTAGACATATCATAATCAGCTGACCCAGAGTTAAACGAAAGGTTTTCCTGCTCAGGATTGCTTGAATAAAAAGTCATATCCTTTTGTCCCTCAGGTACTCTAAAATACAATCTACGGGCATCAATATCCCACTGGAACTCACGTATGTTTACGCGGTATGCATTGTAGTATAAATCAATAAAATTATCTTCTGAGTTAGACGTAAAGGTGCCATAGTTTTTATCCATATCAACTTCCATGGCAACATCATTGACTGAGAAAGTCACTTGTTTTCCTCCTGACTTAACTTCAAGGTTTCCAGAGGGAGTCATAATATCCTTATCCGTTAACGTAAAGTTTTCCGAGGTCAATTTAGCATCACTCCACTCAATAGCACCATCAGCAGTAATCGCAGTATCTGTCACCTGCAGCGTTCCATTTAACAGAGTGCGCCCTTGATTCATGGAGAACGGATTATTAGCATTAGAGGTTGCAAGCAGTTTCCCTTCATATGGGAACCACCGCAATTTATTTTTTTCACTTTTGAGCTCTGGAGATAAGAATCCCATTTCGCTCCGATCAATATTCAATGAATCGGCAAAGGCCACTACAGAATCTTTATAAAACTCAATACGTTTGGAAGAGAAGTCTGAAGTAAGATAATCTACCGTTCCAGTTCCTAGAATTCCATCTCTTCGATCTAACTGATAACTTCCCGTGAGCCGTCCCTTATCTCTGTAGAGTGAAATCCCCTCATCCCCGGTGTTTTCACGAAGGCCTAAAGACTTATCGTCCATAAGAATTAATGTATCTCGGATAACAGGAAGAATATCCGCACTAGTTAATGTGCCCATAAAATTTATATCCGATGAATCAATGTAAAACAAGGAGTCAAGAGTAAATGGATCTAGAGAAAAATAGAAACTATCTCGGCTGTAATCTCCCTCTCGTGTAGTGGTATCTGAATAATATACTTTTGCCTCATTAAAGGTCTCAATTTTGGGATAACTTTCATCCTGATTAAAGGTACCTGAATGGTTATCTGGGGAGTTGACAAAAACCACAATATCGGCTCCTTCGATTTGAGACTTGACGCGCAAAAGATTGTTTTCACTGTTAGGGTCATTATAGAGTAAATCCATTTGGATTTTATCTAGGCTATCCGATTTAAAATGATAGGGTTCGTATTCAAAAATTGCATTATCATCGAGGAATTCAAATTGACCAGCCGTAAACAATCCCGAAAAATTAAAGGACTTATCTTTTTCTAAATCGAAGGTCTGATTATCGGGGTAGATAGAGGCACGATCATAGTCAGAAATCAAAATTGAAGGCACACCGCGCGCTGTAGCGATATCTAAATCGACATGATAAACTATGTTATTCCCTGAATAAAAAGAAGACATGCCCATTTCATCATAATCTGAAGTTTTCCGCATAGCTTCCACATACAAGGCAATCTTGGGCAAAAACTCAACCCGTTCTTCCGCTTCGTTAAAAGCGATAAAACCCTGCGCCATTAGCCGGTAAAAATTGGAGAACTGTTGGCGATAAGATACATCTGGAGCTAGAATCCTCCCAAGCAATTCTGCCGATACACTTATACCCTGAGGATCACCAGAATAGTAATCATAAATCTTATCAATTTCACTATGACCAAAACGAGCACCGGTATTCCTGAAAGATTCGTAACTAAAGAACTTATCAGATATGATATTTACCGACTTAGTACGTGTATCTGTATATAGATTAAATTGTATTTCTTCTCCGTCCAATGGCCATCTAACAATTTCTGCCTCGACAAGCATGTTTTGTTTTCCCAAAGTAAAAGGAATATCAGATACAATATCCAGCCCCACTCTCGCCTCAATTGTATTGGACTGAACCTTATATTCAAGCTCTATTGCAGGATGGGTGATTGAATCTGACTTAGTGTAAAACACCAAGCTTCCTATACCTCCAAAAATCTTGTTAGGCATGGCTACTTTTAATGATTTAGGCTTATATAATGCTATAAGATTTTGTGTGCTCGGATGCCTAAACTCAACAACACAAACTTCACCCGCTGGAGCATCTACTCCAATTTCATTGCCCCTAAGATGAAAGCCGCCATCCACGCTCACCACATGGTTAATTCGCTGCTTAGGTAAACGTACCTGAGCCAAAAAGTCAGGGAAGTATTTATTCTTCTTATGATTATCCAACCGATCCTTAAAAACTCCAGGAAAGGCATAATCGGCATATTTAGTGTAGGTCATCATGGCTGAATCACAAGAAATTTCAAACAAGGTGGTTTTGATTTTATATTCCGTCAAATTGACAAAAGCCTCTTCCCTTGGTATTCCAGCTCCTAACCAATCCATCTGGCCACCACTTCCTTTCCATTCGAAAGTCTTTCTCCGAAAAGTTCCCATGGTATTGGAGACGAGCATAGTATCATATTGATTATCTGCCTGTAGATTCACCGAATTTCCGAAAGTCAGCACAAGACCTTCCTTATCTGTCCAAGATATGCCAGTAGCAATACCCTGAATACGCCATGAGTTTTGCCCCCTTGCCGTCAGCAAACCATTTTTTGCTAGGGCCTGCCATTCTTTGATTACAGCATCAAGTTTACTTTCTTTTATGGGTAAAAAAGCATCTAATTGATTGGAAAAAACGGCATGCCACTGATCAAGTGGAACACACTTTGTCGAATCCATAAGCATGCATAACCAAGCTATACTTCGCTCACGAGATAAGGTCCAACTCCCAACCTTATCCGCAGTATTGGCGTACTCTGCAATGCGACGCATAAGGTCGCGACTTGACTTACTAGAAGCTACATATTGACTAAATCTTTCAGGAAATTTATCTTCCTTGTCCTTGCGACTGGATTCAATAGATTCTATAAGTTCATTAACAAATTCAGGATTGCTAACATCATATCTAGGCTTAGACTGAGCCAAAGCCAAGCTCTTGAAACCTAATGTTAGTAACAGCAATAAAACAAATTGAATACCTTTCATAGATGTAATTTACATTTTCCAACGCAAGGCTAGCCATGCTGATGAAGCGCGTTTATCTACAAGTTTTAAGCCAAGTGTAGTCATCCGTTGATTTACCCAGTCCCAATCATCTAAAAGAAGACCACTCAAAAGCACTTCTCCTTTGGAGACGTCAAGATTTTCCAATAATGACTCAATGTTTGCATGTATGGCATTTTTGTTGACATTTGCCAAAATATAATGATACGTTTCGTCACTGCTCTGATAATCATCATTTTCCTGGTAACGCAGCGTGACTTGCTGTTGATTGGATTTAGCAACTTCATGAGCACTTTCTATCGCAATAGGATCATTATCGATACCTACCACTTCGACCGCATTGCGCATACAAGCATATACCGCTAAGATGCCCGTACCACAACCAAAATCAAGTACCGACATGCCATGAAAATCCATAGATTCCATGATTTCCAACATCATCCTTGTCGTATCATGATATCCCGTACCAAAGGCCATTTTAGGATCAATCACGAGTTGGTATGAGCGATTTGACTCCGGTGATGAAAACGATGGATAAATGTATATCTCCTCACCTATTTCTATAGGCTTAATCTGCTGTTCCCATAGGGTGTTCCAATTTTGGTTTACCACAGGTGCAGTATCGAATGATACGGCGAAAGGCAGACTGGATAGTATTTGAACCATCGATTCCTTGTCCCATACCTGCTCTTTGGTGTATCCAATAAGTTTATCATCTAAAAACTCAAACGATTCGAATGCTTCCTCGTGTAAAATAGCGGCAATAATTTCAAATGCATTGGACCTATCTAAGGAATTCTCAGATTGAACAGTAAATGTAACTTCCAAATATTGCTCCACTAGATTTATACATTTTTCTGAAGAATACAAGCCTCCGCAATAGCCATGAAGGATTCTGCATTAAGAGACGCTCCACCGACTAAGGCACCATCAACGTCTTCCAATGCAAAAGTGGCCGAAGCATTCTCTGGCTTGACACTTCCTCCGTATAAAATTGAGAAGGAATGAGCTACTGCCTCACCATATTGCGTGGCAATCATTCCACGCAAGGATTGATGGACCTCTTGAATCTGACTGGGTTCAGCACTTTTACCTGTACCAATAGCCCAAATAGGCTCATAGGCAAGTATAACCCGTTTCATTTGCTTAGCATCCAAATGAAATAGTCCTGCCTTAATCTGGTGCATTAGAAAGGATAAATAGTCTCCCGATTCTCTAACCTCAAGGGATTCACCTATGCAGAAAACTACTTCTAAGTCCGTTTCCATGCACTGAGAGACCTTCTGTGCCAACTCTTCATCCGGTTCATTCCATAAGGCACGAGACTCCGAATGACCAATTAAAGTAAATATGGTGCCTAAGGAGTCTAATTGTTTTGCAGAGACCTGTCCTGTACAGGCCCCAGATTCCATAGCACTTACCATTTGGCTTCCCACTTTGATACGTTCTGGAAGTAAGGGCATGACAACTGGGATATAGGGACTGCTTGGAGTAACTCCAATACTAATCGTTGCAGGGATAGAATGAGCAGCATTTTTTAGTTCACCGCAGAGGTCGAGTACCTCCTCCCAGGTTAGGTTCATTTTCCAATTTCCTATTACATAATGTTTTCTCATGGTTGCTTGGTTTCAAATAAATGGTTAAGAATAGAAAACTCGAAATCCGACAGACGGCACTGCCTTCTTGCCATTACGGCCTTGGCGACTTCTACTGCCTTATCGAGTCGATAGGTATATACTTTTTGGCGATTCACCCAAGAGAAGGAGGGTAAAAACTTAGGAGGAAAATCACCTCCGACTATATTGACATTAACTCCTAGGACCGTTCCTGTATTGAGCATGGTATTTATGCCTGTCTTACAATGGTCGCCCATAAGCGTTCCGACAAACTGTCGATTGGAGTTGACGTAATCCTGTTCTTGGAAACTATACACCTTTACAGAGCTGTAATTATTTTTAAGATTGGATGTATTA
>Ga0163109_10002862_pt1 | contig 13259 bp, 9 predicted proteins | sample CRUFie1St13metaG_FD_108704 | JGI IMG/M metagenome (GOLD analysis project Ga0163109, IMG submission 108704) | Marine microbial communities from the Costa Rica Dome - CRUD Field 142mm St13 metaG | ecosystem: Environmental > Aquatic > Marine > Oceanic > Photic zone | place: Costa Rica: the Eastern... | reverse complement strand
TAGTTGTAGCAGCTTGAACACGAATATCAGTAATATCCAATCCATAACCATCACCTAATGCTGGTGTATTAGTTCCAAAATTAGCTCTAAGAATTAATGTATAAGCACTTCTAAGTGCCATGCAAAATACTTGATCATCTAAACAATCAATCGTTGCAATACTACCATTATATCTGATCTGCAATTCGTCATTAGAACCAACGTTCATATTAACGTTAGTTGGAGTGCTTGTTGATGCTGCAAAACCTACATTTCCAGAGAAAGTTGAAAATCCAGTTACATTCAAATTATTAAATGTGCTAGTTCCTGTGGTACTAATACCAGGCACACCTTGTTGAATTCCTGTTAATGCAGACCCATCACCACTAAATGACGCTGCAGTTACGATACCAATAGCATTTAAATTATTGACATCAAATCTTTCTGTGTCTGTAAATGTTGCGATACCTGAAAAAACAGGACCAGTATCCGTCAACCTTACAGTACTTAAACCTGCACGACTTGCTAATCTATTTGTTCTAATCTCGGATGACATATCGCTTTTTGATTATTTATGCGGCTGAAATTGCATTTGCAATTATATGATACGCTGGTGTTGATGCAGTTTTCATAATAGTAAATCCATATATGTCAAACCCAGAACCATTTGCAGCAGAAGGTGCAGATCCTCCTACCCAACTTTTTGTAATGTTTGCATTATTGCCATCTATGAATATGTTGTTAGTACAATAATGAGAACTTGATGCGACAATTAAAGTTGCTGAAATAACATCACCAACATCCATTTTTGTATCTAAACCAGTTGTAGAGTTGATTCTAAAATTAGGAAAGTAATTACCACTCGTTGCAGAAGTATATTCTCTTACATGACCTCCTTCTAAATCAAAATTAAATGATCCATTCAATCCTGTAGAACTGTCGTATGTTCCTTCTTCAACTTTAAATCCATCAGCATTCAATCCAGTTGCAGAATTTAATTCACCTACAGAAATATCATCGGTTGATGTTAAAGTTACATTCCCAGTTCTACCATAAAATCCAGTTACATTTCCAGTTACAGGATTAATAAATCCAGTATGTCTAACCTGAATATCAACACCAGATGCAGGTGCATTTGAGAATAAAATTCCATTTGATGATATGTTATATGCTTTCACACCCTCTGAATCATTTGGATGTTGGACAACACCATCAAGAGTAACTAGAACACTACTGTTATTTGGTGGTATCCTTGAGAGATTAAATTCTGTAGTTGTACCATCACCAGTAAATGAATCTAATTTAAAATCAACAGGATCAAAATTATTATGTATCTCAGCAATTACATGTCCCCAAAATACATCACTTGCTGTGGGTGCTTGTTTGAATTTAATTTGTTTACTATTAACGATAGTAAATCCTTCTACAAATGAAGCATCATTTAAACTTGGTCTTTGTAGAACATTATTGATTGCAATAGTAAGTTGACTAGCATTATCTAAAAGAACTTCATTCCCACCACTATGCGTGATTTTAAAGGTAGTATTCACACCATCAAAAGAATTATTTAATGTATGTGATGTACCTGATCCTGCAACACTTGATATATTAACAACTTGATTACTGTGTGCATTTGATAATGATGTAGCGAGTTTGATTGTTTCATTCGTATCCATCACTGCATAATAAACAGTGCCACTTGTTAACCCACCAATATTTGCTCCGCCACCATGATTATAAGTTACTCTCTGCCCGTGATAAAAACGATGCTTGGGAACTCTAATAGTGTTGTTTGTTGTATTTACAATGCTTGCCGACGTTCCATCAAAAGTTTCAGTGTAAGATGTTATATCATCTAATACCTTAAAATTATTTGTATTTGTACCTGCAGATTGACTATTACCAATATAAGGCATCGATTCTTAATATACTTTTGACTATTTATCTATGATGTTTTCGTTAGATTTCCAATTACTGTGAAAGTATTATTAGCAGTTTTAATAATATTATATGTGTAAATATCAACACCACTTGAACCACCTGCAGATGGAGCACTTCCTCCCACCCAATTTACAGTAACTGAACTACCATCAATATTTAAGTTAGCAGAATATGCTGCAGCAGCTGCTGTGGTAATAATGGTTACTGAGACGGTATCTCCAATATCAACATTACTATTAAATGAACCTGCTACACCGTCAAATCTTATGTTTGGTGTAGATGTGGTTGTTTCTTGTGTCGTAAAATGATAAACATTTCCCACAGATGTGTTTATATTTACATTATCACTTAACTTTCCTGAGACTATCTGTGTATGTTCTTTTAACATACCATTAGTGTCTAATCCTTGTGTAGTAACTTTTTCTTGATTAATCTCAAACTGAATACCAGGTATTCTAAACTTACTAATATTAGTATCACCTAAAGTTATTTCATTAAGTACACCATTTGAGCTAGCATCTGCATCATGACCTATTATAATACAATTACTTCCAGCATCTATCAAATCACCTGCCCTATCACCAATTATTGTATTGTCACTACCGCTTGTTAAATTCTGTCCAGCATACGTTCCCATTAGTATATTTCTTGTTCCTGTTATTGCTGGATCACCATTACCTCCACCAACAGATGCACCTATTCCAATATTAAAATCATTTCTTGAGGTATATAAAGCTTCATGTCCTATAGCAAGATTGAATTCTTTTTGGTGTGAAAAATTACCATATAAAGCTTGATGACCTATAGCGATATTAGCTATACGACTACCATTATAATAATTACATTGATTTCCAATACCAATACACATGCCACTACCGCTGCCATGATTCTTTCCACTATAATAACCAATATATACGTTATTTGATGATGTAGCCTCCATACCAGCACCTTGACCAACGAAAGTGTTGTTGTACTGGGTTGTGAGACGTTCACCACTTAGAGATCCAACGATTGTGTTATTATTAGCGGTAGTAACATCCTCTCCTGCCCTGTGTCCTATGAATACGTTATCAGAACCAGTGGTTAAATCTGTGCCAGCATCAAATCCAAAGAAACAGTTACGTTCCCCATATTGTTGAATAGCATCACCAGCATTTGTTCCAGCTAAAGTATTTTCTTGCGAATCAGAGGCAACACCACCTAATGAAGTTCCATCTGCCTTTGCAAAATTAGTTGCAGTAACAATACCACTAAAGACTGCACCACCTTCACTGAAACTTACTCCAATACCTGGTATTCTAAAATGATTAATATTAGAGTTACCTAGTGTAATTTCATTAGCAGCACTAGCTGAAGAACAATCTGCTTGCTGACCAATAATAATATTATTGGAACCCAAATTACCACTTGATTTTGCATAATCTCCAATAATAACACAATTACTTACATTTGTAGCAGCAGAGGCAGCTTGCATACCTATAACAACTGAAGCACCTAAAGTAGTAGCTGTATAACAAGCGTTTCTTCCCATAATAATACCAGGCATTCCACCTGAAACATTAGTAGCAGCATTAAGTCCGATAGCTACACCAAAACTAGCTGTAAACTTTTCAAATGCTCCCTTTCCAATCGCTATATTTTCATCACCAGTTTGATTTTGCGACAACGCATAAGAACCAATTACAGTATTTTGAACACCAGTAGTGATACTCCCACCTGCATTTCTTCCAACTAATGTATTAGAACTTGCAGATGTTCCGCTAAAATTTGCACCCGCATTAGTTCCAACAAGTGTATTAGATTGTGCGTCACTACCAACTAAACCAGATCCATCTCTCTTCACAAAATCAGATGCAGTTACAGTACCAGCATAGAATCCAGCACCAGCAGGTGTAATTGTTACACCACTACCAACCTTTACATCACTTCTTGCAGTTATAATACCAACTGAATCTATATTAGTTACATCTTCATAAGTTAGGACTCCACCAACGGTTAAATTACCACTAAAATTTCCATCGACTCCGTATACATTTCTCCATCTATCTCCTGCTGTCCCCAAATCATAACTATTGTTAATCGCAGGTCTTACATGTCCATTGTTTTCAATTACAATTCTTTGTGTATTATTAGTTAATAAATCTAATGGTCTGTTATTTACTGTTCCAATTTTTCCTCGATCAGCACCACCATTTTCATAAAATATTACTAAATCATTAGTATTACCAAATCTTGCTTTTACATTATCATTAAAGTCAATGCCTGTTGCACCACCTACTGAAAGACCTGATAAGTTTGAACCATCGCCATGAAACGCAGTTGCAGTGACGATACCTGCATTTGCTATATTATTACCTGTTAAATCAAGTTGATCACCAGACGCAATCTCCTGTATCTGACTTGCACTTGTATTCAGTATTAACGGAAATCTATCTGCCATTATGATTAGTTACTTTCTTTTTATTTATGCTACGTTTAAAGCGATGGTATGAAATGTTCCAGACCTATCTTGGATAACAAAATTTTGCCCTTTTAAATCAACAGTCGCTGCTGTTCCTGTTCTTCTACCTATAGATAAAGAACTAAACTTTTGTGGTGCTGAAAATGTAACTGTTGATAGAACTACAATAAATGCATTCGCTCCATTTGCAGGTGCAGATGTAAATTTAATTCGGTCTTCAATTATAGTATAAGCAGTATTTGGTTCTAGTACTACTCCATTAACAGAAACCAAAAGAGTGAAGGGATTATCAGCATAAAATGCCTCTCCAGAGGATGTCAATCCAAACATAACTTTTGAACCATCAAAAGTGCTACTTATATCATCAAGTTTTTGAAATGCACCACTAGTTTGTTGGCGACCAATTAATCCCATTTACATTGTTGTTTTGTATCTATTTATAATTAAGACTCTGGTGTTTCAGTATCAGGAGTAACTACTTCAGGTGCTGGTTCTTCTACTGGAAGTTCAACACCTGTCTGTGTTAAGTACTCGATGATTCCCTGTAATTTGAGTAATAATTCTCTTTTCTGCTTTGCTTGACCTTCGAGTTGATTAATTTCACTTACCAATCCCTGTGCTTGCTCAGAAACAGATTTTAAATGATTTTGTTGTTCAGTTGCCATAACTGTATAATTAAGTATATTTTATTATATAGCATACTTTTCAAAGTGTCAACATTATGCCTGAGATTCTGTCCAAGTAATTCTGGATGAAACCTTCAATGGTGTCACAGCATTGATATCTGATGTATCAATTGGACGAACAGCAATAGTTAATATGTCAGGACCATTCGGGAACGTACCGTCACCACCTAGAATTGAGTTACCCAAGTCAGAGATTTGAGAGATATCAAAGTCAGAGGTTGCTGATAATCTCTTTGTACCAGCAGCGTTTTCTTGTCCACCAGACGCACGTAAAGAGAATATCTTCGTACCTCCAATAACCCTATCACCAGCAGGATGTTTAACTAACTCAGAGAGTGATGGATTTGTTACAGTAACAAAACTACGTGTGCTTATTTCACCATTCAATATTAGGTCAACAGTACAATCATGAGATAGAGTGATACCTAATTGCTTCAACTGTAACTGCATTCGGTTTACGATTTCTCTTTGTCCTAATGCACCAGTAAGGTTATTATCAACTGAAGGAGCAAGACGTATACTAATTAATGGTACTTCGTTTTGAAGATCAACATCATCTCCACCAGTTGCAGGAGCACCAATACTAACAGTGTCACTTGATGTAACTGAAGGATAAACAGCTGGTGTGCCATAGTAATTTCTATTTGAACCAATATAAATGTGTACAAATATTGAATTTCCAGAATATTGAGTAAAGTCTACTTCTTGTCCATTAAGTTGTCCGTTTGAAGTGTATAATTTTACACCTTGACTGAACTTATCAGCATGTGTTGATGAGAAAGGTATTCTCACATAGAAATCATACTGACGATTTGACCAACTATAATAACGAACAACGTATGAATTACCATTTGGATTCGCTGTACTTGAGTCACCATTTGTGAAGTTTAAAGTGTTTGATGAGGCAGTAAATAGATACGCTTTATCATCGTCAAACTTACCATCCATAATAACTGAAGTACCCCAGTGGAATAGAGATGGAACATATGTCGGTAAGGTATTGGATGTATTCTCAATTTCATAACGACCAGGCATGTTTCCTGATCTCATGTATGCTTCCTCCAATACATTATTATGTAAGAATTCATTCATATATTTAACGTGACCGTTTGCATCTTTAAATCCAAAACGTATCTTTCCTGCACCATACCAAGAGTAATCAATATATGCCATTTGGATCTTAGTCAAATCTAGGATAAATCCTGAAGGTCCTGTTCCATCTGCCTTATCAATATTCCACTCAGATTGTGGAACTCTTGTATCAACAGTCTTAGTTGCAATAACATCAGATGCAGTCACACCTTTATAAGCAGGTTGAACATGCATTTCAGTTTTTGATGCTAAGTTTGTTATCTTATAACTTCCACCACGAACAACAACATGATCACCAACATTTAGTTGTCCACTAAAATTAGTATCAGTTCCAAATATTTTATTAGATCCTTTAATAACATTAACTGTACCTGATAATTGTTGTACAGATGATCTTCTTACACAGTAAAGTTGTTGTCCATCAAACTCATAGAACATACCATTTTGATAGTCAAATAATCCACAACGAACCGCACTGTTAGCCCAACTATCAATATTATATTCTAAAATTCCATCTGGTACAGATAGATTTGGTACTGATGGTAGGTAATAACTAAACGTAAATTCAGTAAATGCCTTAACTGGGAAGGTTCCATTATATACTGGATCCGATGCACCTTTGATTGTTACATTACTTGTCCTTGTTAAACCGTGAGGATATTTGGTTGTAGCAGTTGCAATCGTGGTTGATGAGTTAGCAGCTTCAACGATGATCGTACCTTGCATTGAAAGATGATTTTGACAATTGTAATAGTAAGTACCTGGTGTTATATTTGTGGTATCCCAAGTAATTGAACCAACATCATCTCCATTATTTGATATTCCAGTTGTTACAGCATTTCCAGTTCCAGTTCCTGATGTAGTTTTAATCCATAGAGGATGTCCAGATGCATTAATATCAATAGTAAGTATGTCGCCTTTTGTAAGTGTAATGCTAACATTTTCACCTAAAAGTCTACCATCCCTATCATTACCTGAAATATTATAAGAGCCACTATCATTATTATTAATATCTAAGATATAAGTTTGTGAAGGTAATACAGTATTTGCAATACCAACAATATTGTTGATTATCCTTGATGGATTAAAGTTAATCGCAACAGAACACTGAATACCTTTACCTGACTGATAACGGAAATACTTACGTGTCTGTCTTACAATCGAACTCTTAGGAGATGAACCAGCATCAATCTCAACACCACCGTCAAATGGTCTGTGTAGGAAAGCACCATCTGGTCGGGTATTGACTTTTGTTTCAATGTAAAACTTACCATTACCTATATTACTTCCTGGCTCTTGATCAATTGACAATTCGGTATCATCTATAACTGATGCCACTGTAAAGTCTTGATATGTAGGTGGATTTGTTGCATCATTTCTTATTTTGAATGTATCACCTGTTCTTAAAAATCTCTTAAAGAGAGTGTCATATCCTGTAACTTTAGTTGATGTAGAAGTAATACCAATCGTACCAATACCAGCTGAAATACCTGCGATAGAAGGTGTTGTTAGGGTGAAATTACCTGCACTTGTTGTTCCAATACTAATTGCATTACCTGAGTTTGCATTCTCTATAGTGTCTGCCACTCTGAAGTGATCAGGACCATCTGAGATTGCATAGTAAGTTGTATTATTAGTCAATCCTGGAATACCACCACCACTCTCAGTATATACAAGTTTTTGAGAATTCTTCATTTTATAGTTTGGTTTTGAAAAATAAGTAATCCCACCAATTGCCTCTACTTGAGTATGGGCGATTCCAATACTTCTCTTTGGAATTTCAAATTTAGAAAAATTACCAATTGTTTGGTCAGTAACTGTATCTACACTATAATATCCGTCCAACATTCCTGTTAGTTCTTCACTCTCAAATGTATATGGAGATGTACCAGCACTTGTCAAATTATATCCAACATTATTACCATCTTTTAAAGAGAATCGATTTGCATTTATTGGATTTGCATATACTACTCCCTGAGAAAGAGTAGGTTGAGTTAGTTGATTCTTAATACCAGTAGCGATGTTTAACGCTATTGTTGGCATGTTTATAACCGAACCACTCACTCCATAATTTCCTTGTGTAGTACCTGCTTTGACTTGCATAATGAATCCAATATCATATCTTTGACCACCATAGTAATCACCACCAGACATATAATTAGGACCATACATCAAATTACTGTTTACATAATTACTTGAATAATATCCTGGCCAGTTGCTATTATCAATAACCAATCTCATAGCAATTATTCCATGATAACTATTAGTTCCGTAGGGTGGGAAATAAGTTGATTCATATGTATATCTCCATCCATCCCCTAGAGTTGTAATAAAGTTTGTACTCTCATTACCTGCCTGACCACTTACTCCATAATGATATTTCCAACCACTTTGATAATGACTGGTACGTTGTTTTGACTCCGCTGATAAATCTGGTGTTTGCCATACCTCTAACCAATGATCAACAGTATTATTACGACCTGGGTTAGGAGTTGATGCATAATAGTATCCTTTTCCACCTAATTGTGATGCTGAAAATGGATCCCATGCTTTTCCTGCCCTTACAAAAGGTTCTGCAGAGGATTCATAAAAATATCTACTCCTTGTACCTTGACCAGTATCAGGACTATAAGCGTACATACTGCTGGTGGAATAGTAAAAATATTGAACACCATTATTATAGTTGTCGTATCCTCCAAATGGATAGTATGGTTGAGAACGAGTTATGAGTAGTGGAGAATGATCACTTCCCATAGTCGCTTTTAAATTTATTAACGTGTTATCAGCATTATCAAATACCGTTTGAAGTGTTTGAGTTGAATATGCATTTGGAACGACAGCACCACTAGTTGTTGTGGGTACTGTTCCAGGAGTTGAAAATGTTAATTTTTGTTTATCAACTAAATCATGACCAGCAAAGTAGAAAGTATCTTTTGTTGGACTAGTAACTGCACCTTGAATAGAATAAGAACCTGCAGCAGAACGTATTCTCGATGAAACTTTTAATCTATCATTAGATACTCTTGTGATTGTAACAACTCCACCACTATTAACAGTTTGGAATGAGGGAGAAGTATACATGTATGTACCAGTTTCAGTACGTTTTTGAATATTGCTTCCAGACTGTGTTGTAATAATTGCACCTGCTCCACTTGAAAATCCATGATTAGCTGAATAAAGTGTATCTGCCTCAGAGTCTTCCTCTAACATAAAGAAGTATAAATCCTCTGCATTATAATATTCTTGATATGAATTACTATAATTAAACCAACCAATGTAATATATTCTTATTGAACCACTATTATAAGTGCTACTACTATTTCTATCATAGTAGTAATGTGATGTATGATTTCTTCCTGTTGCATATTGATAATAACTACTATTTGCGTTAAATTTTTGGAAATCTTCAATAAAATCATATCCATCAGGTACAGTTCCACTCTTATTGAAAGTAAAATTAGAGTTCCTACTGGTAGAATACATCGCCATTGGTGAATATATTATTCCACTGTTAGGATTGAGTCCAGTTTTTGAAACAAATAAGTATCTCTTAGGAAACTTTCCACCTTTTCCATAATATCCATACCTATTGTTTGAAGGATCTTGTGTATAGGTATCAAAGTCCCAACCAGATCCAGATCCAAAACGATTATATCTAGTCTGGAAATATATGTCATATCTATTATTATTTTTAGAGGCATATCTTATTTCATAACCTAAAATTAATTGATGTCTACCATATGTTGATGTACCTTGACTTGTAAGATTTATAGTTGAATTACTACTATAATTTCCACCTGTTGTTTCACATAAAGAAATTTTATCTGCAGAAACTGCTGCTTTTACATAATATATTTGAAATCTTTGAAGTCCTCCAACATGCGTATCACCTGAAGATGGAACGTATAAAAGAACATCACCTGACTGTAATCCATGCCCTACCCACCTTATTGTATTATCACTTGTATTAACATCACTTGCCTCAAACTTATGTGCATAAGTTCCAGTCATTTGTTTTGTTTCTGTTAATGATGGAGTAGTAGTCACAGTTTTTGTAACAGTATCTACATGATCAACATATGGTCTACCATCTGGTGCAATTGCAGTTGCGGATTGAGAAATAGTTATTTTCTTTGAACCGATTGTATTTGTAAAATATAAACTTGAACCTCTACCAAACCCATGATGATAATCAGTATTAAGTAATATAGCAGATTTTGTAGCACCATCGGTTTCAATACCACCTACAGGATTTATTTCAATATCAGCACCAGTATAAAATTCACCTGGTGTTATAACAGTATAACTTCCATTGATTGAACCAGTTGTTGCCTGTACAGTTTTAGCTTTATATACAAATTCAGTTGTTGATATGACCGATGTGACCAAAAATTTTCCTTCAGCAGTTCTAGATGTTAAACCCTGAACATCAATCGGTGCACCAACAGTAAGACCATGAGGTTGTTGAGTTGTAACTGTTATATTTTCACTATCTTGTATTGTTGTTACTGTCGCAACATCAGCGATTGAATATGTAGAATTACTTGCAAAGAAAGAAGGAACATTATTTACAAGTTCAACAGTTTCCCATTTTGTTGGTTGTAGTCCATACTCAAAGTCAGTATCAATTAAGTTTTGTGGATTTGAAACTCTTAATTTACTTACGGGGTCTGTAAACGTTTCTGAAAAATCTACTTTCTGCTCTTGCTTATCTAAAAATATCTGTATTGAATCTGATGCATCCATTGAAGACGTATCATATTCAAGGGTTAATGTTGTTTGATTGGTTGACGCATCATAAGAAGTTGAACCGCCTCTGGCTGGATCAGCAAAATTGAAAAGTATTATTCCATCTGTAACGTTTGTTATTAACTGAAAAACTTTTAAAGGATAATTACCAGTGATAACAATAGTACCAGCACCTCCAGCACCAGGAGTGAATGTACTATTATAAATTAATTTTTTTGCCATAGTTAAACTCTCAGTTTCCTATCAGTTTTTTCTGTTAATCTTATTTATCCTAATGCAATCGCATAGGCAATTGCCTTTACCTCGGTTACACCACTTCCCCCAGAAGTAAAACTTGCTTCTCCATTTTGATCGACAGTTAAAATTTGTCCCTCAAGAGGAGTTGTAGCATGATCTTTAATAACAAAATTTATACCAGGTATTCTAAATTTAGTTATATTAGCATCTCCTAATGTTATCTCATTACTAACAGTAGCAGATGAAGCTTGTGCAGATTTACCTAAGATAATATTATTATCACCAGTCGTCACATTTGATCCTGAATTATGACCAAGAATAGTATTGTCAGTTGCACTGCTACCACTGAATCCAGAACCTGCTCCTGAACCAGCAAGAGTGTTGTTCTGTGCATCGGATCCAACAATCTTAGTTGCTGCTTCTCCTGTTAATTGTGCAGCAGGTATTGATGTTAATGATGCAGCAGATCCACTAAAAGTATTTGCTGTAACAATACCAGATGCATTCACCTGATTTACTTCAAAACCAGCAGAATGTAAATTTTGAGTATGGAATTGTAATCCTTGTGTATGTCCAAGAGTTAACGCTGTTCCTACTTTAATGGTATTTGCATCACCATCAATTGTAGTGGAACTTGATCCAAAAGTAACAATACCAACAAAAGTAGCTTGCCCGTTCGCTTCAATAGTAATTCCTGAACCAACTCTTATTTCATTAAAAGTCGATATACCTACATTCGTATTAACGTTTAACTGTCCTAATTCTGCAGGACTACCATCAGGTTTTTTAAACTCGATAGTTGATCCATCTGCAATAAGTTGAGTTATTCCCTCAATACTGTTATTTCTAATTACAGCCATTTTAGTTTATCTCCTGATTTATTTATCAAATAACGACATAACTACCATGCACCGTAAGGACACCATCAATATTAATTGGTCCAGCCATCATACTATTCATAGAAGTTGCAATATAATGATTACCATTTAATGTATTATCATTAATGAACATTCCATTACTTACATAAACACCTCTTGCAGTATTACCAATACCTTGTAAATCAGGATCATCAGTGCTTGTTGTTCCAATACCAACAATTTGTGAAGTAGTTTGAATACCAGTGACAGATGTGGTAAACGCACCACCACCAGTTCCACCACCACCACCTTGGATACTTATATCAACAGTTGTTCCACTAACCTTAAATGTATTACCAGCACCTATAAAATTTAAAGCAGTTAATACACCAACAGCAACATTGACACCACCAGACTGTATTCCAATACCTTGGATACCACTTCTTGCAGTGATAACACCAATCGAATCAACATTGGTTACATCATCATAGGTTATTGTTCCACCCACTGATAAATTACCAGTGACCTCTAAGTTGCGTATATTAACATCGGCTTCGGTATGAATACCTGGACCAAGAACTCTAGTGAATGCCATTATAACTTTTTAGTTATTTATGTTTTATTAATAACAATTCCAGAAGTGCATGCATTGAAAATATTAAATGTCTCTGTGTCAATAACTTCTGTAAGCACAAAATCTGCTGCATGGTATCCGTGAATTTTAGTTGAGGAGATGATTGTAGTAATATCATCCTTATTGCCTGTAATTTTTTGAACGTTGTTAGTTTCGATTTCATCATATGTACCAATTAATGATACTAATGAATCGGCAGTAACCTCAGTTGCAGTAATTGAAGTGTTCATTTGATTGTTAATCCTTTACCTGTAAAGTAATTTATAATAGAATCATCTACACTAGGATCACTTAAAATTAAACTTTGGGAAGATATGCCAATAAAATCATCCGATTCTATAATAGCAATCATACTTGAAATTGTTCCACTAATTGTAGACACACCTGAGATATCAATTTTATCATAAGAGTCTACTAACGATAAAAGTATATTTGAGTTTTCTTGTGTTGAATTAATTATTGTATTCATATTTCACCAGTTAAAGGGAGGTCCATAGATGTGGGCGGGATACATATTGCTATATTGATCCACACCTCCATCATTAGTGCCATTGGGAGTATTGCTTAAATCATTTATAGTTTTAATTAATGTAGGAGTAGAATTGAGTGTTTTGTTGGGAGTT